>JAEAME010002243.1_pt1 | contig 11611 bp, 12 predicted proteins | sample 8958731 | NCBI WGS metagenome assembly JAEAME01 (sample SAMN16933194, study PRJNA681113) | bioreactor sludge metagenome | isolation source: anerobic bioreactor sludge (Control) | place: India:Bengaluru | collected 2018-10-24 | reverse complement strand
CGGTTCCCTTTGGCGTGTTTCTCTGGTATCTCTCTTGTCACGAAACAAGAGAGTACAAAACGCATCCTCCGAATCCTCGTAACCAAGGTTCGATGCCGCCGGATATCGGTGAATTGATAAAAAATCATTAATACAAGAATTGCATAACAGTCGATTTAATCACTAATACAAAAATCCGGGGGAACTCCACTCTCAAGGAGTTCCCCCAGCGTATCTTATAACTATTAGTCCGTTACGTAAGGCAGCAGAGCAACCTGGCGCGCGCGTTTGATAGCGGCGTTGAGTTCTCTCTGGTGCTTGGCGCAGGTCCCCGAGATTCTGCGGGGAAGGATCTTGCCGCGCTCGCTGATGAACTTGCGAAGTCTGGCTGTGTCCTTATAGTCGATGTACTCGGACTTATCGGCGCAGAAAACGCAGACTTTCTTTCTCTTGCGGAGCATATTATTACCGCGCGGGCCGCGGTATTCACGTGTATCCTGTTTATCCATTTTAATCATTAAATCCTTTCGTAAAAATCTGTTGCCTCAAAAGGGCAGGTCATCGTCGGTCTTGATCTCCTCGAACTTCGGGGCGGTCGCCGCCGGGGTGGAGAAGGAAGGGACGTTATAAGCGTCGGGGGTATACTGAGCTCCCCCCTGAGCGTTACCGCCTTCCTGGCGGCTGTCGACAAATGAAATTTCATCGGCGACTATATCGGTCGCGTAATGCTTGACGTTCTGCGTATCAGTCCAGGTGCGGTTCTGTATTGAGCCTACGACGCAAATCGAAGAGCCTTTCTTGAAATATCTCGAAACGAATTCAGCGGAAGCCCGCCATGCCGTGACGTTAAAGAAATCTGCCTGTTGGGGCGCGTCCTTTGCCTGGAATCTGCGGTTTACTGCAATGCTGAATGTGACGACGGGAATACCGCTCTGTGTCTGTTTCAGCTCGGGATCGGCGGTAAGCCTTCCACCCAGAATAACTTTATTGAGATTAAAGTTTGCCATTGAAAACGCCTCCTTTACCGTCTTTATTACTCAGCTTTGGCTGAGTCTGTTTCGGCGGCAGGTGCTGCGGCGGGTGCTGCTGCGGCCTCTGCATCAGATTCATCTGCGGCAGGGGTTGTTTCGACAGCGGGAACAGTGTTCTTCGCGCGCTTTGACGCATCGAAATCAAGCTTTACTGTCAGCGAGCGGATGATCGACTCGTTGATGTTCATAAGACGCTCCAGCTCGTTGGGGAACGCGGGTTCGGACTTGAAGGTGACGACAACATAGTATCCTTCGTTCATGTCGTTGATGGGGTACGCAAGACGGCGTCTGCCCCACTTAGCCACGTCGATGAGAGTGGTGTTGTCGGCGATCAAGGCTGTGAACTTGTCCACTGTCGCGGCTATGACGTCGTCGGAAAGAGTCGCGTTGACGATGAACAGACTTTCGTAAGAATTGATTACCTTATCCATGTTTTACCTCCCTATGGACTTTAAGACCGACGGCATAAGAATATAAAATTTACCGCCGGTAGAGAGACGGGAAAATCCCGTACGGAGTGTTATTATACCATATCCGGCTCCATGTGTCAATAGTAACCCGAATAAATTTTCAAATTCCTGCAGAATATTGTATTTAACTGTAATTTATGCTATTATAAAAGAGAAAAACAATAACACCCGGAGGATAATGATGCCCGCGTCAACAAAAAAGAGAAGAAAACGCAGAAGAAGCGCCGGCGGCGCTGCTGCGGCAGTATTTCTGATACTGCTTGCCATCGCCGTTTATCTCGCATGGCCTTACATATCAGATTATTTGAATATAAACCGCACCCCTCACGAAAAAATCCCCGTCGGCGACGGCGAGTATATCGAGGTGCACATGATCGATGTCGGCCAGGGGGACAGCATCCTGGTCATGACCGCCGGCGGCAACATGCTCATCGACGCCGGCCCGGGCAGCGCCGAGGATGATCTGAAGGATTACCTTACCTCACAGGGCGTCACCTCGTTCGAGTATGCGGTCTTCACCCACCCGCACGAGGACCACATCGGCGGCGCCGACATGATTCTGACCGACTTCACCGTCAGCAGCGTGATCCTGCCCGACATCACTGCCGACTCACAGACTTACACACGCATGATGAGCGCCATCGATACCTCGGGCGCCGATATAATAACAGCCGTCACCGGCTCCGAATATACCCTCGGCTCAATGACCGCGACGCTCCTTTCCCCCGGCTCCGCTGACTACAGCAACGTAAACAATTATAGCGTCGTCATGAAACTGAACTTCGGCGACACCTCTTTCATGCTGACCGGAGACGCCGAGAGTGTATCAGAAGCCGAAATTATTACGAATTATGGCACGGATTTCTTAAAATGTGATGTCCTCAAAATCGGTCATCATGGTTCCGATACAGCGACGACGCTTGAGTTTCTCAAGGCTGTCGCCCCGCGTCTTGCGGCAATCTCCTGCGGTGCCGGCAACAGCTACGGTCACCCGCACGGTACAATCCTCTCTAAACTTAGAGACGCAGGCGTCACGGTTTACAGAACCGATGAACACAGTACGGTTGTGTTCGTTTCGGACGGTAAAACTGTGACTGTCAAGGGCGAATAATCACGGTACGAGTAAATTACCAGCCGGGCAATAAAGCTCTGTCAGAAGCACGCTGCTGTTTTGCCACCAAATTTGCCTGCACCCGGTAAATCCGGCCGCCTTGCCTTCTCCCCGGGGAAGATGGCACATCGCGCCGGATAAGGTATCACATATAAATAAGAAAGGAACAAAAAATGAAAAAAGTTCTCATAACCGGCGGTTCCCGCGGTATCGGGGCCGAGTGCGTCCGCACTTTCGCCGCCGCTGGCGACAGAGTCGCCTTTATCTACAAAAAAAACGACGAAGCCGCGGTAAAACTCGCTGCCGAAACCGGCGCGCTTGCTATAAAAGCCGATATATCAATCCCCGCCGAAGCCGAAGCCGCCGTCGCCCGCGCGGCTGAAATATTGGGCGGGCATTGCTGTGGCGGCCTGGACGTGCTCGTGAACAACGCCGGCATTTCTGTCGTCGGCCTTTTCACCGACCTGACCGACAGCGACTGGGCCGGCCTCTCGGGCACCAATCTCTCTGGCACAATCTACATCACCCGCGCCGCAGTGCGCTATATGATACGCGAGCATTCCGGCCGGATAATCAATATAGGTTCGGTCTGGGGACGCTCAGGCGGCTCCTGCGAGGTTGCCTATTCCGCCGTCAAGTCGGCACTGCGCGGGTTTACCCGCGCCCTCGCCAAGGAGCTCGGCCCCTCGGGCGTCACCGTCAACTGTATCGAGCCTGGCGTCATTGACACCGACATGAACGCCGCCCTCACCCCCGCAGCCCGCGCCGAGCTTGCCGACGCCACCCCGCTCTGCCGCCTCGGCACCCCGGCTGACGTCGCCGCCGCCGTCGCCTTTCTAACCTCAGACTCCGCCGCCTTCATCACCGCCCAGATTCTAGGCGTGGACGGCGGCTTCGGGGTGTGAGAAGCGGAGGATACGCGCGGGGCTCTGCCCCGTACCCCACCAAAGGGACTTTTGAGAAAGTCCCTTTGGAAACCTCAAAACTTCTTTATAAGGATTTTTTATGGTACAAAATACAAATGCTGAGGAATATTTAAACTGTATATTATCACTAAATTGTCAAAACAATAATACTGAAAAATTATATTCGACAATGTTACAATATTTAAAGAGACCCTTATATAAATATTGCTCTGGAAAAGAAGAAGTAAAAGATGGAATATTACACTGTTGGGATGTAGAAAATTTTAATAATGATTTTTTATATTTTAGTGACCCTACAAAGTATAACGATCCGTATGATAGTCATATCAGTATTCATCCAGTTGAATTATTTAAAACTATTTTAATAAGCGCAACAACTGATTTATCAAAAGAAGATATTTTAAATTATAATGAGTTGTTTGACATAATAAAAGTTCTTGATTCTGGAAATGAAAGCCAAAATGAAAGAATAATAAGTCTTATCGATAAAGCATATAAAAATTACGGGGATAAAATTTTTCAATTATTAATTGATCCAGAAACAACCATATTTATGCAATCCGTGTTAAAAAGTCCCGTATATCGAAAATATATTAGCAAATCTATAATTGGTACACTAAATGAAATAGAAATGAGTGAGATTGCAGAAGATTTTATAAAAAGTGATGAATTCCGGAATCATACAGGTATCAATATGATTGATGGAGAATTATATAGGATACTTATTTCGTCAGCAATAGAGGGAATGAAATTATATAGTAATAAATTTAAGATACCGCCTGATAAAAAAATATTATTTTCACCAATATTCCTCCAATATTGTCACTGGTTTAGAATAGCAATCACTAATAATCCAGATTTATTAATTGAAGATACATACAGAATTATTTTAAATTTAGTAGAACAATCCAATGATATATTAAGAGCAAATGTGTCAAAAACAATAGCAACTTCTTGTATGTCCGAACTTAATGATTCAGTGTTAATGTGGTCGCATTATGCTAATAAACATGAAGGGTTTTGTTTAGAATATGATTTTTCATCATTAGATATAAATGATCCTGAAGATCAAAATATCATATCTTGGATTTCACCAATTAAATACTCAGAGAAACGACCTTATATAACACATACAATATTGTCAGAGGTGTTACAAAAAAAGGAACTTTCATCTGAAATTTTAACATCAATTATGAATACCTTACTTACAAAAAATGTGGAATGGAATTATGAAAAAGAATGGCGTATTTTCAAGCCTCTAGAAAATTCAATTGATAAGAAATATCCATATGTATCAAAATTATTTCTGGGTATGAATATAGGTGATAAACTTAAAAATAATGTTATTAAGGTTGCAGAAAAAAAGAAGATTCCAGTTTATCAGATGTATATGGATACAGAGACATATAAAATGAAATCATATCAAGTATCATATCACTAAAATATAAGGAGTTCATATGATTACTCCCATCAGAATTTCCGTCCTCACCGGCTCCTCCCACGGTATCGGCAAGTGCATCGCCGACGAATTCACTAAGTCCGGCATAACCGTCTGCTCCATCGACATCGCCGGCAACCCCTATTTTGTCGGCGACATTGCGGACAAGGCTACCCTTGAAGCCTTCGCCAAAAAGGTCATCGCCGACTACGGACATGTCGATTACCTCATCAACAACGCCCCACCCATCATGCGCGGCATCGGGAACTGTACATACGAGGAGTTCGAGCAGGCTCTTCGCGTCGGCGTCACCGCCCCATTTTACCTCGCTCAGCTTTTCCTGCCTCACTTTGCCGAGGGTGCCTCGATAGTCAACATCTCCTCGAGCCGCGACCGCATGAGCCAGCCCGGCACCGAGAGTTACACCGCCGCCAAGGGCGGCATCACCGCCCTCTCCCACGCCCTGGCCGTAAGCCTTTCCGGCCGCGTCCGCGTCAACTCTATCTCCCCCGGCTGGATCGACACCGAGGACAGGGTTTACTCCGGCCCCGACGCGTATCAGCACCCCGCCTGCCGTGTCGGCAACCCGCTTGACGTCGCCAACCTGGTGCTCTACCTCTGCTCAGAGAAAGCCGGTTTCATCACCGGCGAGAACATCGTCGTCGACGGCGGCATGACGCACCAGATGATCTATCACGGCGACCACGGCTGGAAACTCGACAAAAGGGAACAGTGAACAGTTTATATTGATCGGGGTTCTGACATAAAAAATAAAAAAGCGCCTTTTAAAATCAGGCGCTTTTGAACATTTTAAGTTTATTTGGCCAATTTGCAGACAGATTATGAATTTCCCTGTATTGCACAAATTAAGCTATATTAATTTGTACGATTTAACCTTGCCGCAATAATGTCTGAAAGCCGTGCGAAGTCCGCGATTCCCAGCCGCTCTCCGCGTATGTCTGCCGGGAAACCACACTCTGTGACAGCACCTGTAAGAACCTCTTTTTCCAGCTCCGGGAACCCCGCGGCAAGCGAGTTCGGCAGCGTCTTCCGCCTTTGTCCGAAAGCCGATTTTATGGTTCTGAACAGTATCTCCTCGCTGGCCGAAACAACCGGTTTTTCCTTGTATAGCTTTATGCGCACCACAGCCGAATTTACTTTCGGGGGCGGCAGAAACACCCCGGCCGGCACTGTGAAGAGCCGCTCAACACTTCCGTAGTAGTTTAGCACCGCCGTAATGGCTCCGTAGTCGGCGCCCCCGGGCTTTGCCGCAAGCCGCGCGGCGACCTCGGCTTGCACCATAATTGTTATATAATCAAAGGCGATTTTAGATTCGAGCAGCGTCATGAGAATCGGCGTTGTAATGTAATAAGGCAGGTTCGCGCAAACCGAAAGCCCGCCGGGAAGATAAGGCTCCGTCAGAGCCTTAAGATCGCATTTCATTATATCCTCATTGACGATTTTGACATTCGTCCGGCTCCCGAGCGTATATTGAAGCACTGGTATAAGCCCCCGGTCGATCTCAACCGCCACGACACTGCCATAACGCCCGGCGAGCTGGTCGGTCAGGGTTCCGATCCCCGGCCCGATCTCAAGTATGTTATCTGACTTGCCGCAGCAGCATTGTTCGGCAATCCGTTCGACCACAGTTATATTGGTAAGGAAGTTCTGCCCGAATTCCTTGCGGAATGAAAGGCCGAAATTCTTCATGATTTCCCTGATTGTTTTGATATCGCAGAGATTCATTCGCACCCCCGTCGTTTAATGTGTTTATTGTACCACATAAAAGCCGGAAAATCAACTTTACCATCGGATTTGATGAGTAAACGCGGAAAATTTCAAAATCATATTGCATTTGCTGCGTAATTATGCTATAATACACAACGTCGCCGGCCTGTCGGAGCTTGAAAAAGCAAACTATAAGGCATGCGTATAATAAAAGGATGCTGGTGTGGCTCAGCTGGTAGAGCAGCTGATTCGTAATCAGCAGGTCGCCGGTTCAAATCCGGCCACCAGCTCCATAAAACACCGACGGGGGTGTCTTCTTATAAGAAGGCACTCCCGCTGTTTTTATGACAGATTTCTCACCCTGTATAGTCTTCGATAAGCGCTATCAGTTCTCCCCGTGAAAAAGCATAAATTCCGGCCTCGAGCATCTCCCGGTCAGTCTCGGGCAGGCTTTTCACCTGGACATCGATAACGTCGGTCAGGACGCCAGCGTTGTCAAATACCCCGATAACGCCTTCATATTCGCGAAGAATGAATATTTCTTCCTTAACTTCTGTTTCAGCGAGCCCGGCGACGGTGCTGTTTAATATTTCGGTTCCCTCGGTCAGCGCCGCTACCTGGCCGGAGAGCGTGATAGTATAATAGAGCGAAGCCGCCGAAATGAGAAATGCGGCGATCGCAGCGACAAGCACCGCCGCGTTTAAGCCTTTATTATTATCCATCGTATCACGTCCTTTTTACTATATTGTGATTATATTATTGTCATTCGGGAAAACATATATACGGCAAATATTATTTCGGCGATAAAATAATGGTTATTATGTATTGCTTTCGGCAATGTACCGGTGTATATTTATCGCCACCCTAATAATGAATAACCGGGAATAATCACCGTTTAAGATGATTCCATCCCGGGAAGGAACTGATTTATGGACAGAATCAACCACAATCACAGGACAAGGCATGGTTTCCGCGTCCTTGTCAGCCTTATGGCTATAATATTCATTTTATTAATGCTGGGGCTGCTTGCCGCCGGCTTCTGGATGACAGTATATCTCGGTGCGAATTATGAAGACAGCGTAGATGTGTCTCTTTTTGCCGCCACTGCGCGGGGAGGTTCTACCAAGGTATACTGTTATGATTTCAGCGATCGCGCCAGCCGTACAGGAGAGCTGATGGAGCTGACCGGAGAGCAGCTGTATGGCAGCGGAAGCTGTATTTATGTCGCATATGACGCTGTTCCGCAGAACCTTATTGACGCTTTCGTGGCGATCGAGGATAAAAGATTTTTCAGTCACTCGGGCGTTGACTGGCAACGGACGGCTCTCGCAGTGTACAATTATTACACCGGAGCTAAGAAAACCTTTGGCGGTTCAACCATAACCCAGCAGGTGATTAAGAACATCACCGGTGAGGACGAGGTGTCACCCGAACGCAAGATACAGGAGATCATCTGGGCGCTCGACCTCGAGACGAAACTTGATAAGACAGAAATACTCGAGCTCTACATGAACATTGTCAATCTTTCGCACGGCTGCATCGGTGTACAGGCGGCAGCGAACACCTATTTTTCAAAAGATGTTTCAAAGCTGTCGCTCATTGAGTGCGCGGCTGTTGCGGCAATTACCAACAATCCTGCTTATTACGACCCGGTGCGTCATCCTGAAAATAATAAGGTAAGGCGGGACGTTATACTCCAGCAGATGTACGATCAGGGGCTTATAAACGATGATGAGTATAACGGCAGCTACGGCAGGGAGCTTATCACCGATCTCACATGGTATGACAGTTCGGACGGGGTTAACTCATGGTATGTAGACATGGCGGTCGAGGATGTAATAAACGATCTTTGCGAAGAATACGAATACAGCAGGGAAGCGGCGAGCATGATGGTCTACTCAGGCGGCCTGAGAATCTATACTGCAATGGATCCCGACGTTCAGCGGGTCCTCGACGAATATTACAAAAACACTGAAAACTTTCCGCTGACCGGTAACAGTAACGAATTCCAGTCCTCAATGATAGTAATTGATCCCTACACCGGAGACATACTCGGCGTAGCGGGAGCGATCGGCGAGAAGATAGCAAACCGGGTTCAGAACTACGCAACCATGACGCTGCGGCCATCTGGCTCGACGATAAAGCCGCTCTCTGTCTACGCACCGGCGCTTGAAGCCGGAATAATTACAAGCGCGAGCGTTTACGACGATGTACCAGTGCTGTTTAAAGTAAATGATACCGGAGAGATTGCAGGATGGCCGAAAAACTCCCCGGCAGTCTACCGCGGACTTACAAACATTTTAACTGCAGTTCAGGAGTCGGTCAACACCATCGCAGTGCGTGTTCTTGAAGACCTCGGAGAGAAGGAATCATTTGATTTTCTGACCGAAAAGGCCGGTCTTGACAGTCTTATCGGACGTAAACGCCTTGACGACGGCACGGTAATAAGCGATATAGGCGCGGCGTCGCTTGCTCTCGGACAGCAGAATTACGGCGTTACTGTGCGTGAGCTGAGTACGGCTTACACAATGTTCGCAAACAGCGGAGTTGTGAGCAACACGCGTTCATATATCAAGGTAACCGATGCCGCGGGCAATATATTACTTGTGAATGACTATGAGGGTACACGTGCTGTTAGCACAGATACTGCGTCACTTATTACTCTCATGCTTGAGAACGTCGTTTCCCAGGGAACTGCGAAATCGGTTACTCTCGACAAATATGTTAATGTTGCGGGAAAGACGGGTACAACACAAGATAACTACGACAAGTGGTTCATAGGATATACTCCTTATTATCTGGGTGGCGTCTGGTGCGGCCATGAATACCCTGCGTCGCTCGACGGGATAGCGGGAAACCCCTGCATCAAAGTCTGGGATGAGATTATGACGATTCTTCACGACAAGTTTGTCTCTGGTGCTGAAGTGCCGGTGGGATTTGATATATCCGGAAATATCGTAAAGGTGAAAGTTTGCGCCGACTCTGGAAAGTTGCTGAGCTCCGCCTGCCGCGCCGATCCGCGTGGTGATCGGGGAGTTTATTGCTGGTTTGTCGCGGGGAAGGAGCCGACTGAATTCTGCGATTGCCATGTAATGGTAAATTACGACATAGTCGGCGGCGGTGTTGCAGGTCCGTATTGTCCTGCGGTAAACCTGAAGCAGGTCGGTATGATACAGACAGAGCGCAGTTTTCCGGTTCAGATTTACGTGACCGATGCGCAGTATGTCTGGAGGTCATTGCCGGCGGGTGTCGAGCCGGCGATTCTCTGGAATGTACCATTCTTTTCAAATATGCTGAGAAGCGGGGAATACTGCGGCATATCGAATACGACGTCACAGTTCAACAAGTACTGCGCACTCCATTATAAAAAGGAAGAAGCCGGGACGACGACAAAGCCTCATATCAACTGGTTCTGGCCGACAGGATAACTGAACGCAGGATAATCCTGGTATAAAATGGTATGATAAAAAGTCCTTTAATTAAAGACATTTTTATCATCAGCAAGGTTTATTTTGTTGTCATTATAATAATTGAAAAACTGCCTCATATCATTAAGTATGTGAGGTGGTTTTTTATGCGCAGAAGATTTTATAGATGGCGTCTGCCGTGCATAAGGCTCAATTCCGTCGAGCGTATATGGATGGCGGTTTGCAGCCTGATTTCTCTTATTATTGCATTTATTGTCAGAGCTGCGACTGGGAGCCCATACCGGGTAATCAGCTTTTGCAGCCTGCAGAACATCATCCCGCCGGTATGGTTAATGGTGATTGCCTGGATTTTCTGGTATCTGACACTCGGATGCGTGATAGGTTCGGTGCTGGGGTGCTGTTCCTGCCGTGACGAGGTGGCAAGGTACAAGGGAGGAATGTTATTTGTACTAATGATGGCAATGGGGTACGTCTGGTACCCGCTTTTCTTCGGAGCTGCAACACTATTTTTCGCACAGCTTGCCGCCGAAGCAGTGCTTACTCTTTCGGTTTTATGTGCGCTTCTTTTCGTCAGGGTAAAAAAGTGGGCAGCATGGGCGATGCTTTGTTTTTCAGCCTGGATGGTTTATATGGTCATACTTAATGTCATGTGTGTATTCGCATAATGAGCCAAATAAGAACAATTGAAAAATAATTAATAATATATGTAAAAATACCCAATTGTCCTTGACAATCAGATAAATAAGTTGTATAATTTAGAAGTTAATAAATTACGGAGGTTTTATATGAAACTCGCAAAAGCACTTGCTATCTTTCTGACAGTTCTGATGATGGCGTTGCCTCTCGTTTCATGCGATAAAGGCGGAAACGGTAATGATACAAGTAATGAGACGTCTTCAGAAACTGTTGCCGATGTAACCCTTACCGTATCAATAAAGGTAAAAGACCTGACCGGAAAAGCAGTTTATGACATTGCCACTTATACATACAGCGGCAAAGCGCCTACTCTCATCGACATTATAGACGATTACTTCTATATGGAATCTGAGAACGAGACAGTTGAAATAGATGACGCCGGGGGCATACGTACCATAGTATCGATAGGCACTGTTAACTCAGGTGAAGTAACCGGAACCAATGCAGGCTCCGAAGAGTCGTCTGTCCTTTACACGACATACTGGTGGTACACGATTAATGGCAAGGACGGATCTAAGGACCTTGACGAATATATTGTTCAGAATGGCGATAAAATTGAGTTCTACCTCAAGAAAGTAACTAGCGATACCACCGCAAAGAAGTAAATATAATAACGCCGCCGCAATTTATTGCGGCGGCGTTTCAGACTGTAGACGAAAGGATACGCGGCTTCTTTATAAAGAAGCCTGGCAAGAATTTTATATAAAATAACTAAATAAAACACTCTGTATTTATTGTTCACAACGGATTTATTGGTTAAATTGCTTAAAAGCTTTTGCGGAGCTTTTCTCGAAAAGCGACCGT
>JAEAME010002242.1_pt1 | contig 11612 bp, 9 predicted proteins | sample 8958731 | NCBI WGS metagenome assembly JAEAME01 (sample SAMN16933194, study PRJNA681113) | bioreactor sludge metagenome | isolation source: anerobic bioreactor sludge (Control) | place: India:Bengaluru | collected 2018-10-24 | reverse complement strand
CATCAAGACCCACCATAACGTCGCTGGTTTACCTGACGACATGCAATTCAAACTGGTCGAACACCTTCGTTTCCTCTTAAAAGATGAAGTGCGTGCAATCGGACTTGAGCTGGGTCTGCCCTCCGAACTCGTATGGCGGCAGCCCTTTCCTGGTCCCGGTCTCGCAGTGCGCTGCCTGGGAGAGGTCACCCCTGAACGAATTGCCACGGTTCGCCACGCCGATGCCATTTTCCGCGAAGAACTGGGCAAAGCTGATCTTCTGCATATGATCGTAGCAGAGGATGGCACTACACAAGGCACCTCCCAGGCTTTCGCCGCCCTCCTCCCGGTAAAAAGCGTGGGCGTCATGGGCGACCAGCGCACCTATGCCGAGACCATCGTGCTGCGTGCTATCACTTCGATCGACTTCATGACCGCCGATTGGGCTCGCCTGCCCCATGACCTGCTTGCTCATGTCAGCAACCGCATCGTCAACGAGGTCGTAGGCGTTAACCGTGTAGTCTATGACATCAGTTCCAAACCACCAGCTACCATCGAGTGGGAATAAAACTGACTCTGATAAGTTTATCTGAGACGAAAGGGAAAGAAAGAAATGTCAGCAATTGTTGAACTGGTTCGCAAAAAATTAATCGAGAACGCTGACGAAAAAACCAAGGCAGGCAGCAAAAGATACTTTAAGGAACAAATAGATACTTATGGCGTCAAGTCAGCTGTGGTTGGGCAAATCAGTAAGGAAATTTACAGCCAGATTACCGATTTTTCCAAGGACGAAATTTTTGAGTTATGTGAAGAGCTGTGGAAATCCGGCATGTTGGAAGAATCGTTTATCGCCTGTAACTGGTCTTATGCAGTCCGAAAGCAATTCATTGAAAGCGATTTTTCAATTTTTGAATGCTGGGTGAACCACTATGTCAGCAATTGGGCTTCTTGTGACACGTTCTGCAACCACACCATCGGTGCTTTCCTGCAGCTCTATCCCCAGTTCGTACAAAAAATGAAGGAGTGGACCCACTCGCCTAACCGCTGGGTCAAGCGGGCTTCAGCAGTATCCTTTATTCTTCCCGCCCGAAAAGGTTTATTCAAAGAAGATATCTTCGAGATTGCAAATAACTTGCTTTTGGATACCGATGACATGGTGCAAAAGGGCTACGGCTGGATGCTGAAATCTCTGGCTGACAGCTACGAAGACGAGGTATTTCAGTACGTGCTCTCCAAAAGAGCCGTTATGCCCAGAACAGCCTTGCGTTATGCTATTGAAAAGATGCCACCGGATAAAAAGCAGGAAGCCATGAAAAGGGTGTAAAGTCAACCATAAGCGATTTCAGATCTGGATTGTGAAAATCTTCGTCACAATCTCAGTCTGAATGAGTTATGATTAAACAAATTTGTAAATTGGGAGTAAAAAAACATGAAATTAGTTCTGATTAGACATGGCGAAAGTGAATGGAATAAACTCAACCTTTTTACCGGTTGGACCGATGTGGAACTGACCGAAAAAGGTCGCGAAGAAGCTGCTAATGGCGGACAACTGCTCAAAGAACAAGGCTTTGACTTCGATATCTGCTATACCTCTTACCTCAAGCGTGCCATCCATACCTTTGATATCGTCCTTGATCAAATGGACCGCTCTTGGTTGCCTGTTGTTAAGTCCTGGAAGTTGAATGAACGTCATTATGGCGCTCTGCAGGGCTTGAACAAGGCTGAAACGGCTGCCAAGTATGGCGAAGAGCAAGTGCTCATCTGGCGCCGCTCCTATGCCACCCCACCCCCAGAGCTGGATGAAGATGACGAACGCAGCCCACGTGTCCAGGCGCAATACCGCGAGACTGAAGACAAATCTGTCCTTCCGCTCACCGAAAGCTTGGCGATCACGGTCGAACGTGCCATGCCCTACTTCGAAGAAGTGATCAAACCCGACATGCTGGCAGGCAAGCGCGTGCTGGTTGTTGCCCATGGAAATTCTTTGCGCGCCATGGTGAAAACCTTCGATCAGCTGACTGAAGAAGAAATCGTGGGCGTCAACATCCCTACCGGTGTTCCGTTGGTGTACGAATTTGACGAAAACTTCAACGTACTCGAGAAGTACTATCTCGGTGACCAGGCAGCCATCCAGGCGCAGATGCAGGCTGTCGCCAACCAGGGCAAAGCCAAGTAGGAACAATTTCAACCGCAATAAGGGAGCCGACCAGCTCCCTTATTTGTAATTCATAAAATCCAAAACCACAAAAGGAGGCATGGCAATCTGGATTTTGTAATCCTAAGCCAATTGTGTTTCGAGCTTTACCAGTCGTGGTATTTCTATAGTTAATTATTTTGTATAAGTCATTCACAAGGGGCACTTCATCAAACATTTCAATAATTGGTTTGTACGATTCTCCCGCCCCAACCATCTATGAAAGCTGGTCCTCGTCCCCTATTATGAGATAATAACAACAAATACACCAACCAGAGGAAAGCATGACCGAATACAAAATCTCATATATCCATGACCCCGTAAATAAAGAAATTTTAGCCAAAAACGAAGCTGGTGAGGTTGCCGGTGAAATCAACTATGCCGGAGACCACCCATTTTGGACCATCACCCATACCGGCGTGCGCCCTGAATATCGCGGTGGTGATATTGCCCGCACTCTGGTCCGTCTTGTTGTCGAAGCGGCTCGTGATGCAGGTATTCATCTGGATGCCACTTGTTCCTATGCCCTCAAAGTATTGGAGCGCACCCAGGAGTACCACGACGTCTACAACCCGGGAGACTGAATCCTCGTAAAACAGGCACGATGATTCAACCTGATCGTGCCTGCTATTTTCCGTTAACCAAAAATTCACAACTTTTGTTCAATTTTAGGACCTCTTCGCTTATAATACCCGTCCAGCGTTGATTAGCCATCCTCGCTGTTATTAAAACTATGAAGGTAACTGGTAAAGAATGCTGCTCAACAAAGTAATTTTTCTCGACCTGGATGGCACTCTGATTGACCATTCCCTGATCCCCCCGGATTCAGCCCTCGAGGCAATCAGTCAAGCCAGGTCAAATGGTCACAAGTTGTACATTAATACCGGTCGCAGTATCTGTCAGGTCTATGATTACCTTTGGGAACTGGGATTCAATGGTTTTGTTGGCGGAAATGGCATTTATATCGAGTCAGAAGGTCAAGCCCTTTTTCACCGCCCTATTCCGCAGTCCCTTGTCGAAAAAGTGCACAAGTACCTCGTGGAAAACGGGATCGGCTTCTTTGAAGAAGGTCAGGAGAGCCTCTATGCCCATCCAAGCTATCTGCCTGAATTAGCCGCATTACTCAAAATCACCCCTGAGCAAGCAAGAGCCAAAACCAACCGCCTGTTCCCTGCCACTTCTTACAACAATCAGGGATGGCATGAAAATGTAAACAAAATCAGCATCGTTCTATCAGCAAAAGTGGACCTGGATGTCATTCACGATTTCCTCAAACCTGAATTAGTGATCGGACTTTGGACTCTGTTTGGTAATGAACGTGAGTTCGGCGATATCTATCAGGGCGGCACAAGCAAAGGCACCGCCGTTCAGTTTCTAATGAAGCATCTCCAGTTACCAATGAGCGACGCCTTTTGTTTTGGTGATTCCTCCAACGACGTCGAAATGATCCAGCTTGCGGGGACCGGGGTCGCCATGGGCAACGCCATTCCCCAAGCCAAAGCAGTGGCGGACCTGGTGACCGATCCTGTCGGTGACGACGGTCTTTGGAAGGCTTTTCGTAAGTTGGGTTTAATTTAAACCTTTTGGCAAGAATGGTATAAAATTGAGTAGTTAATTACAGAGACAGAACCCAGCCAGGTAAATTTTATTTATCTGTGGAATACCATGAAGACTAAAAAAAAGAGTAACAAGAAAATCCGAGGGGATTTCTGGGGAGATCTCTTGCTGATCCTGCTCTTTAGTCTCATTTTGTTGCCCATGCATCCAATACTGGCGCAGGATAACACATCATCCATTCAGATCACTTCAGTGGATAACAGCAACTTTCCAGAAATTGTCCTAACCTATAAAGGTTTCAACCTTTCAGAAGCCCTCCCTGTTGACCCAACTGAGATCGAGATCATTGAAGACGGTCAAACCATCGTCCCCACCTCGCTCGAGGAGCAATACCAGGGCGTTCATTTTGCCGTGGCTCTCAACCCCGATTCGTCCTTAACAATCCGTGGAGGAGACCGCCAACCCTACAACCTCGCCATGATCAAAGCCCTCAAAACAGCTGGTCCTGAGCCGGAAAACGCCCGCAACAACCGCTACAGCTTCTTCAGTAACCCGGAAGTCAGCCTGGTTGAAACTGAGGAGTACGCTGCCTGGGCAGCCAACTTTGATGACTTCGAAACCATTCCCCAGAGCCTAAGCTCATCTCTCAGCAGTCTTGAACTGGCTGTTTCCGCCTTGGAACATAGCGGTCTCGATATGGATACTGTGCTGGTCTACATCACACCGTATCTGGACTATCGACTACTACCGGAGTTCTACGAGTTGGTGGAGCGAGCTGGAAAGCTTGGCGTCGAAACCCGGGTCTGGATTGTCATGTCCCCGCGAGTGGTTGGTTCTTCTTATGAACTTGAAATGCAAACCGCCTTGAACAGCAGAGGCGGAACACTGACTCCTCTGACCGGCACTGAAACGGTTCCAGACCCGCGCGATTACATGCAAGGCAAAGGACGTAACTTCAAAGCTCACTATCAGTCCAAAATTCGCACGAGCGGCGAATACCAACTGCAGATAAGAGCCGATTTGGAACAATCCCCTACCCTTCAATCAATTCCTGCGACACTTACTCTCGATATTCAACCAACCAAACTGAGTCTTATCAACCTGCCAAATACACTGGAGATTCTCTACAATAATGACGGCAGCTTTCAGCCCGCCCAATTACCGCTCGAAGTGTTGATAGAATTCCCGGACGGTTACCCACGGTCGATCCTCGACTCGACTCTGTTCGTCAATGGAGAACGGGTAAGCAGCAATACAATGCCTCCCTATGGAAGTTTTGTGCTCAATCTGGCAGATTACGTGGATTCTACTGAGCTGAGATTGGAAGTGCGCTTGCAGGACGAATTTGGTCTGCAGGGTCGCACACCCATCCAGACCATCGCCCTGGATGTGCTCAAACCAGAAACTGACCGCAATGGAACCTGGTTTAGCAGCCCCTGGCTTTGGATTGGTTTGGTCCTCTTGGCAGGCTTGGTGGCGTTCCTGATTTTCCGAATGCCATTTCCTAAAAGAAAATCCCCTGAAGAGGTAAAAGTATCCGAGCCCAAGATTGATAAAATGGTCGAGAAAGCTCCACTTTCATCACCTGTACTGGAAAAAACCTTTGGGAATCTTACAAGGCTGGATTCTGATCAAACCCCATCAGCAGAAAAACCTCATTTACTCACCAAAGAGATCATCCTGATCGGACGTGACCCCAGTCTGGCAAACCTGGTTTTGGATGACCCCTCCATCGAACCCTTGCACGCTGAGATCCACTTTTTTGCGGATGGTCGCATCCGCCTGACAGATTTCAATTCTATTTCAGGCAGCTATGTCAACTTCAAACCCGTCGGATCGCACGGCACTCCCCTTCAGCACGCCGACCTGGTGCACTTCGGAACGCTCCTCTTCCGTTTCAACAGCGCCACCCGTACCCAATCCACCCCACCAAAGTCATAACACGGACTTGTTCTTTTCGTAGGCCGGGTTCAGTCTTTGAACCCGGCATGAATAACTTTCGCAAATTTACCTGGCTGGTGTAAACCTTTTCAAATTCCTCCGGTAAATTCTCTCCCAGTCGAAACCCAAAATTCGCTTGAATCGATATCCCTTTCATGTTAGAATATCACCTCTACGGAGGGATGGCCGAGCGGCCTAAGGCGCCTGTCTTGAAAACAGGTATAGGGAAACCTATCGTGGGTTCGAATCCCACTTCCTCCGCTTGGCTTAACCGCCGAATAATTTGGGGAGGTGCCAGAGTGGACGATTGGGGCCGCCTGCTAAGTGGTTGTCGGGTAAAACCGACCCGGGGTTCGAATCCCCGCCTCTCCGCCTTAACAAGACCGCAGTTGCGGTCTTGTTTTTTTAAATCCCATAAACACCCTTTACATTTTCATCGAACTGGCTTACACTCTTTCCAACTGGTAAGACCTCTTACCACTCACCAGTGGAGGTCGTATGTCAACACAACCTGAATGGCTTCTTCCCCAAAAACCTACTGACCTGGCTGAAACGCAGCTTCTTGCTGCAATCCTTGATGGCAGTTTTCCAATAGGAACGCCCTTACCTCCGGAACGCGAACTGGCACAGTCACTCGGCATCACCCGCCCCACCCTTCGTGAAGCCCTTCAGCGTCTTGCTCGGGATGGCTGGATCCAAATCCGACAAGGGAAATCCACCATAGTGCAGGACTACTGGAAAGAAGGTAACCTGATCATGTTGAATACCCTTGCCCGCCAACCTGAAATGTTGACTCCAGCCTTTATTACGAACCTGCTTGAAGTTCGTGCTGCCCTTGCTCCGGTTTACACCCGCCTTGCATTTACCCGAAACAGAGAGAAATCGATCACTATCCTGGAAGCACTGCAGCAACTACCGGACGAACCCGCTGCCTACGCGCAAGCAGACCAGGAGCTTCACCACCAATTGACCCTGCTTTCTGGAAACCCAATCTTTACTCTGATTTACAACGGCTTTCGTCAACTATCCTTTCAGGCGGGTCTGACTTACTTTGCCAATCCCCAGCCGCGCAAATATTCACAGGCATTTTACAGAGGTCTTTTGGAAGACCTCATTAGCAATCATCCGGATAATGCAGCTGAACGTACCTCGAAGGTAATGCAGGATAGCCTCAATTATTGGAAAAATTTGTAACATTTTTCAGGGAGCGATAATGAATCAACATCAGTCACGTCAACAACTCTGGTCTCTTCTGGATCAGGAGTGGGACCTCATCATCATTGGTGGCGGTATTACCGGCGCAGGTGTCTTTCGGCGGGCTGTCAGCGGTGGCTTAAAAACACTGTTGCTTGAGGCAGCCGATTTCTCCAGCGGAACTTCGTCCAAATCATCTAAGCTGGTTCACGGAGGGTTTCGATATCTGCGTAGTGGTCAATATGATGTCACCTTCGAATCAGTCCGTCAGCGTGAAAAGTTGTTGAAGCAAGCAGAGAACCTGGTTACACCACTTGGTTTTGTCCTCCCCTATAAAGCTTCCAATAAACAACGACGAATGGTTCATACAGGAGTGCTCATCTATGATCTGATGGCGCCTAAATGGCAGCACAAGCATCTCGACCGTACCCAGCTGAGCAAGATTATGCCCCTGCTCAGCCCCCAGGGTATGGCAGGTGCCTATTTGTATTACGATGCGCTGCTCGACGACAGCCGTATGGTTCTCCGTCTGATCCAGGAAACATGTGAAGATGGCGGTGTCGCTCTCAATTATGTCCATGCAGAAACGTTACTTAAAAGCAAGGAGGGTCGCGTCTGCGGTGTAGCCTTAGCCGATCGCTCAGGATCACAGCTGGGCACGCTGGAGGTAAAAGCCAGGGCAGTCATCAATGCAACTGGCCCGTGGACCGATTGTCTCCGCAGACAACTCGGTCAACAGGCACGCATCAGACCTTTGCGTGGTTCCCATCTGATTTTGAGTTCCACCGATCTGCCTATTTCTCATGCCGTCACCCTCATGCATCCAAAAGATGGACGCGCTATGTTCGCCATCCCCTGGGAAAAACGCACCATTTTTGGTACAACCGATCTTGACCACCCCTTCCCCTTGGAGCAGGAGCCATTCTGTACCAATCAAGAAATTGACTACATGCTCGAAGCGATTCGCGCCATCTTTCCAGAAACAAAAATCACCGACGCTTCCATTATCTCTACTTTTGCCGGTCTTCGCCCCATCGTAAGGGGTGACGCCAACAATCCTTCGGCGGAATCCCGAGCCCATCTCGTTTTAGATGAAGATGGACTTGTAACTATCACAGGCGGGAAACTGACCATATTCGAAATTATGGCTGAAGATGCACTAAAAGCCATTCTGCCTCAGCTGGGTAAACCACTGAAACCCATTCAACATTGGTTTAAACCCAATCCAGTCTATTCATCCGACAGTCCACTTTCCAGGGAAAGGTTTGATTATCTGGTCGGTCGTTATGGTCAGGCATTACCAGACCTTCTAAACACGTCTCGACCCCAGGATCTTCAAAATGTGGAAGGGCTGAACCCTCATTGGGCTGAATTGCCCTACAACGCTCGCTACGGTATGGTTGAACATCTCGATGACCTGCTGCTGCGCCGCACCCGGCTGGGTATGCTTTTGCAGGATGGTGGTCTGAACCTGCTGGAAGAAGTGAAACAACTAACCCAGCCAGCGTTGCCCTGGACTGAAGAGAAATGGCAATTTGAAATAACTCGATATCAGGATATTTATCAAAAAGCTTACAGCCCCAACCCGGAAAATTACTTGAAACAGGAGAAATGATGGCAAAAAAAGATAAGTTTGTCCCGGCATGGTATGAAGAAACGGTTCCAATAGGAACCTGGCGTTCGATTTTCAAATGGGGCGATCCAGCTGCCTATAAACATCCCAATAGCGGTCTGACCAAATTGATCATGGATCGCTTCGCACTGTCTGAAGACACGCTTTCCAGACCAGGGCAATTGGGTCTCGATCAGGTTCCTGATAATGTTCCGGTCATTCTTCCAGCAGAGCATCTTCACTTTCTCAAACAAACATGCGGTGAAGAGAACTTACGTACTGATACCTACACTCGCATAAAACGCTCCTACGGTCAGGGTATGATCGATGCCTTGCGTTTACGCCGAAAAATCGTTGAGAACATTCCTGAAGTTGTTGTTGCGCCGCGTAGCCAGGCTGAGATCGAAGCAATCGTTGCCTACGCGAATAAGCACCTCATCCCTACCTACGTTTTTGGAGGCGGCTCAACGGTCACGCGCGGTTACGAAGCTACCAAGGGCGGCATTTGTATCGATATGTCGCTGCACATGAACAAATTGATTGAGCTGAACGAAACCGACCAAACTGTCACGGTCGAAGCCGGCATGTGGGGCACCAAACTGGAAGATTTGCTGCAAAACGCCGTCACAAAGCTGGGAGCTAAACGTAATTACACTGTCGGGCATTTTCCCCAGTCCTTCGAATTCTCAAGCGTTGGTGGCTGGGTTGTCACCCGTGGGGCTGGGCAAAATTCCACTTACTATGGCAAAATCGAGGACATAGTTATCGACCAGGAATATGTGACTCCCCGTGGTATCCTCAAAACCTGCCCTCATCCCCGCGCTGCCAATGGTCCTGATTTTGACCAGGTCATGATGGGTGGTGAAGGCAGCTTCGGCATCCTCACTCAAGTCACCCTCAAGATCAGCCGCTGGCAGCCCGAGAATCGCATCCGCTTCAGTTACATGTTCCACAATTGGGAAGATGCCCAGGCAGCCAGCCGCGAAGTGATGCAGGGCGAATTTGGCTACCCCTCGGTATTCCGCATCTCCGATTCCGAAGAAACCGACATCATGATGAAGCAATATCACATTGAAGGCAGCCTCGCCGACACCTTGCTTCAGAAAATCGGGTTCCAACCCATGCAAAAATGCCTGATGTTGGGTTTCACCGACGGTGAAAAAGATTTCTGCCGAAATATCGACCGTAAAATGCGGAAGATTTTTCGAAAGTACAAAGCTTTTGAACTTTCTTTTGCTGGGGTCACGAAGACCTGGGAGAAAGGTCGCTTCACTGATCCCTATTTACGGGAAGACCTGCAGGATTACGGCATTCTCATCGATACCCTCGAATGCGGTGTCACCTGGTCGCAGATGCCACAGGTCCATAAAGACGTGCGCTCGTTTGTCAAATCCCGTCCCAACACCATCTGCATGACCCACATTTCCCATTCTTACCCTCAGGGTGCCAACCTCTATTTTATCTTCATTGCAAAAATCGATACCATCCGCGAGTATCTCGACCTGCAATACGGCATCCTGGAAGCCATCGCAACCTCAGGTGCTGCCATCAGCCACCATCATGGTGTCGGCAAAGCCACCGCCCCCTGGCTGGAAGATCAGATTGGCAAGGAGCAGATGGATGTGATCCGTTTGTTGAAAAATCACTTTGACCCCAACAACATTATGAATCCTGGTGGTACACTGGGATTGGATATGAGCCCGGCGCAAAAAGAAAAACGCTGGGGCAAAGACTTCGAGGTATAGATGACAAAAGAACAGCTCTTGGCAATCGATGTTGGCACCCAATCGACCCGCGCCCTGATCTTTGATCTACAGGGCAACCTGCTTTTCAAAGCCCAGGTGCGTTTACCGGAGTATTCTGCCCCTAAACCTGGCTGGGCAGAGATGGAACCGAAACTGTTCTGGGAAAGCCTCTGTCAGGCTTGTCAGGAGCTTTGGGCTATGCCCGGTGTGGATAAGGCTCAAATTGCCGGCGTGGCAATCACCACGCAGCGCAACGTGCTCATCAACCTCGATCAGAATGGTCAACCCCTTCGTCCTGCCATCCATTGGTCCGATCAACGCCGCACTCCAGGCTTGCCCAACGTGGGCGGCTTCTGGGGCGTGCTTTTTGCTGTCTCCGGCATGACAGGCACCATCCGCTACCTGCAGGCTGAAGCCAAAACTAATTGGATCCGTATCAATCAGCCTGAAATCTGGGCAAAGACTGCCAGAGTGGTGCTCCTCTCTGGCTACCTTACCCACTGTTTGACCGGTAAGTTCGTCGATTCCACCGCTTGCCAGGTCGCCCACCTGCCTTTTGATTACAAAAAACATCAGTGGGCAGGCAATTTCGACTGGAAGTGGAAAGCCGTACCGGTGGATCCTGAAAAATTGGTTGAACTAGTTCCACCAACCGCCCTTCTGGGTGAAATCACCTCCCAGGCCTCAACTGAAACCGGTATCCCCGCCGGATTGCCCCTCATCGCAGCCGCTGCCGACAAAGCCTGTGAGGTGCTCGGTTCCGGCACACTTGCCTCGAACATCTGCTGCCTGTCTTACGGCTCTGCCGCCACCATCAACACCATCCACCAACGCTATATTGAGGTCGTTCCGCTCATCCCGCCCTATCCGGCGGCTGTGCCCGGTTCTTACTCCCTCGAAATTCAACTCTTCCGAGGCTACTGGATGGTCTCCTGGTTTTTGCGGGAATTCGGTCATAATGAACGCCGTCTCTCGCAGGAGCGTGGTATTCCTCCTGAATTTTTATTCGACGACCTGGTCCGCTCGGTTCCAGCCGGCTCGATGGGTCTTATGCTCCAGCCCTACTGGGCACCTGGGCTGAAATCGCCTGGTCCCGAAGCCAAAGGCGCCACCATCGGTTTTGGCAGCGTGCATACCCGGGCTCATTTCTACCGCGCCATCCTGGAAGGGCTCGCCTATGCCCTGCGTGAAGGTGCAGAACGAACCAGCAAGCGCAGCGGTGTGCCCATCACGGAGGTACGCGTATCCGGTGGAGGTTCTCAAAGCGATGGTGCCCTGCAATTGACAGCCGATATCTTCGGTATGCCGGTCAGCCGCCCGCATGTCTATGAAGCCAGCGGACTGGGTGCCGCGATCGATCTGTCAGTGGGTTTGAATCTGCATCCCGATT
>JAEAME010002236.1_pt1 | contig 11635 bp, 9 predicted proteins | sample 8958731 | NCBI WGS metagenome assembly JAEAME01 (sample SAMN16933194, study PRJNA681113) | bioreactor sludge metagenome | isolation source: anerobic bioreactor sludge (Control) | place: India:Bengaluru | collected 2018-10-24 | reverse complement strand
TATGCCGGGCGGTCGTTATGGAAATGGGACTGTCTGCCGCAACGGACTGGCCAACGCGTTCGTGATTATGCCCGAGCTTGTGCCTCGATCGGCATCAACGGCGTAGTCTTAAATAATGTCAACTGCCGGGCGGAGATCCTGGGTCATGAATACCTGGTAAAAACTGCCGCAGTGGCGGATGTGTTCCGGCCTTACGGCATCCGGGCCTACCTTTCAACCGCCTTCAATGCACCAGAACTATTGGGGAAATTGTCCACCAGCGACCCGCGAGACCCGTCAGTAGCCCGGTGGTGGCGGCAGAAAGCCGAGGATATATACCGTCTGATACCGGATTTCGGCGGGTTCCAGGTCAAGGCCAGTTCGGAAGGGCAATCCGGCCCCCAGGACTACGGTGCAGACCACTATGATGGGGCGAATATGCTGGCAGATGCTTTACGCCCGTACCAGGGAATCGTTCTCTGGCGGGCTTTTGTATATGATTCGTCCATTGACCCGGATCGGGCAAAATGTGCTTATAAAGAATTCGTCCCAATGGACGGGAAGTTTGCCGCCGGTGTCTTCGTACAGGTTAAGAATGGTCCGGTCGATTTTCAGCCAAGAGAACCCTTCCATCCCCTTTTCGGAGCGATGCCGGGAACGCCGTTGGCAATGGAATCTCAGGTTACTCAGGAATACCTGGGGCAGGCGGTCCACCTGGTCTACCTGGCGCCGCAGTGGCAAGAGATCCTGGCAGCGGATACCTATGCCCGGGGCCAGGGATCAACTGTCGCCAGCATCGTTGATGGGTCATTATTTCGAAATCCGGACTCGGTTATCATTGGGGTGGCCAATACCGGTTCCGCACGCAACTGGTGCGGGCATCATTTTGCTCAGGCAAACTGGTATGCTTATGGGAGAATAGCCTGGGACCACCGGTTGAGTGTTGAAGAGATGTGTGATGAATGGGTAAAGATGACCTGGTCCCACGATGTATTTACAGCAGAAACGATCAAAAAAATGATGCTTAATTCATGGGAAGCATGCATCAACTATATGACGCCATTAGGACTGCACCATATCATGCAGGAAGGCCATCATTACGGGCCGGATCCGGCCTTCAATACAGCACAGCGGGCAGATTGGAATTCGGTATATTATCACCGGGCAGATAAAAATGGCCTGGGTTTTGACCGGAGCCCAACCGGAAGCAACGCCGCCGGTCAGTACTTCAGTCCACAACGTGAAGAATTGGCCAGTATGGTTACCTGTCCCGAAAAATACCTGCTCTGGTTCCACCATGTGCCGTGGCATTACCGTTTGAAGTCCGGGAGAACTCTGATCGAAGAGATAGAGTATTGTTATGAGAATGGCGCCAAATATGTAACCCGGATGCGGGAGGATTGGGAGTTGGTGCGGGGAAAGATCGACCAGCAGCGTCATGAACATGTGGCGAAAAACCTGCAGATGCAGGAAGCGAATGCCTGGGAGTGGCGGGATGTATGCCTTCGGTATTTCCGTCAGTTTGTCAGGTAAATAGTTATCACCTCAGAAAAAATCAGGCAGTATCACAAATAGCCTGAATAGATAGTATAATCCAGTTGGCAGATATCAATGTATTACGCAGGAAGTAGGTAAAATGGACGATTTTGAGAAGTTAGGGGTTTTTTACCTGGGAAGGCCATATCAATTGACGGAGAAAAAGTCGCCTGGCGGGCTGCTGCTGTATGATTCGAAGGACCTGGTAACCCACGCGGTTTGCGTTGGTATGACCGGCAGCGGCAAGACCGGTTTATGTATTTCACTGCTGGAAGAAGCAGCGATAGACGGTATCCCGGCCATCGCCATCGACCCCAAAGGTGATTTGACCAACCTGCTGCTGACCTTCCCGGATCTAAAACCGGAAGACTTCCTGCCATGGATAAATGTAGAAGACGCACAAAAGAAAGGGCTATCCGCTGAAGAATATGCGGCGAAACAGGCAGAAACCTGGAAGAACGGCCTGGCTAGCTGGGGGCAGAGCGGGGACCGCATCCACCGGTTGAGGCAGAACGCCGAATTTACCATATTTACCCCGGGCAGCACCTCGGGTATCCCGGTCTCGATCTTGAAGTCGTTTGCTGCACCAGATGAACAAATACTAGAAGACGAAGAATTATTCCGTGAGCGCATCAATGCCACGGCCACTTCTTTATTGGGCATTATCGGGATCGATGCCGACCCGATCAAGAGCCGGGAGCATATCCTGATATCGACATTACTAAGCCAGGCATGGGGTCAAGGGCAGGATATCAGTCTTGATACCTTAATTCAACAGGTACAAAATCCCCCTTTGAAAAAAATAGGGGTTATGGACCTGGATTCTTTCTATCCAGCCAAAGAACGGTTTGAACTGGCGTTGGCCTTCAATAACCTGATCGCGGCGCCGGGCTTCAGTACCTGGCTGGAGGGAGAACCGCTGGACATCAAACAGATCCTCTATACCCGGGAAGGAAAGCCGCGCATAGCCATTTTCTCGATTGCCCATTTAAATGATACGGAGCGCATGTTTTTTGTTTCCCTGCTGCTTAACCAGATCTTGGGCTGGATGCGCACCCAGTCCGGGACTACCAGCTTGAGGTCGATCGTATATATGGATGAGATATTCGGCTTCTTTCCCCCGGTGGCCAATCCCCCCTCTAAGACACCTTTATTAACTTTATTGAAACAGGCCCGGGCATTTGGGGTTGGGATCGTGCTCGCGACACAAAATCCGGTGGACCTGGATTATAAAGGCCTTTCCAATGCGGGAACATGGTTCATCGGGCGACTGCAGACCGAAAGGGACAAAGCACGGGTACTGGAAGGGTTGGAGGGGGTGGCCGCTACTGCCGGAGTGAAATGGGACCGCCAGGCGATGGAACAAACCTTGGCGGGGTTGGGCAACCGTATCTTTTTAATGAATAATGTGCATGATGATGCCCCACAAGTGTTTGAAACCAGGTGGGCCATGTCATATCTGCGCGGCCCGCTTACCCGGAACCAGATAAAACAACTGATGGATCCCATCAAGAAACAAGTCCCGGCGATGCCTGCTGCTGATACTACAATAACCGCGACAGCGGTGAGACCACCCCCGGCGGGGGTAAAACAGCCTAAAACATCAAATGACAAAATCAGGGGTACACGCCCGGTGATACCGCCCCAGGTACATGAGTATTTTGCTCCTGTAAGAGCCGCACAGCCGCTAGAGGGCACCCTTTTCTACCAGCCAAATATCGTGAGTACGGGAGAGATCCACTTTACGGATACGAAAACCGGGGTGAATCTGATTAAGTATGTTACGTACCGGGTTCTTATCGGCGAAAGCCCCGTACCCGTAGAATGGGGCAATGCGGAGGAAATTTTTATCAAGACAAAAAACCTGGAGCAAACACCGCTAACGGCGGCTGTATTTGCCGATTTACCGGCCATCGCCATGAAGGGGGAAAGTTACAGCACATGGACCAGGGAATTCACTACCTGGCTGTATCGAAACCAACAGGTTGAGGTATGGTTCAGCCCCAGCCTGAAGGAGTATTCCCGGGTCAATGAAACAGAACGTGATTTCCGGGTCCGGTTACTGCAGACTGCCCGGGAGAAACGAGACGAAGCGACGGAAAAATTACGTCAAAAATATGCCCCCAAATTCACGACACTGCAGGAACAGGTAAGGCGGGCGCAAGGAGCCGTGGAACGTGAAAAAGACCAGGCAAGGCAGTATCAAATGGACACTGCTTTATCATTCGGATCCACGATACTCAGCGGCTTTTTAGGGCGGCGGGTAAGCAGTAAGGCCAGGTCATCGGTGTCCCGGGCAAACCGTTCGATGAAAGAAGCCAGAGACGTCACCCGTGCCCAGGATACTTTAGCGGCAGCCCAACAGAGGCTCCGGCAAATGGAGGCTGACTTTCAAAATGATACTGCGGCTTTAGCAGAGAGAATCGACCCTTTAACCGAACAGCTTGAAAAAGTAACGGTGCGGCCTTCAAAAACAGATATTACGGTACAAATGCTGGCATTGACCTGGCTGCCGTACTGGCAAAGCAAAGAAGGAGAATTGTTACCGGCATGGTAGCGATCTTGATGAGATGGTTTTAGTCTTTGTTAGTTACATCAATTATTTGTACCGCAGAATGAGGTTTTAAAAATATTATAATGAGTAAATCCTCCTGGTCGCTGCAATTTATGTACAGTATGGAAAGATTTGCCACGGCCGTGTATATCGTGCAAAAAAGCAGTTTTAAAGATCAGGGTATCGTCGAGAAAATGACTTTTGCGGTGGAAAATGAACAGGAACATGCCGAAAGCCTGAAGGCCCGCCTGATTACCCTGAAGAAACGGCCTTTTCCGCTGGTTTTTCTATTCAGAGCTGCCGGTAGTATCGCAGGTTTTTGCAGCCGTTGCGGCGGCAACGGGTTTGCCCTCAAAGCAGGAATCGCCATCGAGAAGCGGGCCGTGAAAGATTACAGCTATTTCTTGAGAACTCTGATACTGGACCCCCATACTATATCGTTGATCAGAAGAATCATCGCGGATGAAGAACGCCATATAGCCAACTGGCAAGACTCATTGAAAATGTTAAATATAAAAAAATCTAAAACCTAAGCCCTGATATCCAAACTCAAAATAAATGAACCTGGAAAAAATTAGACCTTACTTGGCGTTGAAACGTACGGTAACGATATCCCCGTCTTGGACCTCGTATTCCTTACCTTCCAGACGGTGCCGGCCAGCTTTAGCTACAGCCGCTTCGCTGCCGTACTGCATGAGGTCAGCGTAACTCATAACTTCCATACGGATAAAGCCGGCTTCCATGTCAGAATGTATTTTCCCGGCGGCGGTGGGGGCTTTATCGCCGCGGCGGCAGGTCCAGGCGCGGACCTCATCTTCGCCAACGGTGAAAAAGCTGATGAGACCGAGTTTACCATAGGCTGCGTGCAAGAGTCGTTCCATGGCTGATTGCTCCAGGCCCAGTTCCTTAAGAAAGACTTTACGGTCTTCCGCTTCCAGTTCACAGATATCGGCTTCATCTTTGCCGCAGACCACGATAACCTCGGTATTTTCCCTGGCCGCCAGCTCCTTCAGTGCCTGGACATGTTTGTTCTCGGCATCGGACATCGATTTGATATTAGCGAGATATAGCACGGGTTTCATTGAAACCAGGTTGCATTCTTTAATACTGGTGATTTCCTGTGAAGAAAGAACCTGGCGGCGGGCGGGAACTCCATTCTGAATCCCATCCAGTACTTTCTGGCAATTGTTGCTCTCCCGGACAACTTCTTTATCACCACTCTTGGCTTTCTTCGCCAATCTTTCCAGCTTATTTTGTAGAGTAGCACTATCTGAGGCCATCATTTCCAGGTCGACAGTTTCGACATCCCGGACTGGATCGATGGTCGGGTATTCATAAGGTACCTGGTCATCTTCGAAACAGCGTACGACATGGAGGAGGGCTTCCATGTCCTTGATGTTACTGATCAACCGTGAGCGCCGGCCGGTATCGGCGGGTTTAATACCGGCAGTATCCATCACTTCCAATGTGGCCGGGACAACCTTGCGGGGATGGTACATGGCAACCAGGCGGTCCATGCGTTCATCAGGTAAATTGACGATGACGCGATTAGCCTCGGAACCTCCGTAAAGGGGTGCCCGGGCAGAGGTGATAGCATTAAAGATCACGGTCTTACCGGAAGAGGGGATGCCGATCAAACCACAACGTAAACCCATGCCAATGTCCTTATAAGATGAAATAACCAGACGGGATAATTATAGCTAAGCAAGATTGAAATGACAAAGATTGGAGTCGGTATTTATATTATTTGAAATCAAACCTGTCTCCTGCTAGTATCAACCTAACCGCCCGCAGGGATATAGTGTGCCTGGAAACTTTATTAAGCAAAGAAGAATACGGGTCCCCTTTTTTTACGGCTATGTTATCGTGGCCGCGGCTTTGTTGATCGATATGATCATGGCCGGCGTCCATTTTACTTTCGGGGTATTTTTCAAGCCAGTATCCAGTGAATTTGGTTGGAGCAGTGCTGCTACCTCGGGCGCCTTCACCTTTTATAGTATTGCCCACGGTGTTCTCTATATTGTTACGGGAAAGATCACTGACCGTTTTGGCCCGAAACCCATGATGATTGCCAGCGGGTTGTTTTTCGGCCTGGGCTTTTTCCTGATGTCGACAATTACCAGCATCTGGCAATTGTACTTCTATAATTTCCTGATCGCCGTCGGCATCAGTGGGGGATTTGTCCCTCTTTTATCCACAATAACCCGCTGGTTCGAAAAGCAGCGGGGATTGATGACCGGCCTGGTGTTAGCAGGCGGCGGCTTGGGACAGGCTGTATTTCCCCAGATAAGCACCTGGTTGATTGCTGAATTCGAATGGCCGGCTGCCTACCGGTTATTTGGGGGCGGGATAATGATCGCCGTGATAATGTTATCGCTTTTCCTGCGTAAAGACCCGGCACGAATGGGGCTGGCACCTTTTGGTGCTGTATCCGGTAAGAAGAACGATGAGGAAGTACGGACCGGACTCTCTTTTCGAGAAGTATTGCATTCTGGGCGTTGGTGGCTCTTTTTTATATCAATTATCCTGTTCCAATTCGGTTTAGGTGTAATGGTGGTTCATGCTATCAATCACGGCATTGACCTTGGAATGAGTGCGGCAGCTGCAGCAGGAATAGTGACTACTTTTGCCGGGGTAGGTATCGCTGCCCGGGTTTTCTTCGGTGCCGTTATCGACCGGATCGGGGGAAAGCGGGTGATGGCCCTGGGTATCCTGGTCCTGGCAGTTGCTTTACTGGGGATGGCTATCATCAGATCAGTCAGTGTGGTCTTTTTACTGGCGGCAGTTTTCGGATTAGGTTTTGGAGCTTCTATTTCCAGTATGTCGCCGTTAACGGCGCAGTTATTTGGTTTACGTTCTCATGGGGTTATCTTCGGGGTAGCTACCTTTGGAGCGACAGTGGGCGGCGGCCTGGGGCCCTTAATGGCGGGAGCTATATTTGATGCGAAAGCCAGTTATGCGCAGGCTTTTCTTGTCGCCGGTATTCTGAGCCTGGTAGCTTTCATAGGGATCATAGTCTTAAAAGTACCAAAAATATCCTCCCGTACCTGATATCAGGTTGAGTATACCCATGGTCGTTGACGAATCTTTTTCCCTGGGTTGTTCAAATTACACGAATCACATATTCCGGGCACACGGCGGCACAGTAGCCGCAGAGGATACATTTGGACTGGTCAACCTGTACTTTTTTCTCGCCCATGGAAATAGCTTTCTGGTCGCATTCATCGATGCACATGCCGCACTGGATACAGCGGTCGTATACAATCAACCTGCGTTCAACCGAGCTGACTCGTTCACGTATGCTGGCGGGAATAGGGCGATCTTCGAAGATAGCCACATTCATTTCTACCTCGCCCTCATCTTTCATACCGACGGCAACGGCATCACACTCCGGGAGATTCCGTAAATAATTGAACGATTCCACGGCCTCGGAGGCAAGGTGACCGCCGCCGATCGGTTTCATGGCATAAACGAATTTGCCCATCTTCTTGGATTCTTCCAGAGCCAGCAGCATTTCGTCTAGTTTACCATCGATGATACCCAACCCTTTACGGTTCAGTACCGGGAATACAACATCGAAAGCAGCTTCCTGGTTGATCGCCCTGAAGCCGGATATCGTATGAGTCGAACCTCCGATCGCCCGTACCAGGCCTTTTTTTTTCATCTCAACAAGGCATTCCAGGGCGTCATGGCGTTGGAGCAGGTTTTCGGGGGTGACCAGGTGTAGATGGAAGATATCGATATAGCTGTGTTTAAGCTCGCGCAGGCATTCATGGACATCAGCCTGCAGCTGGTTGTATGACGCCGCATGACTTTTACTGGCGATTACTACTTTTTCTTCAGGAATACCTTTAAGGCCAAGGGCAAGGTGGGTATAAGAGTTGTATGCTTGAGCCGTATCGTAGAAGTTCACTCCCAATTCATATGATTTACGAATAGCCTTGGCACCTTCTTCGGGAGACAGGTTAGCCTGGAGAGGGCCGAGTATAAGTGTACCGTGGCAGAGTTCGGTCACATTGATGCCAGTGCCACCGACAGTTACTTTTTTCATATCAGTCCTCCCTGAACCAGCGGATATTTTACAGACCCCTCAGAAACTCCGGCCTCAGCGAAGAGGGATCGCCCTGTTCCAGTACCTGATTCAACTCCCGCAGCATCCGCTCTTTATCACCGGTAAGGGTACCCCGAATCGAGAAGTAATTAGAGGCGTGCATGGAACTGAAAAAGCAGTTGGTGAAATTACTTTTTTCAATAATTGTTTTCAGTTCCTTAAGCGAACCGAAAGCGGAGACAGGGTGAAACCGGCCCTCTACCAATTCACGGTGTAAAGGCGTACCTTCCACGAAGGTGGTGGTCAGCGCTCCAACATAATCCGGATCCATGGTACTCAGTACCCGGGCGGTAGCCAGGGCATGCTTTTCACTCCCCTCTACCCCGGCAATGCCCAGGATCACGGTGATCGAAGTAAGTATTCCGGCGGCTTTCGCCTTTTGCGCGGCCTCGATCATTCCTTTGGTATCAGTACCTTTAACGATATGGCTGAGTATTTCGTCATCGCCGCTTTCCAGCCCCATATAGACGATCCCTAACTTAAGCCTTTTCAGAGCTGCCAGTTCTTCAGGGGTGCGCCGCAGGATGTCAGCGGCCGTGGCATAGGTAGCAATGCGCTGGATGGAGGGAAGCCGCTGATTTAAATACTCGAGGGCTTCCACCAGATTGTTGTAGGGGTAAACGAGGGCATCGCCGTCCTGGAGAAAGACATTCCGGCCGTCCCACTGGCTGGCGATCTCACGAACGATCCAGGGGACGCTGGGGATGCTGATGTTCGTTTTCATGAACAAAGCTAAAGCATCAATTTCTTCCTTAACCTCTTTTAACGGCCGTATCCGCAGCTTGGAGCCGTAATAGTTGCAGAAGCTGCAGGTGGCATTCGAACAACCGGAGGTTAAGGGAAGGAAATAACTTAATCTCTCGCTGGGCGGGCGGATGATGTCCGGCCTGATAAAGGTCATCTAAATCACCTTGTACTTTTTTGAGCTTTAAGGCCATTGTAGCATGGTAAAAACAGTACACTCAATATCAGCTTGACATGAACAGCCTTATTGCCTAGAGTGTTGTTACATATACAGGCAAATCCGTTAAAATTCCCTAATAGATGCGTCATCAGGACAGTACTAGAAAGGAGGAATCATGGAAAAAATCAGCAGTAATGTCTATGTACAGATCGGTACCAGGGGATGCAACCACAGCTTTGTCGCTACGTCGGAAGGCCTGGTGATGATCGATACCCCCATGATATATGAAGATGCACAGAAATGGAAAACCGAGATGGCAAAATTCGGGACATTGAAGTATATCATCAACGGCGAACCGCATGCCGATCATGTGTCCGGTAATTTCTTTTTTACGGCACCTATCGTAGCTCATGAAGGCACCAGGAAACTGATTATGGAAGCGAAACCGGAACAATATGCGGAGACATTAAAACAATTCGATCCACAAGGTACCGTCCCTGCCGGCTACTATTACCGTCCGCCGGTTATTACATTGTCCGAAAGACTAACAATGTATATAGGAGCGCACACTTTTCAGCTTATCCATACTCCAGGCCATACTCCTTTTCAAATATCGGTATATGTACCGGAAGAAAAAGTAGTTTTCACTTCGGATAATGTGACTTATGGGGTGCCGCCGTTCATGCACCAGGCGATTCCTCTGGATTGGATAGAGTCATTGAAAACCTTGAAAAAACTAGACGTGGAGAAAATTGTCCCCGGCCACGGGAAGGTCTGCGGGCAGGATCATCTGGATACCATGATCGGGATCCTCCAGGGGGCAATCGACGTCGTGAAATCCGCCATTAAGAACGGGATGACACTGGAGGAAGCGCAGAAGAACCTCAATCTGTTTGCCAGTTTCCCCCGCAATGAACGGACGGAAATGATACAGAACATAGGTATAACCCGGCTTTATGAACTTTTTAAGAATACTTAATGTATTTTCTCAGATATGGAAAATAACCGGAGGTGATTAAAATGGATGTCTTGGAAGCAATCGCAAAACGAAAAAGTATCCGGGCTTATAAAATAATCCCTGTGCCTGAGGACAAACTCAACAAAGTGCTTGAAGCCGCCCGCCTGGCGCCATCCGGAGCCAACCGCCAGGAGATGAAATTCGTAGTGGTAAAAGACCAAAAAACCCGGGCGAAACTCTCTGAAGCTACCGGAGGCCAGAAACACGTTGCCCAGGCACCGGTAGTAATTGCGGCAGTCTCTACCGACCCGGAGAAAATGATGGTCTGTGACGTACCGGGGTATCCGGTGGACGTTGCCATAGCGATCGACCATATGACGCTGGCGGCTTTTGATATCGGTCTGGGTACTTGCTGGATCGGAGCTTTCAACCAGGGTATGGTAAAGAATATTCTGGGGATTCCTGATAATTGTAAGGTGGTCCAGTTACTGACACTGGGAATACCGGATGAAGAAGGACGCCCGAAAGACCGTAAACCGATCGCACAGATCGTCTGCTACGAGAAATACAAGTAGCTATTCGGATTCGCCGAACACTATAAAAGAGCCGGGTAAAAAGCCCGGCTCTTTTTGTTGTTTATGTCAGAAATAGACTTAACTGGAACTTATTTCCGTTCCGAACCAGGGGGAACCGGCCGGATGGAGTATCCCGGTGAAAAGGTGATATCGATGAACATCAGAGGCTTGGTGACCCGTTTTACATTAAGCGGCCCGTGCAGTGTCCCTTTGGGAATATATACGCAGGCAGGGTAGGTGATGATATTTTTCTCACTGTTCTCACCAACCGAGAATTCTATCTCAGCATCAAAATCACCGGCGCTGTAGGGATCGCCGCCCATGAAGAACACTGCCTGGTCGAAATCATGCCGGTGCGCCTCCATGACCATAACAAATGGTTGTGTCAACAGAGACCATCCCAGGGAAAAATTTGCTCCTCCCAGGTCAACTCCGCCGGATATGCCAAGCTGCGGCGGAACCACTTCTTTAAAAACGGAAAATCCTGTCTTGAGTTCGGTCACATACTGATTACGTTTCACATTGATGTTTGCCATACCGGTGTCCTCCCTTTGCCGATCCCCTAGTATCCTTTAAGCAGATACTTGATTATTTCAACACAGGACCAAGCTGCGGCTATTGTATCACTAAATATACTTAAAAACAGTAACTATCTATTGACGAAGACTGTTATAACTGTTATAGTATTTATATAACAGTAGGAACCGGTTCAATGTTTTTGACGATAAATGATAATGACAGCCGCCCCATGTATCTCCAGATCACCAGCCAGATCAAAGAGCAGGTCAGCAATGGTTCTCTAGCGCCGGGGACTGAATTACCTTCGGTCAGAGAACTGGCGGAAAGCCTGGGAATCAATATGCATACCGTCCGCAGCGCTTATCTTAAGCTGCGTGATGATGGGGTCATCAGACTAAGGCTGGGAAGGCGGGCAGTGATCAGCCGGAACCGGCCGCTTCAAAGCAATATTGATCTGGAGACAGGTATCGAAGCCCGCCTGCAGGAGATCGGAAGAGCA
>JAEAME010002234.1_pt1 | contig 11637 bp, 8 predicted proteins | sample 8958731 | NCBI WGS metagenome assembly JAEAME01 (sample SAMN16933194, study PRJNA681113) | bioreactor sludge metagenome | isolation source: anerobic bioreactor sludge (Control) | place: India:Bengaluru | collected 2018-10-24 | reverse complement strand
CCCGCAAAATGCCGTCGAATATTTTGTCAGTTATTATGATTATTATCAGCCGGAAGCCTATCTACCGCAAACTGATACCTATATCGAAAAGGATGCCGATATTAACGATGAGATCGATAAGTTGCGCCATGCGGCCACCAGGGCATTATTCGAACGGCGGGATGTGATCATCGTGGCTTCAGTTTCATGTATCTATGGCCTTGGCTCTCCGGAGGAGTATAACAAATTTGTCCTGGAACTCAAGAGAGGCGTGACCTACAACCGGTCCCGGATATTACACCGTCTCGTTGATATGCAATATGAACGTAATGATATTGATTTTTCCCGAGGTAAATTCCGTGTCCGGGGAGATACTCTGGAGATACAGCCAGCTTATGATGAACTGGCCGTTAGAGTGGAATTCTTTGGTGATGATATTGAGAGGATTGTGGAAATCGATCCCTTGACCGGGGAAATCGTTGCCCAGCTTGATACTATTTCCATCTACCCGGCCAAGCACTTCGTTACTTCGGCGGATAAGCTTGACCGTGCCATCGAATCGATTCGGCAGGAATTACAGGTTAGATTGGATGAATTGAAGAAACAGGGAAAAGTACTGGAAGCCGCCCGCCTGGAGTCTCGTACTAACTATGACCTGGAAATGCTGCGTGAAGCCGGGTATTGCTCCGGAGTCGAGAACTATTCGCGTCACCTTTCAGAAAGAACCCCGGGGAGTCCGCCGTGGACTTTGCTGGATTATTTCCCGGATGACTACCTCCTTTTTATCGATGAATCGCATATGTCGATACCGCAGATACATGGCATGTATGGGGGAGACCGTTCGCGTAAACAAACCCTGATCGATTTCGGATTTCGTTTACCTTCCGCTCTGGATAACCGCCCTCTCAATTTCGATGAGTTTGACGCGCGGGTGAAACAAACGGTTTATGTATCCGCCACCCCTGGCCCCCGGGAGCAGAAAGTTAGCCAGCAAACGGTAGAACAACTGGTACGCCCCACCGGTTTGCTGGAACCCACGATAGAAATAAAACCAACCAAAGGCCAGGTTGATGACTTGATGGATGAGATCAAGAAAAGAGTTGACCGGGGCGAACGTTGCCTGGTGACAACATTAACAAAGCATATGGCCGAAGAGTTGGCGGATTACCTGGTAGAAATGGGGATCAAGACACATTACTTGCATTCAGAGGTAGTTACCCTGGAAAGAATTGAGATACTGCGCGATTTGCGTCTGGGAGTGTATGATGTAGTTGTGGGTATCAATTTGTTACGTGAAGGCCTGGATCTACCGGAAGTATCATTAGTGGCGATACTTGATGCCGATAAGGAAGGTTATTTGAGATCGGAGGGTGCCTTGATCCAGACCATGGGGCGAGCCGCCCGGCATGTCGACGGCCACGTTATCATGTATGCCGATAAAATAACCGCGTCCATGGAAAGGGCGATTCGAGAAACACAGCGCCGGCGTAAAATACAGGAGGACTTTAATAAAGAACATAACATCACACCACAGGGGATCCGCAAAGCGATCAAAGACATTACCGAACGGGTAAAAGTAGTAGCCGAGAACCGTTCCCAGTATGAAGCTGCGGCCATACCGATGCTCAAGGAAGACATTGCCCGTCTGATCAAAGACCTGGAATCACAGATGAAAGCAGCTGCCAAGAACCTCGAGTTCGAAAGAGCTGCCCTGCTGCGCGACCGCATCGTGGAATTACGGCGTTCGATGGATGAGTCGCATCTCCCGTTTGTCCCGGCAGCACCCTCACTGGCGAATAAAGAAATGATTAAATCTAACCTGGATAAGTTTTATAAGACGTCAAAAGTAATAACGAGGAAACATTAAGATGAGCGAGAAAGAAAAAGAAGAAGTCACGACACGCCAGGAGCGCCGTGAGCAGCGCCTCGAGAAGAAAAAGGAAAAGATGCCCCAGCACGGACGGGGAGTGGGGCGGGTTTACAAAGAAGCCATATTAACGCGCGTCGATCATCTTCGAGATGAAAAGTAAAAGAGGAAACGCTTAGAAGAGAAGAAGACCGAATAAAGTTATCGTAAATGTAAATTCCGGATTCCCGGTGTCGTTGTTTCTTTATCCTGGTGCTGGTATATCGTTGGTATAACAGGGGAGATACTGTTTAACGAAGAGCAGGTTTTTTGAATGACCCGTAAATATCTTTTTGTATTGGGGTATCATCATGAGTAAACCAGGGATAAAACTCACCACCATTCTCATGTTAATATTCATGACACTTTGTTTATTAGTCCCACAAAAGGCAATTGCTCAGGAAAAAAATGCCTTATCTCTGATGATACTCAATGCGGGATATCATCTCGAAATAAAAGCAGGGCAGGATAATCATTTCTCCCTGGAAGTCCGAAATGTCGGCACTACTACAATGGACAATATCAAGTTGTCATCTGATATGGTTGGCGGTTGGGAAATCGATTTTATCCCTGTTGAAATCCCTTCGCTAGGCCCGGGTAGTGTCCAGATCATTGAAATAAACATCAAACCTTCCTCAAATTTGACCGGTAAGGTTCATTACATCAGGATCTTTGCTGTTTCAGGGGCATTCCAAACGATGCAAAGCTACGAGGTAGAAGTACAAACGGCTCCGGTTTGGCGGTGGATCGTAATCGCCATCGCCATTATCGTAATTGCTTTATTTGTGTTTATTTTTCTCAAGATTGGCAGGCGGTGATCGTTGATTTAGCCACGCATGTAGAATTCAGCCAAAACAACCTGTCCGTCCCGATTAAGAGAAATGGTTTGCCGCCGCCGGCGTCAGGTAGAGTGGTCAATTTTTGTAAAACAAATATCCGTTGCTTAACTAGTCTTACAGTTCCTCTTCGTCTACCGGAGGGTCATCTTCTGTTTTCCCATAGCCTGGTTTTTCAGGCCCATAACCTTCCTGCTGTAATTTCTCTGCGATGTTGGCCGCCCGGTTGTACCCCACCCGTAGCTTGCGCTGCAGGTATGACACGGAATACTGGGGATGTTCGGCGGCGATAACCCGGGCCTCTTCCATGAGGGGGTCTTCTGTTGGCGCTGGTTTAAGTGAACCACCGGTAGAAAGCGCAGTGCTCTTGCCGGCAGTAGGCGCAGTCGACGTATCGATTTTTAAGGATGAGGTTTCCTTGCGTTGATTTCCCCAGAAATAAACCAGCCGCTCAATTTCCGTATCGGAGACGTAGCATCCCTGTAAACGCTTGGGTTTTGAGGCTTCCTGGGGCATATAGAGCATGTCTCCTTTCCCCAACAGTTTTTCGGCGCCGGCGCCATCAAGAATCGTTCTTGAATCTACTTGAGAACTGACGGCAAAGCTGATTCGTGTTGGGAAATTTGCTTTGATTAAGCCGGTAATAACATCGACCGACGGCCGCTGGGTGGCGACTACCAGGTGAATACCAACAGCCCGGGCTAACTGGGCTAACCGGCACAGGATGCGTTCCACTTCGTCACCTGACTGCATCATTAAGTCCGCCAATTCGTCGATAACCAGTACCAGGTATGGCATCTTCTGATCACCCTGCCGCGTCTTGTTAAAACCATCGATACTACGGGCGGCCGCCGACTGCAGTTTTTGGTATCTCCGGTCCATTTCCTGGGCGAGCCAGCGCAGAGACTCCACTGCTTTCTCTGCTTCGACGATCACCGGTGCCGCCAGGTGCGGAATACTATTATAGGAAGTTAATTCCACTCTTTTAGGATCGATCAAAACAAAACGTAAGTCATAAGGGGTATTATCCATTAGTAAAGAACAAATAATCGTATTCAGACAAACGGTTTTACCGCTTCCGGTAGCTCCTGCAATCAACAGGTGAGGCATTCGAGCGAGGTCGCCTGTGATGGCTTCCCCGCCGGCTCCTTTACCAAGGGCCAGGGCTAATTTGGTTTTACTGACGGTTTTTTGGTATACATTAGTCTCAATAACACCCCGCAGGGTAACGCTGGTAGATATGGTATTTGGCACTTCAATGCCGACTAACGACTGGCCGGGTATCGGGGCTTCAATACGAATTGTGGGTGCCGCCAGCGATAGTGCTAAATCATTGGCGAGCGAATTGATCCGTTCGACTTTCACCCGGGTCTTGGAAATTTCCTCCTGGCGTACCCGGGTATGGCCATCCCGGTCTTTCTCTTTAAATTCCCTCATTTTTCGGTCCCATCCGGGTTCGATGCCGAATTGGGTTACCGTAGGGCCAGTATTGATCTGAACTACCTTGGCTTCAACTCCGTAACTCTCCAGAGCTTCTTCGATCATTTTCGCCCGGCGGTTATTATCTGATTGGTTGAAGACAACCTCCGGCGATTTTTCCAGAATATCTATCGGTGGCAATTTCCAGCCATCAACCTGTACAGTAGTTGGCGATTCGCCGTATTTTTTCCAGACTTCCTGGGCTACTTCTTTTAAATCTTCCCGTGTCGGTATTTCTGCGGTGGCAGTGGCTGTCTCAGCTTTTACCGGGTCTGGGATTTTAGTCGGTTCGTTCTTGATTACGGGGCGGGGCGGTTTTAACGGGCTGGCATCAGGGATCGTCTCTACCGGTTCATCCATCTTCAGTTTTGGTTGGGCCACCGAACGGGCGGAGTGCCATTTTTGGGTTTGTGAAACCATCCCGGTAGCAGCCCGGCGGGTTAATCTCCAGGAAGCAAAGGGCGCCAATAAGACGATCCCGATCAAAGCAATACCGAGCACCCGCAGCCCGCCGACGATACTCTTGCTGCTGATGATGGCCAAACCAACACTGCCGCCTGAATCGAAGAAAGCAAGGATGCCCCAGGCCGCGGCAAGGAAAAAGACTACCGCGAGCCAGTAACGCCAACCATACCATAATGCTGAAAGCCGGTGGCGAACGGTCAGTATCACGATTGTCAGTACCAGTAACAGGACAATTATCAATCCCCAACCGAAGATGCCGGTAATATTATCTACTGTATTATTGACCCATATGGTAATGTTATCCCATTGCCAGATCGCTACCCCGGCCACCGCGGCAATGATGGTGATGAACAATCCGGGCGGGATGAGGAAAAAGCGGATGACTTTTAGACAGAAAATAATGAATCTCAACCAGAAAGGCCGGGTATTATTAACAGCTTGCCTGGAATTTTTCCTTGCCATATCTAGTACCTCTTGATATATAACTATACACTGACCATGACAGGCAAGATCATCGGCCGGCGGTGCGTTTTTTCATAATAATACTTATAAAGGGCATCTCTAACCTTGGTACTGACAAAGCCCCAATCAGCAGTTTGTTCACTGCCGTGGTTGACTACTTTCGCCACCAGGTCGCGGCTGGCTTCAATCATATCTTTGGAATCTTCAATATCAACAAAGCCTCGTGAGGTGATATCGGGGCGGCCGACTAATTTGCCATTTTGTCGGTTCACGGCAATTACTACCATGACGATGCCGTCTTTAGAAAGTGTTTTCCGGTCTCTCAATATGACACTATCTATATCTCCCACACTAAGTCCATCAACGTAAACATGACTGGCGGAGACTTTGCCGTTCTTTTTCCCGCCTTGTTGATTGAGCTCAAGGACATCGCCGTCTTCCAGGATAAAGATATTCTCCGGGGAAATGCCAACCGATTCTGCTAATTTAGCGTGCATCGAAAGATGGCGGTATTCACCGTGTATGGGTATAAAAAACTTCGGTTTCGTTAGATTCAGGATCAGTTTCAGTTCCTCCTGGCTGGCATGGCCGTGAACGTGGACGCGGGCGATTCTGTCATACAGGACAACAGCACCCTGTCTGAAAAGGCTGTTGATGGTACGGTCGATAAGCGCTTCATTACCTGGTATCGGTGTCGCAGATATAACGACCGTATCGCCTTCCATCACATGGAGCTGCCGGTGGTCCTGGTTGGCCATACGTACCAGCGCAGAGGTTGGTTCTCCCTGGGTTCCCGTGGTGATGATTACCATCTGTTCAGGAGGTAAATTATAAAGTTCATCCAGACGGGCTAAAGTCCCTTCCGGCGGCTTCAGATATCCAAATTCCCTGGCCATTCTTACGGTTTCAGTCATGGAATGCCCGATGACAAAAACTTTCCTCTCGTGTTTCGCCGCAACATCCATGATTTGTTGTATTCGTGATACCAGGGAGGAGAAGGTGGCAATAATGACCCTTCCTTTAGCATCGCTCACGATCCTGTCGATGGCTTCGCCGACTACTCTTTCCGAGGGTGTATAGCCGGGTAGTTCAGCGTATGTGGAATCGGACAGCAGTAAGAAAACGCCTTCCCCGGCCAGTTGTGCTAGTTTCGAAAGATCGGTCGGTTGACAGCCAACCGGTGTGTAGTCCAGTTTGAAATCACTGGTATGAACGATTGTGCCGATGGGTGTCCTGATGATCAATCCGACCGAGTCCGGAATACTGTGGCAAACCGGGAAAAATTCGATATTGAATTTACCTAGTGAGAATGAACCGCCAGGTGGAATCACCCTGATATCCGCTTCCGCCAATGTCCGGCGTTCCCTGAGTTTGACCGAAATCAACCCCTCTGTGAGTTTGGTACAGTAAACCGGGACGCTTAACTGCGGTAAAATATAAGGAAGGGCACCGATATGGTCTTCATGGCCATGAGTAACTACGATGCCGCGAACCTTGTCCTTCCTTTCTAGTAGATAGGTTATATCAGGAATCACCAGGTCGATGCCGAGCATTTCTTCTTCCGGGAACATCAAGCCGGCATCGATGATGATGATATCTTCTTCATATTCCAGGACCAGCATGTTTTTACCGACTTCGCTGTGGCCGCCTAAAGGTATGATTTTTATCTTTGATTTTGGCATCTTCTTTATTCAAAATAGATTAAGCTGTTTAGGCTCCGGATTATTTTCAGGTTTGGTCTCAAGCTGCTTCCGTTCTTTTTCCAGTTCCTCCAGTAAGGGGCGTATCTTGAGTATGTCAGCTTCAATTTCCTGCCGTAAACTCTGTTGGTGCAGGGCCGCCGCCGGATGATACATGGCAAAGCAGATGAAACCATCTTTCTTTATGTAGGTGCCATGTATTTTACTGATACTTTTACCCGGGAAAAACATCTCCATGGAGTGGCGTCCCAGGGTAACAATAATAGCAGGTTTAATTACCGTTATCTGCCTATCAAGCCAGGGTCGGCAGCCGGCGATCTCTCCCGGTAAAGGGTCCCGGTTATTAGGCGGGCGGTGTTTAACCATGTTCGTAATATAAACCTGCTCCCTCTTTAGTCCGATTGATGCCAGTAAACTGTCCAGCAGCTGTCCTGCGGCACCAACAAAAGGACGTCCCTGCTGATCTTCATGAAATCCCGGCCCTTCACCAATAAACATGATCCTGGCATTCTCAGGGCCTTCACCGGGAACTGCTCTGGTGGCGGTCTTGCTGAGGATGCAGCGTTGACAGGCAGCAATTTATTTATAGAGGTCAGTAAGGCTAGACATATACGGAGTCACATAATCGGGTATTACAATTCGCAGGTATAATATCACTTGGCATGTTTGAAGTCAATTTCAGGCCGAGCCTGCTCTGACCGTCCCGGGCAAATGAAAAAATACCCGGGCCTGAAATAGTACTCATTACTACTTTTTTGGTTGACGTATAGTACCGCCTTGGTATGGGCAACACATTCTTTTATGATGCTTAGTATCGTTAACCACCCTCTCCAATGTATAATCATCGATTGTGCCATGCATATGAGATTTCAATTGATCATATTCTGTTAAGGTTGACATAACATAACAGGTTAATATTTGTGAAAATGAACCGAGAAATACCAGGACAGACACCTGTAAAGCCCCTTCCTTTCGGTGGCAAACGCCCGTTTTATGGATGGGTGATCGTGGGTGTTGGTCTCGTCACGCAATTTTTCCAGGGCGTAACTAACCAGGGTTTCTCCAGTTACCTGCCGTTTTTACAGGCGAAGTTCGGCTGGTCTAAGGCGGTAATGGCCGCCCCGCGGGCGGTCTCCCAGGTCGATAATTCGATCTTAGGCCCGGTCGAAGGTTACTTGGTAGATAAGTTCGGGCCCCGGGTGATCGCCACCATCGGCATATTTTTCATGGGCCTGGGCTTGATCCTGTTCGGTTTGACCAATTCCCTATGGTTGTATTTTACGGCTAATATCATCATCGATATCGGAACCGGATTTGAGGGACTGTTGATCATGTCGGTAGCAGTGAACAACTGGTTCCGCCGTAAACGGACCCTGGCCCAGGCGATTATGCTGCTGGGATTTTCTATGGCCGGCCTGGTCGGTGTTCCCGCGCTTGGCCTGGTGCAAACGAATATCAACTGGCAGTCGGCGGCTATCGGCTCCGGCCTCATTATCTGGCTTATTGGCTTCCCGTGTGCCCAGTTGTTGCGGACCAACCCTGAACCTTATGGCTTATTTCCTGATGGGGCTGCATCGGCTGCTCCTCAAATTGCCAATAAAGCATCAAGGTATTCACCATCGGAGTATGATTTTACCTTGCGGGAAGCGGTACGAACGCCAACTTTTTGGTTCCTTGCGGTTGGTTGGGCCCTGGGTGGGATGGCAATGGGGGTTGCCCAAACACATCTGTTTTTACATCTTGAAGCTGCCCAGGGCGGCGTCGGCCTGACGCATGCCACGGCCACCATGGTCTGGAGTGTCGCCAGCTTTTCCAACATCCCCTGCAGGCTGCTCGGGGGGATATTAGGTGATCGGCTCCCTAAAAATATCCTCCTGGGGGTTTCCTCGATTTTCATGGCCGTCTCCGTCTATATTTTAGCTGTGGCGAATGATATCAAAATGGCCATGGCTTTTGCTGTGATTTATGGTATTGGCTGGGGGATCCGCACACCGGTGATGAATGCCATCCAGGCTGATTACTTCGGCCGGCGCTCCCTTGGAAAAATAATCGGTTGGCTGCAATCACTGAGCCTGCCCGTTACTATTGCTGCCCCGATTATTGTCGGATACGTGGCGGATGTCCAGGATACTTACCGGGTAGCTTTTTCAGTGACAGCGTTGATCAGTTTGATTGGCTCAGCGGCGATTTTCATGGCAACACAGCCGCGGCCGCCGTCTGTAACAACGCAAATACCAACAAATATATCTAATTAGTCAGACAATCGTTTATTGTAATAATCAGCTACTTTACAATAACGCTTATATCGAAGAAGCTGGTTTACATCTACTACTAACAAACTTCTTAATAGCTCCATTTGCATTGAATTGTTGTTAAAGAAAAGCCTTCCCGCTTGCTCAAACGAGAAGGCTTTTCTTTTGCCGATATTATTTATTAGTTATTGTTTTTATTTACTGCCGATCACTTTATTATTGCTGGCTTTGGGGAGGTTGTCAGCAGTTTGAGCTAATGCCGTATTATCTTTTTGAGTTAATAGGGAAACAACGACCAAAGTAATAAAGCTAATTGGTACTGATATGATTGCTGGCTGACCGATTGGATTTGGTGCTTTTACTCCTACCAGATGATATACATTGGTGTAAGTATCTTGTGAAAGGAGAATGAGTATAAGCGAGGAAATCAGGCCAGCAAGGATAGAGGCGATTATCCCTTTCGCTGTAGCTTTCTTCCAGAAGATTATTCCGAATATTGCCGGAAGATTTGCTGATGCGGCAATAGCGAAAGCCCAACCGACTAGAAACGAGACATTCATACTCTTAAAAGCAACTCCGAGAGCCATAGCAATTATCCCAACACCGATAGCAGTTGCACGGCCGGCAAAAACTATCGCATGATCACTTAATTTCATGCGTCCGAATTTCAACATTAGGTCGTTAGCCACCGCACCGGATGCAGCGACAATTAGACCGCTTACGGTTCCCAGGATTGTTGCAAAAGCGATGGCAGTAATTACTGCAAAAATTCCAAGCCCGAAGGAACGGGCTAAGAGTGGCGCTGACATATTTTCGTTAGTGATGTCCAATGAACCGCTGGTCATTGCTCCCAAACCCAGATATAGTGTTAACAGATAGAATAGACCGATTGCAGCAACTGCAACGATAGTGGATTTTCGAGCATAGGCCGGAGTGGGGACTGTGTAATAGCGAATCAGGATATGAGGCAACGCAGCGGTACCTAAGAACAGGGCAATCATCAGTGATACAAAATTCAAACGGTCCAGGGGAGTGGCACCACGAGCCGGATCGATTTTAAATTTCAACCCTGGGACTAGGACATCGCTTCCAGTTGTAGGAATTTGATAATATGCCACAACATGACTATCACCATCATTAAATTCAGCTTTTCCCCATCGGATGACTGTGCCATCTTTAATTTTCTGGATGAAAGTAAAGGGATCCAGGCTTCCAGTTGATTCAACTTCTTGGCCTTCAATTTCACTGAGATAACCTACAAGATGAAAGGCACCATCAATTTTCGGATATCCGTTATACAGGGCAGGTCCGGTAGGTTGAGAAGCGATGGTCTGTACTTCAGTTAATAGTCTGGCGGCTTGATCAAGTTTCCAGTAGGTTTCAATATCTTCCCTTTCTACTTTAACGAAAGTATTACTTCCTGCAGTAAATTTTTCGATTACTTTATAAGAGGTATCTTCAAGTGTTATTCCGCTACTATCGGACGTATTGATTGTTAGTTTATTTTTTAAGTCCTCGGGAATAGTACCAAACCCACGCACTAGCAGCATTATTACTAGGACCAAAGAGAATACAACTAGTAAACCACCTTTAATGAACTGGACATAGGTCGTCGATGCCATACCTGCTGTAGCAACTATTAGGATAACGATAAAACCCACGATTGCTACTCCAGCCTCGAATGGTAAGCCTAGCAGAGGAGTTACCAGCGAACCAGCACCTACCATTTGTGGAATCAGATAGAACAGAGACACGATCAACGTACTGATAGCGGCGGCTAACACAACACCGCGTGATTTGAATTTAGCATTGATCGCATCGGCAAATGTATATTTTCCTAATCGCTTTAGCGGTTCGGCGACTACGAATAGAGCGACCATCCATCCGGCAAGGTAACCGATCGAATATAGAAACCCATCAAATCCGGCAACTGCAATCATTCCGGCAATCCCTAGGAAAGAAGCGGCAGATAGATAATCTCCGGCGAAGGCAACGCCGTTAACCGTCCAATGAATATTACCTCCGGCTGCATAGTAACCGCTGGCTGATTTTGCCCTACGTGCAAAAAACCACGATAAGAATAAAACTGCAGCAACGAAAAAAATGAAGATAATAATTGCTAGAGGTTCAGCTTTATAGTTCATTAATAAGATCCCCTTTTATGCATGTCCGATTATTTCTCTGATTTTTCGCGTTTCGAACACATGTAGTTGTAGACGAGTGCCTGGATAATAGCGAGGACGATAAGGCCAAAACCAAACAAGATGGCTAAGTTAAGACTTCCAACGTTAACTGAAAGTGTTTTTGGACTGAGGACACTTAACAATACGAAAGCCAGGTAAATAGGAACATAAATGGCAATCATTATAAGCCCTAGATTGGTTTTATATCCTTCAGATTTATCCTTCTTCCATTCTGTATCAGGACCGTGATCCAATTTCTACCTCCTATAATCTGTTAGGCGAATTGCTAACTGATTACTTATTTCCTATTGATTATTTTGTTTTCCGGATAGTGCCATCATCAATATTTCTATTTAGGGTTATGGTGAAAAATAT
>JAEAME010002232.1_pt1 | contig 11646 bp, 5 predicted proteins | sample 8958731 | NCBI WGS metagenome assembly JAEAME01 (sample SAMN16933194, study PRJNA681113) | bioreactor sludge metagenome | isolation source: anerobic bioreactor sludge (Control) | place: India:Bengaluru | collected 2018-10-24 | reverse complement strand
TCCGAAATTTAAATCTGATTGATTAGAGACAGAATTGTGCAAATTATTTCCAATTCCTCCCCTGGGACTACGAGTGGTTAAGACACCCCTCATAACTGAATCAGCTCTCAATCCGTTTTCAAGCCTTGCCCAGGAGCATATATCCCAGGTGCTGTTAAACCAATTTCTTGCAGGACGTGGGTCCAGCCATTTTTCAAGTGCTGCAGATAACTCCGGATTTCCCCTTAAAGTAATTGAGTTTCCCGGATAGAATCCAAACATTAACGACTCGTTGTGAGATTCCCTGCCTCTTATCCAGTCTTCAATCCAGGTCTGAAGGCGGCCGTCCTTACCTATCTGGTATGGTGGGATTTCTTCTAATGCCTTTTCGAGCTGATCTCCGAATTCCTTATCAACATTAAGGATCTTCCCTGCTTCAATGCAATGTGGGAAAAGATCTCTTATTATCCCGATATCCATTGCAGTTGATGGAGATAAAAAGCATTCTTCTGCTCCCTCGCTTACAAAATAACCTTGTTCAGGAGACATTGAGAATGGTATTACAAGCCATTTATATTTTGGATGTTCAACCATAAGATCCATTAAGAACTGCGCAGAGCCTTTCATTATCGGATAGTACTCTCTAAGAAATTCGATGTCACCGGTATAAAGATAATGTTCCCATATATGCCGGCACAACCAAGATCCTCCAACCGGCCACATACCGTATCTGGCTGCGTCAACAGGAGCTGTGGCCCGCCACAGATCAGTATTATGATGGGCTACCCAGCCGTCCGCATTATAATATAATTTTGCTGTTTTTGCCCCGTTTTCAGCTAAATCCTTAATCATGTCGAGCAATGGTATGTGGCACTCTGAAAGGTTTGTTACTTCAGCCGGCCAGTAGTTCATTTCAGTGTTGATGTTGATCGTATATTTACTTCCCCAGTTTCCAAGCTGTTCCTGATTCCATCGTGCCTGGAGATTTGCAGGTTCGCTGCCTGGCCTGCTGCTTGAAACCAGCATATAACGGCCAAACTGAAATAATTTACCGATAAGGTTTGGATCCTTAAGGCCCTTCTTAATATCTGCAAGCCTCTCGTCAGTTGGTCTTTCATTCATCAGGGGATCCCCAATATTCAGGTGAACCCGCCCCATCAGATTACTGAAATCATTTACATGGGTATTTTTAAGTGCTATAAAGTTTTTACCATCGACTCCGGCGAGAATCTTATCACAGGCAGCTGCAGGATCTCCGCTGATATCATTGTAATTAACATAGCTGGTTGCTGCGGTAAGGATGAATGTAACGGAATTTGCATCAGTAACGATTAAACTTGAATCTGTTGCCAGGAGGCTTCCCTTTTCAGGCAGGGCAACAATATCTGACTGAAACCTGAGACCTGTTCCTTCTACTTTTGCAACAAGCCAGTTTTCGGTAGGAGAAAGATATCTCCATACACCATTTATTGTTAACCTGTTGTCGTTTGCAGTTGTCTGCTCGCGAAAAGGGCTCTTTAACTTTGCTTCAACCGATACACGGCCTGGTTTATCAGCTGACACTTTCATTACCATCACATGATCAGGGTAAGACATAAATACCTCTCGGGTCATCCTCACATCTCCGTCAGTGTAACAGATTTTAACAATGCCGGTTTCCAGATTAAGTTCACGATAGTAATCCCTGATGGAATCTCCAGTTACCTTGAAATTCAGTAAAAGATCTCCAAGAGGCGCATATGCCTGAAGTGCCGTAGGTTTACCATAGAAGTTTTTATCCACAAGTAACTCTGCTTCCTTGAATTTCTCTGCGAAGACAAGTTCCTTGATCTGATCAAAGTACTTATAGGCATCCGGATCGTTATGATCATGGGGCCTTCCGGACCAGAATGTGGATTCATTTAAAGCGATTCTCTCGTTTTGTACTCTTCCAAAAACATTTGCGCCCATATAACCATTCCCGATGAGTAATCCATCATGCCACACCTGATCGGCAGGTTTATTGTACCAGGCGATCATATTCTTCTCTTCCGGAGACTTTTGAGAGGATACTGAACAGGATGCCAGCATTATTAAAAAAGACAATAACGCAAAAAACAAAAGCTTCTGAACACTAATACTTTTTTTTATTAGCTGATATTTAAAAGATTCTTTCATAAGGCATTATTAAGGTTAGTTTAGAGTGCTCCTGTAATTCTAAGTGAATTGCCCTCCGTGATATCATAAGTTCTGGTTTTTTCACCATAGCGCACTACACATGGATTCCCAAGCAGTGATTTGATATCGCATGTTTTTAATTTACCGTTTTCCCAGCTTATATTTATCTCAAATCCGCCTCTTGCCTTAAGCCCCGTCACAGAACCATTTTCCCAGCTGACCGGTAATGCTGGTAACAGGGAGATTTCATTTGCATGGCTTTGTAAAAGGCATTCTGCAACTCCGGCTGTGAATCCGAAGTTGGCATCCGACTGGTTACTGTTTGTGTTATGAAAATTATTCCCGATTCCCCCTCTGTCTGTTCGTGCAATAAAAAACTGCTTAATTACAGTATCCGTTTTTACACAATCTTCAAGCCTTGCCCAGTCACATATATCCCAGGCGGTTGTCCAGCTTGTTCCTGCACGGCGTGGTTCAAGCCATTTCCTTATAGCTTCAGCTATTTCGGGATCTCCCCGTAAGGTTATTGAATTACCGGGAAAGAAACCAAAATTAGCAGACATATTATGTCCTTCATTGCCTCTTATCCAATCCTCCAGCCATACCTGCAGAAGACCATCTTTGCCGATCATATAAGGCGGTATCTGGTCAAGTGCTTTTTCAAGCTTATCACTGAATTCCCGGTCGGCATTCAGGATCTTTGCAGCCTCGATGCAGTGAGGAAAAAGGTCCTTGATCATGCCGATATTCATTGTTGCAGAGGGAGCAAGGAATGCTTCTTCAGCACCTTCCCTGACAAAGAATCCCTGTTCAGGAGAGATTGAGAACGGAATTACAAGGTAATTATACTTTGGTTCATATGTCATTATATCTATCAGAAATTGTGCAGCGTCTTTCATGATAGGATAATATTCCTTCAGGAATTCCACATCGCCTGTGTACAGGTAGTGTTCCCAGATATGCTGGCACAGCCACACCCCTCCAACGGGCCACATCCCATAGCGGGCTGCATCAACAGGTGCGGTACCGCGCCACAGATCAGTATTATGATGAGCCACCCATCCTCCTGCATTGTAATATAGTTTTGCTGTTTTAGCACCATTTTCCGAAAGATCTTTTATCAAATCAAACAAGGGAGGCGTACACTCTGTCAGATTTGTTACCTCTGCCGGCCAGTAATTCATCTCGGTGTTAATATTAATTGTGTATTTACTTCCCCAGTTAGGCAGCAGATCCTGATTCCATCTTGCCTGTAAATTGGCCGGTTCGCTTCCAATCCTGCTGCTTGAAACAAGAATGTAACGGCCGAACTGAAATATTTTAGATACAAGTTCAGGATCGGGCAGTCCCTTTTTAAGGTCAGCAATTCTCACATCCGTAGGTTTTTCATTCATCATGGGATCGCCAATTTTAAGATGCACCCGATCCATCAATTCTGAAAAATCATTCAGATGGGTGTTTTTAAGGGTATTAAAATCTTTACCTGAAATATTAGCTAATAACTTTTCACAAGCTGCTGCAGGATCCCCGCTTATATCTTTATAATCAACAAAACTGGTGGCAATTGTAAGTACAAATGTTACAGAATTGGAATTTGTGATCACAAGGCTTGAATCAGTCGCTTCAAGTTTTCCTTTATCGGGTGTTGCCACGAGTGAAGCCTGAAATTTTGTACCAGGGCCTTCGACTTTTGCAATGAGCCAGCTGTCGCTTGTCGGGAGATAGTTCCAGGTACCATTCATTGTCAGCTTGTTATCCCGGGCGATCGTTTCTTCAAGAAAAGGGCTTTTTAATTTTGCTTCCAGAGATACTTTTCCAGGTTTGTTTGCTGAGACTTTCATCACCATTGCATGATCGGGATATGACATAAAAACCTCCCTTGTCATCTTCACATTTCCGTCTGTATAGCTTACCTTAACAATACCGGTTTCCATATCCAGCTCACGATAGTAATCTTCAATTGAGTCTCCTGTCATCTTAAAGTCAAGAAGCAGATCACCAATCGGCTGGTAAGCCTGCTGTGCTCCCGGCTTTCCATAGAAATGTTCATCAGCCAGCTTCTCAGCTTCCTTGTATTTACCGGCAAATACCAGATCCTTGATTTTATCAAAATACCTGTACGCTTCAGGATCGTTGTAATCATGCGGTTTTCCTGACCAGAATGCAGATTCATTCAAAGCGATCCTTTCATTCCGGACTTTTCCAAAGACATTGGCTCCCATATAGCCATTTCCGATGAACAGGCCATCAAGCCATACCTCGTCAGCAGGCTTTTCATACCAGAGAACCATCTCTTTGGCTTCGGGTGGTTTTTGAGGGGAGGTTGAACAGGAAGTTTGCAGGATTATGGCCGGAAATACAATTACAATCATGGTAATCACAACCATGAAAATGCCTGAAGAGTTGAAAATCTTTGTTTTCATTATCTTTTGATATAATACAGAATCATATACTCCGGCAGCTGTCAGAGATAGGACAAATCAGAATAAGTGTTATTATAACACTTTATTTAAAGCTTATCCAGTCAATCTCGACAGGACTGTTACTCATTGATGTTACAACCAGATTCTGAACACCTTTTTGCGATTTTGACACTTTTGCATTTATTGTATTCCAGCCACCGCCTGCCGGGATTTTCATTTCTGAAATGACAGGTCCCTGGTTATTATTTAATCTGACCTGAACTACGCCTCCGTCTCTTGCGGATACCAGGGCTGAAACAGATTTTGCCTTTTTCTTTCCAAAATCAACGCTGTTGTACTGTACCCAGCCGTTCTGCTTGTCAAATACTGTTTTCCACCCTTTGAAGGTATTAGTAGTATCAAGAAAAGCAACGGACACGCCTGCTTCACTTTTTTTGCTGTACCTGTCGATTTCAATTTTCCTTGAAGCACTTGTCAGTCCCACGCCCCTTAAGGTGGGTTTAACTTTTTGAATAGTGCCATCGGGATTGAAGAACAGGCTGTCTATCCTTGCAGATCTGTTCTTGTCAAAATTAGGCGACAGGTCCTTATCATGATAAAAAATGTACCATTGATTATTATATTCGATAAGTGAATGATGGTTTGTCCAGCATCCTGATTCGGATTCATCCATAATCACTCCTGTAACTTTAAATGGTCCCATGGGATTGTCGCTTATGGCATATTCCAGCCTTTCTGTATTCTTCTCTACATGAGGATATGTCATGTAATAGATACCATTCCGTTCAAAGAAAAAAGGACCTTCCACCAGGCCTTTGGTTGGAAAATCACCCAGCACCTTAACCTCTGAATCAAGTTCCAGCATATTTTCTTTCAGTTTTGCTCCGAAGAGCCTGTTCATTGAATAGTAAATATAGGCCTGGCCATCTTTATCAATGAATACGCTGGGATCGATGCCGTTAATACCTTTTATTGGCTCAGGCTGAGGAGTATAAGGACCTTCCGGTTTATCGGCAACAGCAACACCTATACCGAATCCTCTTCCATGTCCGGTCTTGACATTTGCCGGGAAATAGAAATAATACTTCCCGTTCCGTTCTATGCAATCAGGTGCCCACATGCTGAATGTTGCAGGATCCACCCAGTTAACATTTTTCTGGGTAACGATTACACCATGGTCTGTCCAGTCAATAAGATCAGATGATGAAAAGACATGGTAATCTTCCATGCAGAACCAGTCTTTGCGTTTGAACTCTTCCGGAGCCCTTATATCATGTGAGGGGAAGAGATACACCTTTCCGTTAAATACCCGGGCTGTCGGATCAGCCGTGAACTGATCACGGATTATGGGATTTTGCGCAGATAGAACAGCTGTAAATAATACTGTTAATACAGTTGTAAGGATGAATCGTTTGTAAGTTTTCATGGTAGTAATTATAATTGATGAGTAAGTTTTTAGTTGTAAAAAATCTATTTAATCCTGAACCAGTCGAAATCGGCATATCCTCCGGGATTTTTTGTTGCATAATTATAAAGGCCGAACCGATAGCCCATAAAATGGGGCATTGAATATTCCATCTTAAGCTGTGAACCAATAGGAATCCATGTTTTACCGTCCAGGCTGTAAAAGAAATTGGCAACATCGGCAAGGTCTGTGAAATTGCAATCAGCACGAAGATATACAGTTTTTTCTTTCAGGGGTATGTTTTCAGCTTCAACCGGCTTACCTGTCTGTGCATTAATCATCACAACCGATTTAGCTCCGTTTTCAAATTTAACTCCTACAAGTCCGAATTTTCTTTGGAGCAGCGCAAGACCGGCAAAATCACCCTCTTTCATGTTTGTAACATCGATTGCCGTTGATCCGGAACACTCTGGCCCGAATGTGCGCTGAGTCAATGTATTGCGGGCCTGTACAAACAAAGTATCGATACGTCCTGTAGTAAGGCGAAGAAATCCTTTGCGTGCAGTTACAGACCAAAGATCGTTGACAGGATTATGGTTCCACTGCCATACAAGAGGAAGAGCCGGATCATTCTTTTTGCGTTTAAACTCATCAGATGCGACAATCCCCGGGATCAAACCTTTCCCTGCAGGAAGGTCAAGGAGATCAGGAGCCTTGCCATTCACTCCGATAACCGGCCATCCATCCTCCCATTTCATTGGGACCAGATAGGGGATACGTCCGACTGATCCATAATCACGGAAGAGATATGCAAACCATCTGCCATCAGGTGTATCTACAATTCCACCCTGTGCAACTCCTTTGTCCTGAAATACCATCTTGCCTTCCCATGGCCCGGTTATCCTGTCTGCCCTGTGAACTACAACTGTCCGCATACCTCCTTTGGGCCAGGTTATATTAAAAAGATAGTATTTCCCGTTATACCTGAACAACTGTGATCCTTCACCAAGGCTGCTGTTTCCTCCCGAAGGAATAGTTGAATCTTCAATAATAACCTGATTCAGTCCCCCTTGTTTTACTCCTGACAAATCAGTATTAAGCTCGACAAGTGTCAGTTTTTTGTTGCCATAGATAAGATAAACCCGTCCATCATCATCAAATACAAGTGTGTGGTCATGAAAGCTCGGACTGAAGGATATTTCTTTCCAGGGTTCTTTTCCAATATCCTTTGTTGACCAGATATATGTTTTTCCTGTTGTGGAGGAAAAGGATGATACGTAAAAGGTGCCGTTATGATAACGTATACAGCTTGCCCAGGTACCACGGCCATAAGCATTTTTTCCGTTATTAAGCGCCAGTGCATCGTTATTGCCAAGAGTACTGTAAGTGTAGCTCACAATCTCCCAGTTTGCAAGGTCCTTTGATCTCATTACCGGAACACCGGGATTCACGTGCATTGTTGTACTGCTCATATAATATGTGTCTCCGGCCCGTATCATAGATACATCAGGAACATCAGCAAAGATTATGGGGTTTTGGGCAGTTTCCGGCTGAGCAGAGACTTTTATTAAAGGAAGAATAGCAAGAAGGCTTAATAAGGGGAAACAGATTTTTTTCATTTCTTCTTAGTCATTACAATTTCAGGCCTTTGGTTAATTTTTTATTATGAAAGTATTAATCAATTGGTTTCAATACTGCTGCAAATCCTCCGCGTCGCAGCAATTTAATACTTAAAGAGCTGGATTTATCCACAACTTTATACTGAACTGAAAAGTCTTTGTCGTGTTTACCATCGGCAATCAATGTGAGTTTATACTTTTTACTTTCGGGTAGGAAATTAAAATTCAGGTTTTTTGTCCTTTCAAACCTTTCAGAACTAATACCGCCGATGTACCACTGAGAACCTTTCCTCCGGGCAATGATCAAATCCCGCCCGGGATAGCCATCGAGCAATTTTGTATCGTCCCATGCATTAGGTACTTCTTTCAGGAAAGTTCTTGCAGCATCAGGCAAACCATAGTATCCTTCAGGACGATCAGCAAGATGCTGCAACCCTGATTCGAAGGCCACACTAAGGGCCAGTTCGTGTCCGTATGTTGTAGTATGCGGATACTGTGAATTTGTAAAAGTGACCGGTGTGTAATCCATAGGACCCACGACATTCCTCGTAAATGGCAGGATCGTATTATGTTCGGGTGCCGTAGTAGTCAAATCAGGTCCGTTATTGTACCATTCTGCACCACGAACCCCTTCCAGTGTCATCAGGTTGGGATATGTTCTTTCCCATCCACGCGGGACCAGGCATCCGTGAAAATATACCATCATTTCAAATTGAGCGGCATCATCGAGGATATCCAGGTAATACTTTATCATATCCTGTTTTTCACTTTCAAAAAAATCTATTTTAACACCGGCAATACCCATCTTCTTCAGTTTGGTGAATTCTTCAACACGATTTTCGTGAGTAAGCATCCTGTCGCGTGGTGTTGAGCGTACTCCCGTATGCTGGCCTCCCGAATTGTACCACATTAAAGGTTTTACTCCTAATGAATGGATATATTTTATCGCATCATCAAGATTACCCCCGTTACTCATTGCATCCCATTCCCAGTCGATCAGAGTATAGGGCCAGCCCATGCTGGCTGCCAGATCTGCGAAATCACAAACAATTTGAAAGTCTTTAGTGCCATGATTGCTTGACCAGTAATTCCATGATGCAAGGCCGGGTTTTATCCAATCGGTATTCTTTATGACTGAAGGGGAAGAAACGTCATGAATAAGGGTTGATTCAACTATATCGGCAAGAGACCCCATTATTACAACACGCCACGGAGATTTCCACGGGAGGCTGATAGTTGGAACCGATTCCCCCAGGCCGTTTCCGTCTTTCGGATCAGGGAAAGTGATCTTGTAGGATGATTTATCGGCTGTGTTGCTAAGTTTTGATCCGCAATAATTTCTGTCGACATCGGCTTCATGTAAAAGAAACCAGCAATCATTATCCGGTGAATCGAACAGTGCGGGGTAGCACCAGCTTTGCTGGGTGTTATCATCATTCATGATACTGTAAAGCCCTTCGTTGGCAGTATTCCATTTCTCAAGCCATCGTTTTGCGGATGGAGGAATCTTATAGGAAGTCAGCTCATCCTTAATTACAAAAGAACCTTCTTTATCCGGGAATTCATAACGGAATGCAATTCCGTCGTTATAAGCCCTTATTATCAGATTCAATTTTGCTTTCCGGGAAGTCTCGAAAGATACGACAGTCTCATTGGCTGAATTTGAACAATCTGATCGTTTTCCATGCAGGAGATTGTATCGTTCGCTTATAAGAACCTGCTTCCCGGCTTTCAGGAATTTAAGATCCCTTGAAAAGTCCTGATCACTTCGTGTCAATCCCAGAACGATTTCAGGAATGACTGCCGAAGTTGTATTCTTATCATTATAGCTGACTTTTAAGAACCAATCTCCTGAATCTGCATTTTGCCTGTTGACAAGATCGGCAGTAATCCTATTGTTTGGGGATACAACAGATACTTTTTGCGAAAATGCGGGTACTGCGCTAAGAAAAAAGAATACCGCAAATACTTTATATTTAATCATTTAACCAGATTTAAGATTACATGTATTACGATTTTTAATCTTAATTGCATATTTAAATCAGGAACTGTCACTATTTTATCTTCCCACGTATCATTGTAAGAGAATGTGCCGGGAATGAATAGGTAACTGTGTTTCCTTTTGCTTTTACATCAGGTTTTGAAACCGTTTTTACATTTTCTACACCAAAATCATTTGCTGCCTTAATATCAGGAGCATTAATCTCGGAAATTTTAAGCACATCACTGAACTCTCCCGACTGGCAGATAATATCAGTCTTAATTGCATTTTCCTTATGCCTGTTTACGACACAGATTATAACCTCTCCGTTGTTATATGTGGCTGACACATCAAGATAGGGAACATCAGACTGTTTTGTTTGTGCTTCACCCAGACCAAGATAGAATTCATCAGTATTGTATGTGGGACAATCAACAACAAGGTCAAGTGATTTACCGTGCATGTTTACGGCAAAAAGTTCAAGAGGAAAATAGATTGTCTGCCTGAACATACCTTTTTCCTCAGCGAAGACAGGGGCAATAACATTTACAAGCTGGGCCATATTTGCCATCTTAATGATATCGGCATTACGGATAAATACATTCAGGAATCCTCCTATGACAAGTGCATCTTCGAGATTATATTTTTCCTCAAGCGCTCTTGTTCCCTGCATTAATTCATCTGTTCTTGCCCTGTACCAAACATTATATTCATCCCACGCGATGTACATCGGAGGTCTGTTTCCCCTGTCGGCTTTCTGCATAGCCTCTTTTATCATTCCCCTTACTATATCAGTTCTCTGCTCCATTACCAGGGGGGTTGCAAGAAAATTGTAATAATTATTCTCAGGATTGCCGACGTACATATGAAGTGCAATATAATCCACTACGTCTCTAAGATTGTTAATTGTTGTCCGGTTCCAATGATCCGGGTCAGCGTGAGGTCTGTAATTTGAAGAGCCGGCAGCAATGAGTTTTATATCCGGTGAAGTAAGTCTCATCAGCTTGGCAGCTTCAAGGGCTTTTTTGGTATAATCTTCGGCATTCAGGTGTCCCATCTGCCACTCACCATCCATTTCATTTCCAAGACTCCAGTATTTTACATTATAAGGCTCCGCAAAACCGTGCTTTTTCCTCAGCTCTGCATAATACGGGCCCTCTTTGATGTTACAGTATTCAACCCATCTTTGTGCTTCCTCGATAGTACCGGTTCCCATGTTGACAGACAGATAGGGTTCACTGCCCACAGCCCGGCAATACTTAATGAATTCGTTTGTCCCGAATTCATTAGTCTCCAGCCTTGCCCAGGCAAGTTCCATTCTTGGTATTCTTTCACTTTTTGATCCTACACCATCAATCCAGTGATAATTAGATACGAAATTTCCTCCCGGATAACGGATTAGTGATACATTCAGGCCTTTTACAGCTTCAAGTACATCTTTACGAAAGCCATTGGCATCCGAGAGAGGTGATCCGGGCTCATAAATACCACCATATACGCATCTTCCAAGATGTTCAACAAAATTGCCATAAAGGTTTTTATCAACCTCCCCGATAATCCTGTCGGTGTCAAATTTTATCCTGGCATTCTGGCTAAACAGAGAAGACGGGGCTGAAATCAATAATATGATAATCAGTGATCCGATATAAATTTTAATTGTCTTTTTCATGCTGAAAGAATTTATTGTTAAACTTTACGAATTACATAGTAAGGCTGATTGGTTAATGTTGCATTAAAACCAGGGAACAGGCAAACTTTTTCCGGGTCTTTTCTCAATTCAAAGTAGTACTGAAGCGGGTATTCTGAATTGGAATATTCAGCTGGGATTGAGGCTTTATAACCAGTTGCAGCAGGCATCATTTCAATTGTCTGATAACGTTCGGCATGATTGACATGACGGTAATACATTGTTACTGAAGCTATGTCCTTTTCAATCGAAAGATCGAGTTCCAGTGGTTTTCCGGCAACAAAGTTCTTCGGCTGCTGATGAAGGCATTTCACAGAAATCCGTTCTGGTTTACCAAGGGATTCCTGAATAGCCATCCGGACATTTTCCGGCTGCCTGTCAGAAGACTTAATGCT
>JAEAME010002229.1_pt1 | contig 11654 bp, 9 predicted proteins | sample 8958731 | NCBI WGS metagenome assembly JAEAME01 (sample SAMN16933194, study PRJNA681113) | bioreactor sludge metagenome | isolation source: anerobic bioreactor sludge (Control) | place: India:Bengaluru | collected 2018-10-24 | reverse complement strand
GAGGAAGGTATTTATCCAATCGCCACCGGCACCCATTGACCTGGGTTCAGGATCCTGTCCGGCCGACATTGTCAGAAGATTCTGCACCGTCATTTCCTTCATATAATCGCTTAATACATCGGGCTGAGAATAAGGGAAAAAAGAAAAAACCTTATCAGTAAGCTTCAGTCTGTTTTCCGATACTGCCAGGCCAATTCCGGTTGCAGCGAAAGTCTTGCTGGCTGAGTACAGCAGATGCTTGTTATCAGATCCGAACGGGTCCCACCAGCCCTCTGCTATAACTTTACCATGTCTTAGGAACATGAAACTGTGTAGTTCCACCCTGCTTGCTGTGTCGACAGCATTCAGAAAATCAATTATTCCCTGAGAAGACACACCTTCTGTTTCAGGAGTACTTCTCGGTAATTTAACTGTAATCTGCCCTGGCAGTTCTGATATTAAAACCGAACTTACTATAAAAATCAGGGATACCTGAATCAGATTTTTTTTAAAACTATCCATAACATTATTTATTTAATAATTTATAATTCTCTTATCCAGATGTTTTTGAAAGCCACCGGATTGCCGTGTTGCTGTAAGGAAATCGGACCAGGCCCATGTGCATTTATTACATACTGAGGAATACCTGGTGAGACTGTCGGGCCCTGTATCTCAACATTGTTTTGTACTAAAACGCCGTTATGAAAGATTGTTACTCTGGGAGGTGTAAAAAATGTAGAATCATTTCTAAAACGGGGAGCTGTGTAAATTATATCAAAACTCTGCCATTCACCAGGTTTTCTGCTGACGTTTACCAATGGTGCATATTGCATATAAACAGCACCGGCCTGCCCATTCCGGTATGTACGGTTATTGTAACTGTCCAGAATCTGGACTTCATAAATACCTTGTATTAATATGCCACTATTGCCTCTTCCCTGTCCTTCACCTGTTATTACCGATGGTGTTTTCCATTCAATATGTAACTGGAAGTCCTCAAAACTACGTTTTGTCGTTAAAGAACCTGAACCCTTTGAGGATTCAATAGCGCCATCTTTAACAATCCAGGTGACAGCAGGTTTTAAAGTCATCTTTCTGTCAGGCCCGAAACCTGATTCCTGCCATTCTTTATTCGGATCCGTGCCATTAAACAGAATAATTGCATCTGATGGAGGATCATCATCCGTTCTGCCTGGTTGTACAATAGTCACCTCAGGAACCATAATATGCTTTATTTCTGTCAGGAACATGTTTTTCTGCATAGGGGATAGGGAATCATACAGGTTTTGCATTCTCTTTAATGCAGCCTGTTGACCCGGAATAGACCTTTGGGTGTTCTGGGCAAAGCTGACTGAAAAAGAAAGCAGTAATATAAAAAGCAAGCTAAGGTGTTTCATAATTTATACAATTTAAAATTAACTCTCTGTTATTCTACTTATGTTGTTTCCGGATTTAGAAAGAAGCAATTTACAACATTTGACAGAACCTTTTACGGGTGACACTATTATTTATTTTAGTCGGTAACTAACTAAAAATATTTAGTATTGCTGTTACGTAAATAGTAAAATAGTTATTTGATTATCTTTGGAATATTACTTTAAAATCAGTCCAATGAAAAAGTTATCTGGAATTTTAATTATAGCATTAGTAAACGCCGGTTTAGTGATCGGTCAAAGCACTGTAAGTCTTGCATGGGTTGGTCAGTCAACCTTCCTGATGAGTACCGGCGATGGAGTAAAAGTGCTGATGGATCCTGTGAATCCGAGTATGGTAAAAGCAGAGGTCCCTGATCTTATTGACCTGGTCACAATATCGCATGAGCACGGGGATCACAATTATGTTGCCATGGCAAAAGGGAATCCGGTTATTATTCATGGACTCAGGGGATCCGATTATGCCAGAGTTGATACGGTATTTAAGGGTATTCATCTTTATACTGTAGGATCATTTCATGACAACCAGGGAGGGAGCCAGCGGGGTAAGAACGCGATTTTCGTTTTTGAGTTAGCGGGAGCAAAGGTAGTTCACCTTGGAGATCTTGGGCATGTGCTAAATGAGACTCAGGTTTCAGCAATAGGGACAGCAGATATTCTCCTGATCCCGGTTGGAACCGGACCCACAGTAGATCTTCAGTCGGCTCTGGAAGTCATCAAGCAGCTTAAGCCCAGGGTAGTTATTCCAATGCATTATACACCGGCAGATGCACCTGCAGGTGGTTTCAGGCTTGGGACAGTTGAAGATTTCATTAAGGCTGCAGGTAATGCTTATGATGTTAAGTACTCAGGACACTCTGAAACATTCATTACAGGTAAATTTCCTTCAAAAACAACAATAACAGTTCTGAAAATGTCAGAATGACTGACTTTTTAACTGTAAGACAGTAAGAGCTCTGATTATAAGCTTTTTTGTTCTGACTGGTTACCTTTTTATCAATATTTTAGAGATAAATTTCTTATCACCTGAATGAACCGAAAGAATATAGACTCCCTCAGGCAGATCTACTGAAATCTCATTGATATCGCTGTTCAATTCATTTGAATAAACAATCCGGCCGTTGAGATCATTGATTGTAAAGCTTACCGGATATTCCTGAAGTTCACTGAAGTCTGCCGTGAAGTTACCGTTATTGGGATTGGGGTACATTCTGAACCAGGGCATTATCTCTTCATCCCCGATCCCGGTTACAGTCAATGTAAAAGCATGAAGATAGATACTGCTCCACCGATCCGAAGCATCTTTAGCCCGCATATATAGAATATGATCTCCGCTGGCAAGGCCTGTAAGCGGCACAGTAAATTCCAATTCCACCTTGTCAGATGGTACCGGAGCTGTAACCTTCGTCCCCTTATCAAAGCCGGGATCATTATCAATGAAATATTCAAGACCGGTGATTTTCGGAGAGACCGCAGGTGATCCCCTGTAAACATAAAACACCTGTTGCCTTGAATTGCTCCAGTGCTTCATCTCGTCGCGTGCTCTTACAACAAGCATGTGAAATCCCTGGGAGAGCCCGGTAATATTCGGATTGAAGCTCAGGGAGAGAAGCTTTGATGGAGTGGATACCGGAATCTGAGTTGCTTTTCCGAACCCCGGGTCGGTATCGATAAAATATTCTGCTTTATTGATCTTTGCGCTTGTGGCACTCGTTGGACTGTAGACGTAAAATGTCTGCTGGCGCGTAGCGCTCCACCGTCCCATTTCATCACGGGATCTGATGACCATCATATGAAAGCCCTGTGATAATCCTGTGCTATTAACATTATAGGAGAGAGACAGCTTTTTTGCCGGAGTGGCTATCGGAACAGAAATTGCCTTGCCGAATCCGGGATCACTATCGATGAAATATTCAGCTTTGTTGATCTTATATTCGGTTGTACTTGCGATACTGTAAACATAGAAAGCCTGCTGGCGGGTTGTGCTCCACAACCCTTTGTCGTCGCGGGCTCTCAGAACCATCATATGGAATCCCTGTGAAAGCCCTGAAGAATTTACCTGGAAACTTAAAGACACGTCTTTGGATGGTGTGGTTACCGGAACGGCTATTGCCATACCGAATCCCGGATCACTGTCGATAAAGTATTCCGCTTTATTTATTTTCTGTCCCATGCACAATGGAACAGATAAAATAAATACAATTATTAAAGGTAGCTTTTGCATTGTTACCCTTTTTTATATCCTATTTACCGGATTTGATCTTTATTGTGCAGGAGAGACCCTTGTCGGAATAGGCAGTACCGGGTATAACAGCTTCATAAATGTGAGGGAAAGGAGGAATGCCCGACAAAACATAGGGAGTTACTCCTCCAAATGCTCCGCAATCGACACCGCTTACGCCTGCACCGATGGCAGGTGAACCGGCTTTAAGCTTATACCTTTCATCCTCACTGTAACCAAGGGTTCCGTTTAAATCGATAAAGACAGTTGTCATTGTGATGCTGTATTTATTTCCATTGGCGTTAGTGCCGGCATAGGCAAACAGATTGTTGCTAATTGTATTCCCCGTATTTTCCTGCAACTTATATGTTGACGATGTAAATATATTATTCGAGATGGTTGAATAGTAAACACTTACAGGAGTTGCGTATGTTCCTTTAATAACATTATTGGTAATCTGTAAAGGGTAGCTTGTAGTACCTGCAGATATGCTGTAGCCGATTATGTTATTCGAAATAATTGAATTGGTTAATTTTCCGGAATTAATAGAAATATAATAGCTAATAAAATTCTGTGTTATCAGAGTATTGTTACTGTCATCATAAATATAAATATTGCTAGTATTACATCTTGATACAACAATTTCATCATCGCGGATATAAACAGTGTTTATTATTAAACCGCTGATCTTACTTCCCTTTGAACCTGCAATAAAATCAAGAGTACCGCTAATGTCCGCGTCAAGTGTATTTGCCTGTGTACTGTCGTTATCGGCAAGGAAATAACCGGGGCCGATTATAACCAGTTTTTTATCGATTTCCGCGCCTTCATAAGTAACTGCCGATCCTTCGACATAAATTGTATCTCCGGGAAGTGCATCGTCATTCGCTGCCTGAATTGTAGTGTAGTCCGCATCGGCAGCCGGGTCGTTATTTACCCTTATCAGATGCTGCCCATAGATAAACCCGCATAAGAGCGTAAAAATCATGCTGAGGACAAAATGTTTTTTCATTGCTTGATGATTTAATTAGTTTATACTCGACAGAAGAAAATGTCTTCTGAAATCCTCTGATCTCGCTTAGACTATACAAGTTACACCAATATTCTGACATGACATATCAAAATTTCATTGAAATTTTGATATGCCTCGGCAAAGTGAAGCAAATGATTATTTAATATCAGCCCGGGCGGGATATATTTTATTTGAATTAGCGGGTTTTCCGGATCGGTCAGTCCTTAATGCATCGCACAGAATATCCTGCCTGCATATTTGTAATCTTCCTGTAAACATCACCTGAGTCTGTGAAAATGTAACGATACCATACCCGTGTTGCATCATATTGAGTTGAAGTTCTCCAGTCTCCATTATCCGTAGTGCCGCCAAATTCTCCGGTATAACGTCTGTAACCGCCCGGCAGGGCTTTGAATCCAACGTCATCAGTTCCTGCACTGGGGTAATTCCAATGGGTAATCCCTGTCTCTTTCAGATTGTCGGCGGCGGTCCTGCTTTCTCTTTCCTCAAGCAGAGTAGCGTTCCCATCCAGGTATAGTATCATCTGATGCCACTCGTCATCAGAGGGGACATGCCAGCCTGCAGGACACAGATTCCCTGTGTTTACTGCATACCAGTTATAAAGGCCTCCGTAAATATTCTTATTGTCTATTTCATTATCATACCAACAGTAACCCGGAGCAGTGAGATTCGCCCATTCGGCACCATTTTCTACGTGAGGTATTGATGTCCCGTCTTTATAGCTAGAAGTCTTAAGGTTCTCAGCCATCCAGATCCGGCCTCCGATCTTAACGACCGGATAATTATTTGTATCTCCGTCTGTACACTTAATAAATTCAAAAGATATATCCTTGCTTTCCGTCGGCACATCGATAACCACAGTGCTGAAAATTCCTGAATATCCTGTAAATTTTAATTTATCGCCCTCATCATATTGCATAAGAAATTCTGCTTCAGCGCCTTTGTATCCTGGTAACTGTATCCCGGTCTTAAGTGAATTTTCATAGGATATTTTAGCAATACCCTGATTTGATCCTGAGCATAAGAGTTTGGTTACCCTGGTATGTTTACCCGAAGATACCCTTATGAAGTATGTTCCTGCTTTAACGCCATAGATCCCAAATGAGTGCTGCCCATTATCAAGGGCCATACGGTTTTGGGTCAATATGCTCCCGGTAAAATCGAACATTGTAATTTCAGTCATTGCCGGTTCCCTGAGGAAAAACTGCATTCTGGCATAGTCATTCACCGGATTGGGATAAACAGTTATTTTATCAATGAGATCTTCCTTTGTTAATTCAGTATATACTATTGAATTTACAAGATGTAATCTGTCGCTACCACTTATCGTGAGCTCTGTCGCCTGAGTCAGATTTTCAATCTTAACATTGTTGATTGTTGAAGCTGCGCCTGATGCTTTGAAACCTATCAGATAGTCCTGGGCACTGAGAATTCCTAAACTGGGAACTAAAGAAAGGAGGAGGGCGCACAATCTTAGCATAAGGAGTAAATAAGTATTTTTTATTCACAGTCCTTCAGTCAGAAGGAGCTCCGGCAAAGACAAAGATAATATTCTGTTATACTTCCTGCAAACACTTTATGCCCAAATAATGATGAGACACGAAAATCGATCAGGACTTTGTTTATTCCGGGATGGTAATCGGCATATATTTCTCCACTTTAATGTGGCACTGGATTATAAAAGCAGGCAAGTGATAAAAATCTATACCAACCCTTTGGTTTGTGTAATATTCAAAGTATTTCTGAGTCCAGAGCTTAGATGATCCTAAGGAATGAAAAATAACTAATAGAAAAATTGTATCTTACTCAATAATTTTTAAATTTATACAGAATAATTTAACAGGCATACAACTTCAACAAATTTTATTATTATGAAACTAAGGATCTACTTCACTTTCATCACTGCCTGTTTAACGGTGGTCAGTCTTAACGCTCAGGATTACATTTTAAAATTCTCTGGTTCTGGTGCCAGTTCAACCGTATCCTCAGTAAAAATTGAAAATATAACCCGTGGAACAACAATAACTGTAGAAGGAACTGATGAGGTACGTCTCTCTTCATCTGTAACTAGTATTAGATCTTATGATGAGTTAATTAACAGTGGCGTAAATTTTATCCCGAATCCAATGCAGGATCTGACCAGAATGCAGTTCAACCTTCCTGGAGGGGGTTTTACTGCAATATCTGTATATGATATATCAGGCAGGAAAATAACAGAATTCAGGGACTTCCTTTCAGAAGGTCAGCATAGTTTTAAAATATCTGACCTCAATAGGGGTATTTATTTTATTTCATTAAGATCTGATAAATATTCTTCAAGTGGCCGGCTCATATCAGCAGGATCAGGAGGCAATAGGCCTGAGATCTCTATCGATGATGGGATTATTTTCCCTTATTTACAGAAAGATGGTTCAAAGGGAGTTGCCGAAGAAACTAAAATGCTGTTCATCAATGGAGACATTCTTAAACTAACCGGCAAATCAGGCAGTTACAGCACTGTTATTACAGATTCTCCAGCTACTGACAAAACTATCAATTTTAATTTTATTGAATGCAGGGATGGAAGCGGCAATAACTACTCCGTTGTCATGATAGGTTCTTCTAAAAATGAAACAGATATTTCCGATGATAAAGGAGTCCAGATATGGATGGGAGAAAATCTTATGACAACTATTCTCAACGATGGTACTGCAATAAACAATGTAACGGGAAATAATACATGGAGTCAACTATCATCACCTGCTTACTGCTGGTACGACAATATTATAAACGATTATGGTATGCTCTATAACTGGCATGCGGTTGGAACAGGGAAGTTATGCCCTTCAGGCTGGAGGGTACCTTCGGACGATGACTGGTCATTACTGGTTCAGTATCTTGGAGGAGCAACTACTGCCGGAGGAAAACTGAAAGAGACTGGAACAATCCATTGGAATAACCCAACAGGATCTACAAACTCCAGTGGTTTTACAGCTCTCCCGGGAGGATACAGGTTAAACACAGATGGCTCTTTTGGCGACCTGACAGCAAGTGGATGGTGGTGGGCCTCGACTCCGAGCAATATTTCAAGTGCTTGTTATCGTACTATTTTAAGTACCGGTAGCCCGATATATGGGTTTATGTCAGAAGCAGACAAGAAATTTGGTTTTTCTGTTCGCTGCATTAAGAATGATTTATAAGAAGCCCATTAATACAACAAAAGGTACTAAAAATATAACTGAGAACCGTTTTCCATTTTTTGGCTAATTCCCCTCGGGAAGTTTTTCTCGTTCAAAAAACTAATATGATATCTGAAAATCAGATCCCTGGTTAAAGATCACAAATTGTTTTTTTATTAGTATTCCGGAATGAACAAAATCCTTATTAGATTGTTTGAGAATTAAGTGATAATATATTTATTGAAACAAATAACCTGGTAAAATAAAATAACCTTTATAATGAAAATTAAATCATTACTATCTGTTTCTTTTGCTGTTTTAATAGTATTTCTGACCAACGGCTGCCAAAACAGTACAGGAGAACGTACTGAAGTTAAAAACACCGGTGATAAACCCGTAGCATCTATAGACTATAACGAAGATTTAGGAGGAGAGCCCTGGGTTCTTGATATAGAAGAAGCAACACTTGGTAACGAAAACTACAGAGTAACAAACTGGACTGGTAATAATCTTCAACTTGTATTTATGACCCTAAAACCAGGAGAAGTAATTGATCTTGAGATGCATGAAGGTCACGACCAGTTTATTCGCGTTGAACAGGGAGAAGCTCATGTAATGATGGGTAAAGAAAAAGACAAGTTAAGCTTCGATAGAAAGGTGTCAGACGACTGGTCAATACTTGTTCCGGCCGGATATTGGCACAAAATAGAAAATACAGGTTCTTCAGACCTTAAGGTATACACACTATATGGTCCACCTGAGCATGCAAAAGGGACTCTTCATAAAACACATAAGGAAGCTGCTGAAGCACATCATCTTGAAACTGACACTTATTGAAGTTCTCTTAATATTTCAAGAAAAACCGGATTATTGTAAAACCCTTTCTGGGCAATTTCGGATACTGTCATCCCGGGTGTTGTATTACCTTCAATAAGGACAGGGCCTTCAGGATCAATTGCAACATCCCAGCCGATTATTTTAAGCTGGGGAACATGTCCGGCTGCTTTTAGTACAAGCTTTTTTATCTCAGTGAACCAGGGGATTTGAAATCCTTCAAATGTGAATCCGGTATCCGGGTGGCGGGTGAATATTTTCCCCTGTCCATATATTACATCCGATACCGCTTCCGGATATAAAACACCTTTGTCAATATCGATTCCAACATATATTCCCCCCGATGATATATTATCAACATGAGACCTGTTTATACCGATTCGCATAAAACCTGAGATTATTTTTACTTCCTCCAATCTGTTAGAATAGGTCCCTATCCTTATTGTGTTAATGCAATAAGGATTGATCTGGTTCATTTGATCATTCTGAACGACTATCTCCTGGAAGAGAAATTGTGAATTATGAACGGCATTGAATAAATTTTCAACTTTTGTTTTATCTGATTCAATTTCATCTGGCAAAATCCTCCATGTTCCTGCTCCTCCGTAAGAATCACTTGTCCTTTTAATAAAGATTCCTTTTTTACAGATTTCCTCCCTTAGCAGGGACTTTAAAAAAGCTTTGAATTCATCAGGTGTATTGATCTGTTTAAAACCGTTACCTGTAAAAAAGATGGAATTATAATTATGCGCTACACTTTTTACAACACGTAATCCAAACTGAGAAAAAAATTGTTCAAAAAGGTATTTATCATTCATAAGAGGTATATATACCTTATTATTCAAACCCCATATTTTTCTTTCAATTCTGTCTGTCAAAATATAATTTTCATAATTCTTTGACCCTTTCCGGTAGAAATATTTTCCGAAGTATTGTTCTGCAATAATCTTGTTTGTGAGCCTGAATTTCAAATATTCAAATATAATTACCGGAATACTTTTTCTCAGGGGATCTCTGAAATAGGGATAATGATATCTGATCCTTGAAATTAAATTTCGGAACATAATATTTTCAGAATTAAAGGTTTTGTCCCAGCTCCTCCAGCGTCCTTCTTTTTGTTTCCGGGAAGTATTTCCAGACAACTATTGCCTGGACGATCATCATTAATGAAAAGAACATGAATGTATGACCAGCACCTGAATCAATCTCTTTGATAACAACAGGGAATGTGAATGTAACAAGGGCTGCAAAGAACCAGTGTGTAAAACTGCCGAGTGACTGACCTTTTCCCCTGATATTATTCGGAAAGATCTCGGCTATCAGAACCCATATGACTGCGCCTGTCGAAAAGGCGAAGAACATAATGTACACGAGCAGGTATATCAACAGCACAAAACCTCCGAAATCCTGGGTGTAGAAAGTTCTTGCCACAAGAGCCAGGCAAACCGACATCCCGATCGAGCCGGTAATCAGGAGGATTTTTCGTCCGGCTCTGTCAATCAGAATCATTCCAACTATTGTGAAAATCCCGTTTGTAATACCTATAAGGATTGACTGAAACAGCGAATCAGAAAAATTCAGCCCGCTAAGTTCAAATATGCGGGGAGCATAATAAAGTATGGCATTTATTCCTGAGAACTGGTTGAACATTGCCACAAGGAAAGCTATTGAAACAGGTTTGAAATATCTTTTTGAAAAAAGCCTGTTTGTTGATTCTGATAACTTCTCCAGACTCAGTCTTATCTCATCAAGCTGCTGCTCGACAGATGATTTTATGATTTTCTCCAGGACCAGTCTTGCCCTGGCAATCTGCCCGACTTTGATAAGATACCTTGGACTTTCAGGTATAATGAACAGAAGCACAAAATAGAGAAAGGCCGGTGCACCTTCAATACCCAGCATCCACCTCCATGGTTCTGCACCTGCACTACGGAGCAGGTAGTTGGAGACATATGCTATAAGTATCCCGAAAATCACATTGAATTGAAACAAGGCAGTCATCCTGCCTCTGATATGCGCAGGTGATATTTCCGAAATATACATCGGTGCCACTACTGAAGAACCTCCAACTCCTATCCCTCCGATAAAGCGGAATATTATAAGGGTTGTTACATTGTTTGCGACAGCGCATCCGACTGCAGAGATAAGGTACATTATTGCAATTATTAGCAATACCGGCTTTCTCCCGAATCTGTCGGCCGGCCGTCCGGCAATCAATGCCCCGATAACAGTCCCGATGAGGGCTGATGCTATCGTAAATCCGTGCATAAAACTTGTCAGGGAGAATAATTCCTGGATCTGTTGCTCTACACCTGATATGACTGCAGTGTCAAAGCCAAACAGGAATCCGCCTAAAGAAACAATTATTGACCAGATAAAAACTGTTCTGAGGGATTTTTCTTTCATAAAATCAGGGTTTATTATGTATTTATGAACACAGATTGCTAAGATATGGATTTAAACAAACTTAAAAAATCTTAAAAATATCGGTTTAATAAAAGAAAATATTATTTTTAGCACAACCTTATCCATGATGACAAGAGCCATCTGAAAGGAAACGCTTCACCACCGATAATGGTAAATATCATTCAATTACTAATTGTATAAAAACCAGATCTATGAAAAAACTATCCAGGAGGATGTTTCTTACAAGAACTTCTGCAGCAGCAGCCGGAACTTTAATGTTACCCGGCATTCTTAAATACGGAAATGGAAGGGATAACGGCAAGGTCAATATTGCTGTGATAGGTGTTGGAGGGCAGGGACAGTCGAACTGGAGGGAATGCATGCAGGAGAACATTGTTGCATTATGTGACGTAAGTGAAACGGCAGCAGCAAATGGCTTCAAAACATTCCCCAACGCAAAGAGATATAAAGATTTCAGGGTAATGTTCGATGAGATGGCAAATCAGATCGATGCCGTGCTTGTAGCAACTCCGGATCACACTCATTTTGCTGCCGCAATGGCTGCCATGGAAAGAGGCAAGCATGTTCTT
>JAEAME010002228.1_pt1 | contig 11656 bp, 7 predicted proteins | sample 8958731 | NCBI WGS metagenome assembly JAEAME01 (sample SAMN16933194, study PRJNA681113) | bioreactor sludge metagenome | isolation source: anerobic bioreactor sludge (Control) | place: India:Bengaluru | collected 2018-10-24 | reverse complement strand
TAAGCTCACATAAATTGCAAAATTTTTAGTTGAATCTTTGTTTAAAAGATAGTATATTTTAGCTGAAAAATCTTCAACAACAGAAAGTCCATCTAATGGAAAATTTAAAATTAATTTTAGTGGTAAGCCTTTTCGTTTTGAATTGCGCTACACAATCATACCAGCTTCATATTAATGAATCCTTCCATCCTCCTTCACAACAGATGAGAATGTCTGGTGGTTCTCTAATCGCCAATGCGCCCATCGATTCGGTTATGGAATTTACAGGAATTTATTGTGATCAAAATGTTTTCATTGACAAATATCCAGTCATTCGAAGCTATAATGCTGCAAAATATTTTATTCCGCTCTCGACCAGGCTATCATGCCCTGATGGAATGCTGATAAAAATTAAAGGCAAGGTGGTTCAATTAGCAGTCACCTACTCGTTGATAAAAAAGACGCTTTCCTACAATCATCTTGAACCCATTACTTTTGAGATTGTTTTCAATACCGAGCAGCTCATAAAAAATGTGACCGAAGAATACAATCGAATCATGCAAAAATTACAGGATCAGATTATCATCGAGCAATCAAAGCTGCAACTGTCGGCCGATCCGAACTGGGCCATCTGGTACGATGGGAGTGAAAAGATATTCATCTTTCATTCGCATCAATTTGATTTGATGTATGCGGCGGATATTGAATTTATTGTCGATTCCCGAACCCAAAAAATTAAAGAGGTGTATGCCAGGGAGTGGTTTAAAGGAGAAATGTGATTTCGATTTCTGATTTTAGAATTCGGATTTCGGAATTATGGAATCAGTAATAATCATTTTAACCAAAGAGGCTGATCATGAAAAGAAATGCTTTTTTAATGGTGATTCAAATTTTAATTTTTATATATTCAATTTCTGGACAAGAATCAACACGGAAAATCATAAAAATTGATCTTGCAGGTAAACCAGATCAAACCATTAAAGAGCTATTCGAATCAGGAATAGATGTCACGGCATTTGATCGCACAACGAAATCGTTGAACGCCCTGGTCACTGAATCAGACATTCAGAAAATCTCCAGCCTCAGCTTTAAAACCGAAGTCATCCTTCCCGATGCCGATGCCTTTGCCCGCCAACTGCGGCAGTCAGGCTATTTCGATCACTTTCATAATTACCAGCAGATGCTCGATGAGATGCAACAAGCCGTTGCCGATCATCCTGACCTGGCGCTATTGGAGGATATTGGGGATAGCTATGAAAAAACAGTCGGCAGAGGCGGCTACGATATCTGGGCATTGAAAATTTCTGACAATGTCCAGGTCGAAGAAAATGAGCCTGAAGTTTTTTATATGGCAAATCTCCACGCCCGCGAAATTATCACACCAGAGATCATTATATATTTTATGCATTACCTCATCGACAATTACGGAACAGATGGCTATGCTACATATTTAGTGAAGAATCGCCAGATCTGGCTCTGTCCAACTACAAATCCTGATGGGCATGAATATGTTTTTTCTGGTAGCACTCCAGCGAATGGCGGCGATCCGATGTGGTGGCGAAAAAATAAGCGAGATAATAATAACAATGGCATATTCGATCCTGCCGATGGCGTCGATCTGAATCGAAATTTTGGTTATAAATGGGGCTATGACGATTTGGGATCAAGTCCAACTCCAGGTTACGAAACATATCGAGGGACAGATCCTTTTTCGGAGCCTGAAACCCAGGCAATTCGTGACTTTGTCACCCAACATAATTTTATCATCAATCTCTCCTTTCATAGTTACAGCCAACTGTGGCTCTATCCCTGGGGCTATACCTCCAGTGTTACCCCTGATCACGCAATTTTTGTCGCATTGGCAGATTGCTGTGTAGCATATAATGGCTACAGACCAGAGCCAGGTTATGAATTATATACTACGAATGGTGGCTCTGACGATTGGTTTTATGGTGAGCAAACTTCTAAAAATAAAATATTTGGTTTTACACCCGAAGTTGGGAATTACGCTGAAAGTGTCAATGGAAATACTGGCTTTTTTCCAGACACTTCTTTTATCCAAAAACAAATTCTGGAAAATCAGGGTCCCATGATGTATCTTAGTTATGTCGCTGGTGAGCCGCCAATTATTGAGCATCAACCATTCAGTGAAACCGAAAGCGCGGGACCATATCTGATTACAGCAACCATCAAACCACCGTTGCTGCTGACCACACCAGTGCCACTCGATTTGACCAGCTTTAAATTATTTTATAATGCGATGGGAGTTGCGCCGTTCGATTCGGTGACTTTGCAGCCGACGGGAAATTTGGACGAATATAGCGGCAGCATTCCATCTATGCCTTCAGCCACCAAAATTTATTATTATTTCAGCGTTTCGGATCAACTGGCTCGCCTTGGAATGCTGCCCAAAGGCGCGCCGCTTACCACATTTTCATTCAAAATCGGTGCTGATTTAGAAGCTCCCAAAATTAATATTACGCCGTTAGTTTATGCCTCGGCTTTTAAGACACAGTATCCCATCAGCGCTTTTGTGACGGATAACATCGGAATCTCCAGCGTTAACTTACTCCAATTGAAAAAAGACGGAAGGACAGATACCCTGTCCATGTCATTGACTTCAGTGCCAGACCTTTATCAAGGAATCCTTATCCCAGAAGATGTCATGGTTGGCGATACCATAAAGTATCAAATTCTGGCCATCGACAATTCTAAAAATTCAAATACCACATTGATGCCGCCAACTGGCTTCTTTCAATTTTATCTGAAAAATAGCATCATCTATGACTTTGAATTGGAACCGACCCTGCAACTGATGACAGAAGGCGACTGGCAATGGGGAATTCCGACCACGGGACCAAATAGCGCCCACTCTGGCACAAAAGTTTGGGCGACCAATTTAGTTGGCAATTATAATGATTTCACCGAATCAACTCTGGAAATCCCAGAAATCAGCCTGGCTGGAAAGGATTCTGCAAAATTGATTTTCTGGCATTGGTATCAAAATGAATATAGCGAGAATACATTCTGGGATGGCGGCAATGTGAAAGTATCGGTTGATACTGGAGGCTTTCAAATTGTCACGCCAGCAGATGGCTACGATGGTGTGATCGACTTGTTTAATACTTTTTTGGGCGGCGAACCCTGTTTCGGTGGACTGGCCAGCAATGGCAATTTTTGGCATCAGGAAACTATTGATTTAACTCCGTATGCCAATCATTCGATAAAAGTCAGATTCCATTTTGCCACTGATGAAGCAATCAATGACTTTGGTTGGTATATTGATGATGTAGAGATTGAGTTTAAACAGGCGACTGGCTTGTCCAATAATGATCTGCCTGGTAATTTGCCTTCGACCTTCGAGCTAAAACAAAACTATCCGAATCCCTTTAATCCCGCGACTCAGATTCAATATCATCTTGCCCAGGCAGGAGAAGTGAAGCTGGAGATTTACAATTTATTAGGCAAGAAAGTGATTACGCTTGTCAATGAAAAACAGTCGGCTGGTGCTTATTCTTTATCCTGGAAGGGTAATGACCAGGCCGGGAATCACGTTGCCAGTGGCGTTTATCTTTATCGATTAGCGGTCAAAGGGAAAAATTTTAATTACGCTTTTAGCAGGAAGATGGTAAAACTGCAATAGTTGAGCCAACCGATTCCATCCGTTAAACGGCTGGAATCGGTGAGCAATTAATTCTTTTGATAGTATTGAATGCTTTCATTCAAGTACTATTTCGGATGGAGTGTTAGAAGATGAAAACTAAACTATAAATTTGTACATTCCATGACTGACTGCTCATAATTAACCACTAACGACTCACCCCTCGTCAAAATTAATTTTTAGCAACGAATGTTCTATTTTTGTCGATCAGCTTGACAATGAGTGTTTAATTTTGTAAATTCACGGCAGTAAAATCATTGTGCTTTTACCAGTATTTAATATTCTTTTAGTTAAATGAAATCAAGCTCAGTTCTTTTGTGAACAGCATTACACTTCTTAAAAATTAAATCAATAATTTTGAGCATCACGAAAATATGGATAAAAAAAGCTTGACGCCAAATAGAACAACGGGCATGAAATTATTAATTCAAATTTTAGCCTTACTATTTTGCACATCGCTAATTTTAGCTCAGGATTCTAAGAGCAAATTAAAAATAAAAGACACAGCAGATTCGATTTTTGTAACCACCAAAACTTATTCTCTCACTCTCGACAAATTAAACGGTCGCGCTGATTTAAAAAACTGGCAGGGAATCTCTTTTACCTCTTTTCCGCTTGATGTCCAGTATTATTTAGCTGAAGAACGCGAGGTTGCTCGCATCAATCGGCAATGGAAGATCAAAAATAACAAAATCACTATGACGTCTGCTTTCGATGGTTTTGTCGTCCAGGAAATTAAAATGACCTGTGCTGAAAATGCTTTTGAGATGCAAATCAGCTCACTTCACAATGCCGATTCCTCAATTATCGGAGCTTTCCTGCTGCGGCGAAATCATGATGGATTTGATGTAGCTGGCTGGGATCAAAATTTCTCTCCCGAACCTGATGATTATTTCAAATTAATTCCAACAATTGATCTTCGGACAGATCGGGATCAACAATGGGTTTTTGCACCAGCGCCACTCAATTTATCTTTTAAAACAAAGGCGGGCTGGTTCAGCATCGGTCTGGCGGATTTGCCCGATGCTTCGATCTATGCTTTCAAAAATAATGCGCTGTGGTTGGATTTTCCATGGAATAAAATTCAAACGGCAAAGAATCAGCTCTATCGTTTTCCATCGCTCATCTTCACGTTCAATAATTCACCCTGGGATGCTGTCGGGGATTATAGCAGCTATTTAGCGATGAATAATATTACCCCAATTCCAAAAGATGATCAACAACCAGACTGGTGGAAACGGCCGCTGGTTTCCACGTGGGGTGAGCAACGCGTCCAACAAATCGTCTATGATCATCCTGATTTTAATAGCGCCTGGGTTAAAAATTATATCGCTCAACAGCAGCAGGCTCTCGATAGTCTAAAATTCAATTTGATTATCGAAAATAAATGGGCTGGCGCTGATGGCGATGCATCTCCCTCAGAGCGATTTGAGGACTTACGAGCATTAATCGATTGGTGCCATGAACAGGGAATTAAGGTTATTTTGTTCTGGAAAGCGTGGAAGGTGGAAGCCAGGTCGCTGCCTATTCGAATGGGCATTTTTGACGGAGAAATGATCGATGCCACGCATCCGCTATTTGAAAATTATGTAGATTCATGCTGCCAGGTTTTGTTTGGCGATGGACCGAATCAATTGAACGCCGATGGCTTAAAGATCGATCAGCTTTTTCTGACACGTGATCCTGCCAAAGCCAGATATGCCATGAGCAGCACAGGGATTGGGTTTCGAGAGGCTTATCATTATTTGCAGACTTTTTACCAAACGGCTAAAAAATATAAAGCCGATGCCTTAATTATGAGCTCCGCCATCGATCCCCATTTTGCTGATGTTCAGGATATGGTGCGCATCAATGATGATTGGGATAATAAAACGGTTCGAGAAAAAAGAGGTCGCATTATCACGCAAGCACTGCCAGGCATGTTGATCGATGGCGATGCGGCAGATCTGCCGTCCTCCATTGCGTTTTATCATTACGTTACCAGCGCAATCTATGGCATTCCGTCCATTCAATATTTGACTCGGTTTCATGATTCTGCAATCACAGACGAAGCAAGAAATCAAATTTCAAATTTGCTGAAACTATATGAAATCAAATCCGAAGGACGGATAAAATTTGTAGATTATGGGAATTGGCAAATTATTAACAAAGCGGATGAAGTTGTGGCTGAGTCGATTCCTGCAGGCAAGGGTTTACTTGTTTTTGAAAATAACGACACGGCAAAGCTGCTCTGCACAGAAAACAACAATGTTCACGTCATTTTTGAGCGTCACCTGCTTAAAACCGTTCAAGATGAAAATGGCACAAGAATTTCTTTTAATGATTTAAGGAACGGGCTTTATGAATTGAAAAATGTGGAGCAGGGGAAAATTTATAAACTCCATTTGAAGAAAATTTCAACCAAGCGACGATAGAAGCTTTCCTTCACTTTTATCCTGTTTAAATAAGGATTCTTTTTATTCTTCCCCGAATTTCTGCCGGTCCGATCAAACGAATCATTCCCAGATATAAAATTGCTGCTAAAACAGTAATCACTCCCAAACCTGCTAAGTTTCCTAAAAAGGGTGACTGAATAAATTGGTTCAAAAATTGTTTTAGAAACTGATGATAGAGGAATAAAATTAAAACGCCGATGAAGATACAGATTGCGCTAATCTTTACCAGATCTTGCAACACGTTCCAACCACTGACTTGATGGTCAATTTCCCTGGATAAAAAATAGAATAACAAAAAACAACTGGCGCTGAAGGCAATCGACGAAGCCAGGGCGACGCCACCGTGTTTGAGAGGAGTTTTTACCAGAATAAATTTAAGCCCAATATTAAATAGCGAATAAAAAATTGAAACATAAAAAGGAATTCTATTTTTTTGAAAGACCGAAAACAGTCGAGAAAAGAAGGCATTTAAGCTGATCCCCAATAAACCCAATGAATAACACCAGAACGCAATGGCAGTTAGACGAGTGCTTTCGGCATCAAACGTGCCACGTTGATATACGATGCCGATGATCGGTTTTGCCATGACAACCATAAGCATAATGGTTGGCAGAATCAACGTAAAATTCAACTGAATTCCCAAACGAATGCCCGCCAGAAAATCCTCATCCTGAACCAGCGCCTTTTTCTCGGTCAAATAGGGAATTAATGCGCGGCTGATAGCCAGGCCGATAATGGCAACGGGCAGTTGAATCAAGCGCTGGGCGAACCAGAGCGAAGCAATACTGCCGACCAATAAAAAAGAGGCCAGGATTCGATCGACTATTTCGACTGACTGATCCAGCAATGATTTAAAAAAAATGAAGCCGCTTTCCCGGCCGACGGTTCTGAATTCCTGTTCTTTTAAATCGATATTAAAATAATATCGGGCAGCAGCTTTTTTCCGAATTTCTCTGACAAACAGAAACGGGACTTGAATGATCAGCTCCAACAAGCCACCTAATAAAAAGCCAATCGGAAGTGCATAGATTCCCAGGACTGATTTGAAAGAAACGATTCCGATAATGACGCCCACGCTCATCATGGCTGGCGCCAGGCTATAAATCTTATTCATTTCAAAAAAATTCAATAGACTGCCCACGAACGCCGCGGCGCCGATAATGACCATAAACGGCAGAATCCAGTAGCTCATGGTGATCGCTTTGGGAAGCATGGCTGCTTCAAGTCCGGGGGCGATCAGTTTGACGATCAACGGCGCGATCAAATAGAGCAGCGCCATCAAAACCAGCAGCAGAATAATCATGATATTGAAACAGGACGAAAGCAATCGCCAGGCCGATTGATACTTTTGCTGGCTGACCAGCCGTTTGAACGGCGGCATAAACGCCCGCTCGACCACATCCTCTCCCAGAAAATGCCGGAAAAAGGTGGGGATCGTAAAGGCGATAACGAACAGATCCATGGCACGGCTGGTGCCGTAATAGGCGGCGGTGATCAGCTCCCGCAAAAAACCCAACACTCGTGAAACAAAAGTGCCAGTGACCAGATCGATGAGATTTTTTGTGATGCGTTTGGACATTTATTAAATTATAAACTTTCTTTCTTTGTCGATTCTTAAAAATCGTTTTGATGACCAATCATCAGGCTCAGAAATGCTAATCAAAATTTTCAAATCGAAAAAGGATGCATTAGCATCCTTTCACTTATAAATTAAAAAGATGATCAAATATGGTTCTGGACCATGTTTGATCCTGTCCTATTTTTATTTTAAGAAGCTTATTTATCTGACTGATTAACTAATTAAGCGACATCTGATAATCAACCAGAGCAGTAAAACTAAATTTTCACATCCTGCCGATGATTTTAACCTTTCCTCTTCTTAATTATATCAAGCACTTTATCCTTTGCTTTGCCTTCCAGCTCTTTCTTTTTATCCTCCAGCTCTTGCTTGCGCTTATCGATTTCAGCTGTAATTTCATTTACTTTTTGTTTAGCTTTGTCGATTTCAAGATACACCTTCTGTCGGTTTTCCTCGACAATGGCTTCGACCTCTTTGCGCTTTTTGTCAGCCTCTGTTCGGACGAAGTTTTCAACCTGTTGCTGGGCTTCACGGAGATTCTGGGCAATCGTCAGCTTCACCTGATTCGCCAATACATTGTCCACATTGGAATTCAGGTTCAATTTAAAATCACTTGCTCCACCGCCTTTTAATTGCGCCTTTAAATTCAGATTTGTCAAACCAGACAAAACATCCCGAATAATCTTTGAGATTCGGTCGGTTCCTTCTTGTGCATAAGTGAAAGTAATCGGTGTTGCATCCAGGTTTACCTTCAAATCAATGCCATCGCCAATAAAGAATCCAGCTAAGGAAATATCTCCCTTTTGAGCTGAGACAGCCATTGGAAAATACTTGCTCTTTTTCAGGTTTACTTTTCCCAGGCCAAAATTTTCAGCGCTCGCCCATAGCGAATCCTTCGCCTGTTCCGTGATGTGATCCAGACTGCCACGGAGGTTATATTTATTTCCCGATACTTTCATCAGATCAACTTTGAAACGGGTGGGCCTGGCAAAAACCGACGGTTGATTGGTCAATCCAGTTAATGTGCCATTTAAAAAATAAGCTCGGCTGGTATCACCGGCTGCAGTAGCGGCGGAAAATTTCGCTGTACGCAATAAAAATTTAGGGTAACGATAATGAAATGGAAAAGGAATATCCTGCCCTTTGAGACGGGGTGGCTTCTCCACTTTTTGAGTAGCTGTCATCTGCTTGGCTTTGGCGAGATATTTTCGTCCCATTGCTACATAATCGAGCACCTGATTATAGCGCGGGACAACGGCATCCCCAAACAACAACATGCTGACGTCTTTTACATCCAGGTCTTTGAGCTTTGCCAATTGCTTTGCCTTATCAATATCAGTCTGGATACTATTTTGCGCTGCTTTCAACTCACCCTGTAAATCAGAAAAAGTTTGTGTCAGCGCGTCATGTTTTCCTTCCACATCTTTCTTGAGTGAAGCGGCATCTGTTCGGATTTCATCAACTTTTTTCACCAAGTCAATCACCTTAGCGACGTCTTTGATCTCATTAATTTTTTCAAGTTGGAGTGATTTGACTTTGGCCTCCAGATTATTCACTCGGGTCGTGTAGGTTTTTACATCAAGCTGAGATTTCCAATAATCAAAAGTGCTATCCGCTGTGATCCGCAATCCTTTGTATGCTTGCACGCTGGCCAGGTTATCGATGTTGATCAGGGAATCGATTTTCAATTTCTTGCCGAGTCCAGCTAAATCAAATATTGGCACCTCGCCAAGCTGTCGTTCGATGGCTGCCTTCGCTGTTTCGATAAAACCTGGTCCTTCTGATTCCTTGGCTTTTTGGGGCAAGCTGCCATTTGTTTTTCGGTGGGTGCCACTTCTGACATTTTCCAGCGCCATTTCATTGATGATGGCCCGTTTCCAGAACAAGGCTCTGGTTTCCAGATCGAAAGCCGCTCTGCCAGTCTCAATGATATTGCGCCAGGGATCGTTGGCATTCGCAATTTGAATTCGATCCCAGGAACATTCCATTTTGAGCAAGCTGAAATGAAAATTATTGATTTCAACTTTTGCCCCCGCAATCGACTGAAGCGCTTGTTCCAACTGTCGCTCAAGAAATCGATCGCGCGTAAAATAGCTGATCACCCCAATGATCAGCGCGACTACCAAAAGATAGATAATGCCTTTTTTTCTCATAACGCACCTCTGAAATCTCGAATTCTCTCATATAATTGAACCAGCTTGCTCCCCTTGATCGCCTGGACAATTTTCCATTTCTTAATCCGCTCTTCCAAATTCTCTCGGTACAGGACGACCAGCTTCTTCATTCCGAAAAATACTGGCAAAGCGAGCACCAGGCCACCCAGAAAGCTTCCCATGACAACCGTATTATTGAATCGAGTTAAAGGTCCCAGCGGGTTGTTATAAAGCCATTCCCAGACTCCCTGCAAGGAAGGAATCGCAGTCAGAACATAATAACCGATATCATGAAAAATTGGATCGAGGAGATAGGCGAACAGGCTGGCCAGCAGAATCGCCAGCGTGCCAGCGGCCATATTGATATTGAGCAGAAAAAGCAGAATAAACAGCACCACGCCCTGGAGCGTCCAGAACGGCATCAAGCCAATCAGGAAGCCAAAACAAAAACCGGCCGCAATCTGTCGGGGCGATTCACCAGAGCGGAAGGCTGTGATGAACTTTGAAGCGACATTTAACCAAATCATATTTGTTCCCTGTCGTTTTATTTTTTATTTGATTTTCGTTTAGAAATATAAACCAAATTACTTGCAAAGTCAAGATTTTTTTCTAAGATAAAATCCATCTTGAAATTTCCTATATTCAGAATTTTTATCACCAATAATCAATAGCCATTTTGCCCAAGCACTCAGTAACCTGGTACTGAACGTACCACCCGCTGGTGGGGGAAAAGTACCAATCAACAACTTGACTCTTTTGTTCGCTGTCGAATCCAAAAAATTTTAGTGGCAACAAGATTCGATATAATTTAAACTTAAAACCATCAGCTATGATCATAAATTAAATTGAATTTCGCTGGCATATTAGTTGCATGAGGCAGTAGTGAAACTAAATGTGAAATGGCTGAAGATTAAATGAACATGAATCTGGAGGATAGTGATATGAAAACATTAATGAAACTTAGTTTTGCTCTCATTCTGACAGTTTTCTTAACCAGTGGCTTGGTAGCTCAAAATCAGCCCGTTGATGGAAAAGAATACGATCAATATTTGATTAAATCTTTGCAAGACGACAATGTGGGGATTCGATCAAGTGCCGCTCAACTGCTTGGGGAGCGCAAAGTTGCTGACGCTGTCAAACCGCTAACAAAAATGTTAACAAGTGAAGAAAATACCAGTGCGCGAATTGTCGCAGCCATGGCGCTTTATCAGATTGGTGATGAGAAGGTACTGCCAACCTTAAAGAAAGTCGCTACGAGCGATAAAAATAAAACAGTGAGACAGGTTGTAGCGGCGATCGTTCAGAAATTTGAAACTGTCGAAGTTGCTCAAAAGTAATTCCTTCCGTTTAGTAAATGTGTTTGGGAAAGCATCAGGTTATAAAAATGGCCTGATGCTTTTTTATATTTTAAAAATGGTTATTCCCGTAAAAAAATCTTGAGCAAATCTGCTGGATAAAGACATTTGATAAAAAAAGATGTTTTTCAATCACTGCTGTATTACCCTCTCCCCTTCTCAGACATTGTATCTGATTCTGATTTTTTATTTGCCAGTTTTAGAAACGACTTTTTTCATTGTGGCTGAAATATAAAAAATAAAATTTTTAAAAAAAGTACTTGACTTTCTACTTATTATTTAGTATATTTACTATGTCATTAGTAGATATATGAAACAATTAGGAGAGAAAGTGTCAGCAATCGATAAATTGACGCCGGCTGAATGGGAGATAATGGAAGCGATCTGGAAACTCGGCGGCGCACCTTCAGTGAGGGATGTTTTGGACGATGCCTTTGCCGATGGACAGAAGGCTTACACAACGGTTCAAACCGTAATGAACATCCTCGAAAAGA
>JAEAME010002227.1_pt1 | contig 11659 bp, 10 predicted proteins | sample 8958731 | NCBI WGS metagenome assembly JAEAME01 (sample SAMN16933194, study PRJNA681113) | bioreactor sludge metagenome | isolation source: anerobic bioreactor sludge (Control) | place: India:Bengaluru | collected 2018-10-24 | reverse complement strand
CGTTTCTTTATCTGGCTTGAACAAATGCTCGCCCTGGGTACACCCGTTTCCGAACTCGATGCCGAGAACAAACTCTCGGCTTTACGGGGAGAGGCCGATGGTGCCATGGGGGACGGATTCCATTACACCTCGGCTTACGGGAAAAACGCGGCACTTCCCCATTACTCTGCCTCATCGGCACAGTTCAGCATGCTGGAACCCAAGGGTTTTTATCTGATTGACTCGGGAGGACATTATTTGTACGGGACCACAGACATTACACGCACCGTACCGCTGGGACCGCTCACTTCCATGGAAAAAGAAGATTACACACTTGTTCTCAAGGGAATGATTGCCCTGAGCACGGCCGTATTCATGAAAGGTACCACCGGCACTCATCTGGATATCCTTCCCCGCATGCCTTTGTGGAAAGGGCTGCGTAATTACGGGCACGGAACGGGACACGGAATAGGCCATTACCTGTGCGTACATGAAGGGCCTCAGGATATCAGGCTCACTTTCAGGAATCAGACTATTGTCCCGGGAATGGTTACTTCCAACGAACCCGGCATGTATCGCGAAGGAGAGCACGGAGTAAGGCACGAAAACGTACTTCTATGTAAAGACCTCGGAACAAATGAATTCGGAGAATGGTACGGATTCGAGACTTTGACAATGTGCCATATAGACACTTCTGCGATAACGCTGTCCCTTATGGATCCATGGGAAGTGGACTGGTTGAACGATTATAACCGCACGGTATATGAAAACCTTGCGCCTCATCTTAATCCCGATGAAGCGCAATGGCTGGCCGCAAAGACGGCGGAAATATAATAATCCGATCAACCTCCCTGAACAACGGTAAAACCGTTTGAGGCGAAGAGAGACATTGTTCCTTCAATTGTTTCGTCAGAAGGTTTATAGAAAGGATCCGGGGGCAATTCAGCTTCCGGATTCATTCTTGTAAGTTTGCTCCGTCCGTAGTCGTGATAGGGCAATAAATGGATGCGGGTAAGATTCCCGAGTGTTCTGAGTTCCAGGGCTAGTTGCAACATGGCATTAATTTCCTGCTGACTGTCGTTCACTCCTCCCACAAACGGGATTCTCAGGGCAAACGGCACCCGGGAACGGGCAACGGTATGCATATTTTCGAGAATGAGGCCGTTCTCAACTCCTGTGTACTTCAGGTGATTTTCATTATCCATCACTTTCAAATCCACCAGAAACAAATCAGTAAAAGGAATAATGTCACTGAGTACCCGGGGATTTACAAATAAACTGGTATCCACGGCTGTATGTATACCCGAGGCTCTGCATTCCTTAAGCAGTTCCAGAAGTATTTGTGGCTGGGCCATGGGCTCGCCTCCGCTAAAGGTCACGCCTCCGCCGGAACGTTCAAAGAAAGGTATCTCGCGGCGGATACGTTTCATTACCTGCTCTGTCGTATACCACGATCCACACTTTTCCAATGCTTTGGCAGGACATCTTTCGGGAAACTGTCTGTTTTCGCATGAACCGCATCCAATGCATTTATTGGCAATAAAAAGAACCTGCGGTTCAAACGACTGGCTCTCCGGATTATGACACCATGCACAATGCAGGGGACATCCTTTAAAAAACACACTGAAACGAATCCCGGGGCCGTCATGCACCGAGTACCGTTTAAAATCAAAAATACAACCTTTCATTATCAGGGCACAAACTAGAAAGACTGGTTTTCCGTTCTGCAGATAACATCTTCCTGCAGGGCAGCATCCATATGATTAAAGTAATCACTGTAACCGGCTACGCGTACCAACAGGTCGCGGTATTGGTCGGGATTTTTCTGAGCTTCTCTCAGTGTCTTGGTATCCACCACATTAAACTGAATGTGGTGACCTCCCAGCGCAAAATAGCTGCGAATGAGAGCCGCGAGGTTGGCAATATCTTCCTCCGATTTAAGCAACGATGGTGTAAAACGCTGATTAAGCAACGTACCGCCCGATTTCACCTGATCAAGTTTTCCCAGGGAACGTACCACGGCCGAGGGACCCTGGGTATCGGCTCCGTGAGATGGCGATGTGCCGTCCGACAAGGCTTTTCCGGCCAGACGCCCGTCGGGGGTAGCTCCGGTAACGGTACCGAAGTAAACGTGACAGGTAGTGGAAAGCATATTCAAATGGAAACACTCTCCCTTGGTATTTGGCTTCCCTTCAATGGAATCGTAGAGGTCGTCATAGACACGTACGGCTATGGAATCTGCGTAATCATCGTCATTCCCGAAGAAGGGCGTATGATTTATAATAAACTGACGCATTTTCTCCTCTCCTGCAAAATTACTGGCCAGCACTTCAAGTAACTTGCCCATCGAGAAAGTGCCGTCTTCATAAATATGCTTTTTAATGGAAGACAAACTGTCAGTAATGGTGCCAAGACCGGTACACTGAATGTAATTGGTATTGTATCTGGGACCTCCGTCGTAATAATCCCTGCCGCGGGCAATGCAGTCGTCCATGAGGACAGAAAGGAAAGTTGCAGGGGCATACTTGGCGAACATCCTGTCTATATAGTTGCTTACCAGTATTTTCTGATTGATGATATAACGGACCTGCTTCATGAAAGCATCGTAAAGCTCTTCAAAAGAGGCAAATTCCCTGGGGTCTCCGGTACTGATAGACACCTGTTTTCCTGAAACCGGGTCCACACCGTTATGTAAAGTAACTTCAAATATTTTTGCAACGTTCAGATAACCGGTCAGCAGATAGGCCTCTTTGCCGAAAGCACCCACCTCAATGCACCCGCTGCAACCGCCTTCCCTGGCATCCTGCAGGGACTTGCCCTGACGCATCAATTCCTGAACGTATACATCGGGGTTAAATACAGACGGATATCCGTATCCCCTGCGAATGACTTTGCAACCTTCACGCAGGAAATGTTCGGGAGTAACAGCCGAAATGTGAATGGATGTCCCCGGTTGAAGCAAATGCATTTCCTCGATGGTTTCCAGCATGATATAGGAAACCGGATTAACTCCGTCGCTTCCGTCGGGTTTGACACCGCCAATGTTCAGGTTGGTGAAGTCATTGTAGGTTCCGCTTTCCTTTGCCGTGATCCCCACTTTGGGAGGAGCCGTCTGGTTATTGACTTTTATGAAGAAACAGCTCATGAGTTCCTTGGCCCTTTCCCGGGTAAGGATACCTGCGGCCATATCTTTTTCATAGAAGGGAGCCAGGTGCTGGTCAAAATGACCTGGATTCATGGCGTCCCAGCCGTTTAATTCGGTAATGGTTCCCAGATGTACAAACCAGTACATCTGAATAGCTTCGTGATAGGTACGAGGCGCATTGGCGGGAACCCGGCGGCATACTTCGGCGATGTCGCGCAATTCGGTGGCACGCACTGTGTCTCCCTGAGCTTCGCATGCCGAGGCCATTTCTTCAGCCAGAGCAGCATGGCGTTCGGCAAAAATGATCACGGCATCGCAAGAAATATCCATGGCTGTGAGCTCTTCACGCTTGTCTGTTGCGTACGGATCGTTCAGAAAATCGAGTTTAGCCAGCGATTTGGAAATCATTTTCTTGAAATCCTTCATCCCGTACTTGTATATCTTGCCATCGAGGGCTGTATGACCGGGGGCACGCTGTTCCATGAATTCAGTGAACAGGCCGGCTTCGTAGGGCAGCTTCCAGGAATCGGGAATCTGTGCAAAGATTCGTTCACGTTGCGTTTTGCCTTTCCAGAAAGGGATAATCTCCCGTTCGTAAATATCTATATCCTCCTGAGATATGGTATATCTCTGAAGTTCTCTTGTGTTGAGCACATGCAGGTCCTCCACGCTGTGACAGGTCAGTTCGGGAAATGTCGATACTGCTTTGGGCCTGGGTCCGCGCTCTCCTACTATCAATTCATCAGGTCCAATGTAAATGGATTTTTTCCTGCATAATTCAAGAAAATTCATGGCTCTGAGTACAGGTATGGAATACTTGCCCTCATTTTCTTTGTAGAATAGGGTCTCAATACGTGCCCGCTCAATACTCAGCGACGGTTGTGCGTCAAATGATTCTTGTCTCAGGCGGGCGATTCTTTGGGTAACAGGTTGTGGCATATCAATGGTAAATGGTAATTATTTTATCATTTTTCTTTTTCTGAACAAAAACAAGGCCATTAGTACGGAAAACAACATCATTCCAATGAGCAGGACAAAATCCCAGATTTTCTCTCCTCCTATCACGGGCAATTTGATATTCATTCCGTAAATACTGGCAATAAGTGTCGGTGGCATAAGCAAAAGCGATACAAATGTAAAAATCCTCATCAATTTGTTCTGCTCCAGATTGATAAGACCGAGTACCGTATTTTGCAGGTATTCAAGTCGCTCAAAACTAAAATTGGCGTGATTAATGAGGGAATCCACGTCTTTATTCAGGACCTCCAGCTTAGAGTAAACGTCTCTTGGAAACTTATCGCTTTTAAGGATACTGGAGATCACTCGTTGTTTGTCCACGCCATTTTCCCGGATGACCATGGTATTCTCCTGCAACTGATTCACATCCAGTAAAAAATCATCTCCCATGGATTCACCAAGGTCAATTCTCCTGGAAAGTTGGGTGATCTCTTTGGCAAGGATTTCCACCAGATCTGCATCAACGTCAATCCTGTTCTCCAGAATACTCACCATGATATGATAGCCGGTGGGATAGATGCGGTAATTATTCAGCAACCGGCGCTGTACTTCCGAAAGTGTACGTAACGGGGCATGACGTAATGTCACGAGGATACCCTCACTTAATATAAATGATACCGGTTCGGACGAATACTCTTCGGGCCCGGGGATCAGAAAGTTTGTGTTGGCAAAGATGGTCGTTTCGGTCTCGGAATAACGCGAAGAAGACTCAATTTCTTCTGCCTGCGCGCGGCTTTGCAGCGTGGTATTGAGAAAATCTTCCGCAGCATGTTTTTCTTCGCCAGTGGGATTGTTGAGATCAATCCAAAGCACATCGTCCAACCCCAGATTTTCAAGAACCTGAAGATTAACTTCGCTTAAAATATGTCCTTTTGATTTGTATAAAATTTCAATCATGATGCAAAGTTTTTGAAAGTGAAACATCAGTTACGAGTTACTTTCTATCTACTTCGCGGCTTTGATCGAACTTTATGAGCTATTTGCCAACAATGCCTCAAACATCCGGTATGTTCCAAACGAAAACACATAACACTGTAGTTTTTAGGCCCTTGCGAGCGAGTTAATAACTATTACAACTAACCGTCTGGCATTTGCTCAGATTATTTTTGCAAAGGTAAACTTTTTCTTGATTTACGAAAAATCCACATTCCAAGGAAAGTAAACAGGCCGTTTGCCAAAAGGATTGTAAAACCGAGGCCGAAGTCAAAAAAGGTCTTGAAGGCCAGATCGGTCAGGAAACAAAGGACCGGAGCAGCCACCGCAATGTAGGGTGCCGCTTTATCCCTTATCTGGTACTTTGTAAAGATTCCAAAGAAGAAAAATCCGAGTAACGGGCCATATGTATAAGCGGCCAGCAGATAAACGAGGTTAATGATGGCCTGGTTGTTAACTACATATAGTATGAGAATGATCACAAAGAAAAGAGCGGCAAAGGATGCATGCGTGCGCTTGCGTATTTTGTCTTTGCGTGACTGTTCCAGATCGGTTCTTTTGTTGAAACCAAGAAAATCGATACAAAACGAGGTGGTAAGCGAGGTAAGCGCACCTCCGGCACTCGGGTAAGAGGCCGATATGAGTCCGATGATAAAAAACAGTCCCACGCCCAGGCCCAGGTATTGTGAGGCTACGACCGGGAAGAGTTTGTCGGTTTGTGCCTTACTTATGACACCCGAGGCGTCTGCCAGTCCTATTCCCTGCATCCCTCCCAGTTTGGAACTTACATATATTGCGAGCACAGCGCCCAGGAGCAGGAACAGCAGATTGACAACCACCAGCGTGATACTTGTTGTATATATGTTTTTCTGAGCAGAGCGTATGTCTTTGCATGACAGGTTTTTCTGCATCATTTCCTGATCCAGTCCCGTCATTACTATGGTAATGAAAATACCGCTTATGAATTGCTTGATGGCATTGTTGGAGGCACTCCACTCCCAGTTGAACCAGTCGGAATAATTGGTTGCCGAAACGGCGCTTGTCATTTCGGAAAAATTCCAGTCCATGGCCCTGACTATGGACACAACGGTAAGAATAACGGCAAGCAGCATGAAGGTAGTCTGCAACACATCGGTCCAGATTATGGTTTTCACACCGCCTCTATATGTATATAAGAATATCAGGAACATGAATACGGCAGCCACTACCCAGAAAGGGACCGCTCCCTGTGGCAAAAAAGTATGGAGAACCAGTACCACAACAAATATCCTTACAGCGGCTCCCAACACCCGGGATACCATGAATACGGCCGCTCCGGTACGATAAGTGGCAAAACCGAACCGGCTTTCCAGATACGAATAGATGGACGTGACGTTCATCTTATAGTATAAAGGCAGCAACACCTTCGCAATCACCAGATATCCTATGACAAACCCCAGCACCAGGGGCATATAGTAGAAATTCTCGTTCATTACATTTCCTGGAACGGAAATAAAAGTAACGCCGCTGATGGATGTTCCTATCATGCCGTACGCTACCACGGGCCAGGGAGATTTCTTGTTACCCAAAAAATATGATCCGCTGTCTGCCTTACGCGAAGTAAGCCATGAAATAAAAAAAAGCAGTACGGTATAAACTGTAAAAGCTATAAGAAGCCAGGAAAGAGGAAAAGTATGCTCCATGGATATTTGGGTTAGGAAGGATTAAAAGGTTGCCGGTTCTCAATAGAGCGCCCCAGGGTTAGCTCATCTGTATATTCCAGCTGATCACCAAATCCGACACCTCTGGCGATTGTGCTGATCTTTATGCCGTAGGAATTAATTCTCTTGTAAAGGTAATAACAGGTAGTCTCCCCTTCCATGGTGGTGCTCAGAGCCAGTATCACCTCCCGCGTTTCGCCCTGTTCAATACGTTCCACCAATTGATCAATGGCAAGGTCGGAAGGCCCGATTCCGTCTATTGGAGAAATAATGCCACCCAGTACATGATACAATCCGCGATAGCGCCCTGTATGTTCTATGCTCATGACATCCCGTACATTCTCCACCACACAAATCACCCGGCGGTCCCGGTTCGGATCCGAACAGACAGGACAAACGGGAGCGTCCGAGATCATGCGGCATTCCGAGCAATAAACCACTTTATCACGAAGGTTTCGGATACTTTCTGCCAGATGTTCCGATTCCGGAGCTGGCTGACGCAGCAGGTACAATGCCATTCTCAGCGCAGACTTCGGCCCTATGCCCGGCAGTCTTGAAAAAGCGTCGACCGCCTGTTGAAGTAAAACGGAATCGTATTTTGACTCAAACATAACTCACTTTTTCACGGCGTCAACAGCTGCCCTGACCGACCTGTGAAGCAACAAAAGACGTTTGGCGGTGTCGTACTCGGTAATACCCGTTTCCTCCATGATCATCTTGGTTCCTCTGTCAATCAATTTGGCATTGGTAAGCTGCATGTCCACCATTTTATTACCTATTACATGTCCGAGCCGGATCATTATGGAGGTAGATATCATGTTGAGAATGAGCTTCTGCGCCGTCCCGGATTTCATGCGGGTAGATCCCGTGACAAATTCGGGCCCCACAATCGCCACAATGGGTATTTCGGCAGCCTCGGCCACCGGAGAATCGGGATTGCATGTAATGCATCCCGTAAGTATGCCCCTGGCACGTGCATTTTTTACTGCCCCTACAACATACGGTGTAGTCCCCGATGCAGCTATGCCCACCACCACATCGTCAGCGCCCAGATGACGGGCCAGCAGCTCGTTCCAGCCTGCCTCGGGATCGTCCTCGGCATCCTCAACAGCCTTTCTTATGGCCACATCGCCGCCGGCAATAAGTCCCACAATCAGGTCATACGGAGCACCAAAAGTAGGCGGGATCTCGGACGCGTCCACTATGCCCAGCCTGCCGCTGGTACCTGCTCCCAGGTAAAACAGACGTCCACCCTTCTTCATTCGTTCCACAATGCCCAATACAAGTTTTTCAATCTGAGGAATGCACTTTTCCACGGCAACCGGCACGGTTTTATCCTCATTATTGATATTCGCGAGCAATTCCCTTACGGACATTGCCTCGAGGTGATTATACCTTGATGTCTGCTCGGTGATCCTCTGTGTCATGTCTATTTCATAAGTTTTTTATGGTAAGCCACCAGGCCCTCTATCGGAGTCCTGACAATTTTACCTACTCTCATCCCGTGACGCGCAGCGGCGGCTTCTACTTCCTGACTGAAATAGTAGGCAACCGATCCGACAATGTTCACAGGATATGTCTTATAATCGTAATGAACTATGTTGCGCTCAAAAAACTCATCGAACGCCCTGGCCAGAAAATTCTGGATATACGGATGTGTCCGATGGTCTCCAATAAACATGGTAAATGTGGCCAGAAAACGGTTGGGCAATGGTTGACGGTAGACTTTTTCAATAATATCGAGCACTCCCAGGTGGTACTGTTTGTCGAAAGCTTCTTTAAGATCTTCAGGCAACATGCGTTTGAGGTAATCAGAAATGAACTTCTTGCCGAGGACTGCTCCGCCGCCTTCATCGCCCAAAATGTAGCCGCAGGCCGGCACGTTGTCCACTATTTTTTCTCCGTCATAAAAACAGGTATTGGCTCCTGTTCCCAGAATGGCTGCAATGCCTTTTTCTGTGCCAAACAGGCAGCGGGCCGCTGCCAGCAGGTCCGAATAAGCCTCGGCTTTGCATCCGGGGAATACTTTTTGAAAACTTCTGCAAAGAATATCGATTTTATCCTGCCCGGCCACTCCGGCCCCGTAAAAATAAACTTCCTTTACTCTGCCACAAGTTATTGCACTTTTCAGATCCTTTTCCAGGGTGGCTACAATATCTTCTTCGCTAACGAAAAAAGGATTGATTCCAATTGTCTGAATGACTTGTGTGGTGCCGTCTTCATGAAGCACTCTCCATGCTACTTTTGTTGAACCGCTGTCTGCAATTAATACCATATGAGCTTTTTTGATACGGGCACAAAGGTAGGCAAAATGCAAAACAAATTACTACCTTTGCCCAATAAAGCGTTCTACTTGATGATTACAAAAGAGTTTCTAAAACCCAGAAGTATCGTGGTTGTGGGTGGTTCGGAAGACATTCACAAACCGGGAGGAAAAGTTCTAAAAAACCTGATAGACAACGGATTCAAAGGCAAGCTTTATGTAGTCAATCCCAAAGCGGAAACCATCCAGGGACAGCCGGCCTTTCATAAGGTCGAAGACCTGCCCCAGGTGGATGTGGCCATTCTGGCAATACCGGCCGCCATGTGCCCTGCAGCCGTGGAATGTCTGTGCCAGACCAAAGAGACAAAAGGAGTAATCGTTTTCTCCGCAGGTTTTTCAGAAGAAGATAAGGAAGGTGCCGAAATGGAGGCTCAGATGCGCGACACTGCCGACAGGTACGGAGCCACACTCATCGGGCCTAACTGCGTCGGATACATGAGTCAGCATTACGCAGGGGTGTTTACCACCCCCGTTCCCAAATTCATACCTGAGAGTATCGACCTTATCTCGGGCTCCGGATCCACTGCCCTGTTTATAATCGATGCTGCCGTTCAACTGGGCATCCCGTTCGCCAGCATGTATTCGGTGGGCAACTCGGCCCAGGTGGGAGTAGAAGAAGTGCTCCAGTTCCTGGACGAAACGTACATTCACGGGAAAAGCGCACCGGTAAAGCTTTTATATATTGAAAGCATCAAAAAGCCGCTGAAACTCTGTAAACATGCCTCATCGCTCAGACGGAAAGGTGCCTTTGTGGCTGCCGTGAAAGCAGGTTATTCCGAGGCCGGCAGCCGGGCCGCCACTTCCCATACGGGAGCCATGGCCAATCCCGATGCCGCCGTTACCGCTCTGTTCAATAAGGCAGGAATCATCCGCTGCAACGGACGCAATCAATTGCTTACCGTAGCCTGTATCCTGCTCAAACAACCTCCCAAAGGACGCAACATGTGTATCATAACACATGCCGGCGGTCCGGCGGTCATGCTAACAGACGTTCTCTCTTCTAACAACATTAACGTGCCCCGGATAGATCCGGAAAAAGGACGGTTGCTTCTTAACAAACTCTACCCTGGTTCATCCGCGGCCAATCCCATTGACTTTCTTGCCACGGGCACAGCCGCACAACTGGGGGATATCATTGACTTTGTGGAAAACGAATGTCCCCGGATGGATGCCATGGCGGTTATTTTCGGATCACCCGGCCTGGCCTCTGTATGGGATGTATATGAATTACTGGATCAAAAGATGGACCGCTGTACCAAGCCCGTCTATCCCATCTTCCCGTCTTGTCTGAACGTAACGGACGAGATAATTCAGTTCCAGAGTAAAGGCAGGATCTATTTCCCGGACGAAGTGGTATTTGGGACAGCCCTTGCCCGTGTTATGGACACCCCCGCACCCGAGCCGGAGGAAATTGATCTGCCACCGGTTGACCATGAACAGATCCGGAAGATCATAGACAACGCTCCGGACGGATACCTTCAACCCGGAGAGGTAAGTGCGCTGCTCGATGCAGCCGGTGTATCGCGTGTCAGGGAACGTGTACTCTCGCGTGAAGACGAACTGTTCCAGGCTGCCGCAGAAACAGGGTTCCCTCTGGTAATGAAGGTCGTTGGCCCGGTCCACAAATCGGACGTAGGAGGTGTCAAGCTGAATATCACAGATAACGAAACCCTGCTTAAGGTCTTCAGAGAGATGATGCGGATCCAGGACGCCACCGGAGTGATGCTGCAATCCCAACTTTCAGGAAGAGAACTCTTCATAGGCGCAAAGAGAGAGAAAAATTTCGGTCATACGATTCTTTGCGGTCTGGGAGGCATTTTTGTTGAGGTACTCAAAGATGTCAGTACCGGTCTGAGTCCTCTCTCCAAAACAGAAGCACAACGCATGGTGCAGGATCTGAGAGGCTTCAAACTCATCCAGGGTGTACGCGGGCAGGAAGGCGTGCATCTGGGTCACTTTACGGACGCCATTCGCAGGATATCTGCCCTGTGCATGGCTGCTCCCGAGATTTACGAGATGGATATAAACCCCTTGCTGGGCACATCCAAAGAAGTAGTCGCGGTTGATGCCCGCATCCGTGTAGAAAAGAATCAATGAAACGTCTTATAACATGGTTCAAACATCAGCCTCAGGGAATAAGGCTGATGTTTATTCTTATCTTGTTGCTTATCATAGGCGTTATTCTCCGCTGGCCTTCTGTTCTGGAAGGAATCCAAAAAGGATTTGGATATTTTAACAAATAGAATGTAAGGTAATTTAAAAAATATCTATACATTTGTAAGTTATTTTACAAAAACAACTAATAATTATCAGAAATATGGCATTTAAAGGCGCTGTTGTGGTAGACACAGAAAAATGCAAAGGCTGTGGGGTTTGTATCGCAAATTGCCCCACCGACACTCTTGCCCTTGCCAATAAAGTGAACAGCAAGGGATACCCGTATGCTATCATGGCTAATCCGGATAATTGTATAGGTTGCGCCAGTTGTGCGATCGTATGTCCGGATTCGGTTCTTACCGTTTACAAAGTAAAAATCTAACGTATTAATAAAATGGCAGAAAA
>JAEAME010002226.1_pt1 | contig 11660 bp, 13 predicted proteins | sample 8958731 | NCBI WGS metagenome assembly JAEAME01 (sample SAMN16933194, study PRJNA681113) | bioreactor sludge metagenome | isolation source: anerobic bioreactor sludge (Control) | place: India:Bengaluru | collected 2018-10-24 | reverse complement strand
ATGCTGCATTTTCTTATTTTGATATTATTCATATTTTCTATTTTGAAAGATGACTCCACCAATTTTGATTTAAATTACGCTTTTATTTTGTAGCGATTCTTGTCCGCGAAAAAATCCAATACCCTGAAGCCTTTGTAAAGAATTGCCTTGTGCTCAGTGCCGGCTGGAATGTAATAGGAATCGCCCTGGCGAAAAGTAGTCGTTTTTTCTCCAATGGCAAGCTGCATTTCTCCTTCGATCACGATTCCCCATTGATCGCCATGGCGATGGGGCGGAATTTGCACCTGCTGATCAGCTTGCAGGAATAGAACCTGGCCCTGTTCACTAAGTAACAGCCAACCACGGATACCAGCCACTGGTAAATCAGCTTGAGGAAGATTTTGAACAAATTCCGGAAATTTTGGGGGTTTCATTTTTCCTCCATGCATGTTAACGATGATCATCTTCTTTCGGAAAGTTTTGATGTCGCCAATCTCGTTAGGCTTTTTCATCTCTGCTTTGCCTGATTTAATATACTACAAAATTAGCAATTTGTCAATCACCAATTTTGAATCGGAAAGAACGAATTTTTCAATCTCTCATTTCAAGACAAATTCAGCGCTTGATTTTTTGATAAAAGTTTCCTAATTTCATGCCGAAACTTTCTTTATACAATTACACCAATTTATATTAATCGACATGACCAATCTTTTCTTAAATTTTAATCACATCACATTCGCTTACGAAACTGCGACAGCAGTGCTATTTCAAGATATTTCACTTCATGCTGCAACCGGCTGGACTGGCGTAATAGGGCCCAATGGAAGCGGCAAAACCACGCTGATGAAACTGGCAACCGGACTTTTACAGCCAATTAAAGGACAAATCAACGTGCCAGAGCGTGCAATTTATTGTGCCCAGCGCACCGATGAAATTCCGAGTCAATTAGACGATCTCGTATCATCAGCTACGAAATTCAGCCATCTGATAAAAAGTCAATTAGGAATTTATGATGATTGGGTCAATCGCTGGAATACGCTGTCTCATGGGGAACGCAAGCGGGCGCAAATCGCAGTGGCGCTCTGGCTGGAGCCTGATGTGCTGGCAATCGACGAGCCAACCAACCATGTGGATGCCCAGGCTCGTGAAATCATTTCGCAGGCGCTGCACTCCTTTAAAGGCATTGGTTTGCTGGTCAGCCATGATCGGGAACTGCTGGATTCGCTCTGCTACCAGTGCATTTTTATTGATCCGCCAGAAGTGATCCTTCGTCCCGGCGGCTATTCCCAGGCAATTAAAGCGATTGAGGAAGAGGGACAGTCGGTAAAAAAGCAATATCTTCTGAAAAAGAACACACTGAAAAAACTTCAAAGAGAAGTCACGCGGCGAAAAACGGTAGCCATGCAATCTCAAAAACGGCTTTCTAAAAAAGGATTGGCGAAGAAAGATCATGACGCTCGTGCGAAAAAAGATCAGGCACGTCTCTCTGGAAAAGATGCCGTAGCCGGTAAGCTGCAAAAACAGTTGTCTGGCAGACTTTCCCAGGCTGCTGAGAAATTTGAAAGTATAAAGCTTAAAAAAGAGCACACCCTGGGTATCTGGCTGTCTGTCTGTGTCTCGAAAATATATTTCCTGCTTCAGCTTGCTGCTTTTTCGCTTTCGCTGGGCGTAAATAAGCGGCTCTATTATCCTGAACTATTGATTAAGCCAAAAGACCGAATCGGCATCACTGGCGACAATGGCGCCGGCAAAAGCACGCTGATTCGCCACATCCTCACCAAAATCAATGCCCCCCAGGAAAATATCACCTACATCCCGCAGGAGATTCCCTTAGAACGATCTCAGGAAATTCTGAACCAAGCGTTGAAGCTATCCCATGAAAAGCTGGGATATTTGATGACCATCGTCAGTCGGCTGGGTTCTCAGCCCCAACGATTATTGGAAAGTACCGAACCAAGTCCTGGTGAATTCCGCAAGCTGCTATTAGCCCTCGGCATGACCTATGAGCCGCACATCATCATTATGGATGAGCCTACCAATCATCTGGATTTGCCGTCCATCGAGTGTCTGGAAGAAGCGCTGGCGGACTGTCCCTGCAGTTTGGTGCTGGTCAGTCATGATCGGTATTTTTTAAATAAATTAACAGAGCAACGCTGGGAGTTCGTGAAGGATGATGACGTGGAGGGCAAGTATATTCTACAAATATTGTATTGATGCCATTTGGCTGACAGAGAGCATCAGTATAATCTTTTGTCTCAGTTCCAGAAATCTACTTTGGTTTCAGAAATAAAAGCAAGGCTTTAAGAAAAACAAGGGACAAAATACTTTACAAGAATCTATCTTGCTTTTAAAAATAGAAGACGCCAAGAAAATCTTACGTTCTTGGCGCCATTGCTGGAAATCAAATTATTTTACCAATTTCGTCTCATACTTGGTTTCCATTGTCATAGGAATGGTCATGTTCTGAGCGCCAGTTATGGCTACACTTCCTTCACTCATGCCATCAGATATAGATTTGACAAAAATACCCTCTTTATAAGCAAAATACCAGACATCTTTGGTTTCGATGTCACCGTCGAAGTATAAATTGGCTCCCATCTGCTCGCCTTCGCCATCAAGCTTGCCTGTCGATTTGGCTGTGACTTTGGCACATTCATGCCCATCTACGGTTTCAAATCCCTGTAACGTATTGACACTGACAAAGGTCATGCGCATATTCGTGCCGCCCTCGCTGACGTTGATGGTATCATTCGTGGTCCAGCTATCGCCAATCTTTACAGGCTTACCTGGCAGATCAGGAAAAATAGTCTGGAAATTAGAGCTGAGCGTGCGTTCTCCCGCTTGCCCCAGACTATATTTGATCGTATCCGCTCCTGACATTTTTAGTTCTTTGCCCAACGGCGAAAGGATCATGTTAAAACTTTTGCCGAAAACAGGGCTCATGTCAGGCGAAAGACTTCCCTGCGGACTTTTCACATTTGTTTTCGCTGAATCGATGGTCATCAGGAAAAGGTGATTGTTTCCCTCCAATCCTTTCGATTTAGCTGAAAAAAGCAAGCCCAGGTTGATAATATTTTGTATTGATTGCCCCCCTACTTCCAGGTCTTGAGTCATGTTGCTCGAGAAATGATACTTCAAGACTTGATCCTGCGGCAGCTGATACTCAAGAATTAAGCCTTTTTTTATATCTCCCCAGAACGGTCGTTTGGCAGCGCAGCCAGTTAGCAAAGCGATAAGCAGCACGACCAGCATAACGGATAGATACAATTTAAGATTTGTTTTGGTAATCATTTTTTACCTCCTATTGTTTGTGATAAGTTACCCAACTACTCCAGACATGGATTCCATCTCGGAGATGGAGTCCATGTCTCGGCTGAATTATTTTTAAGGTAATCGTTTGAAAATAAATCCCAACACCGCCAGAATCCAGGCCAGATTAATCGATCCGACAAACCAATTATACAATCTTCCAATTTTGCCCGTTTCTTCCAGCGTTATCTTTTTATATTGCTGAACATATTTTGGTATGAAAAGCCTCAGCAAGAAAAAATTGATTTTGACCTTTCGTTTTTGCAGCTCAGAGATTATGATCATGGTGATGACCACATTGAACAGAACACAGAAAATCGCCAGGTATAAAAATAGATGAAATAAGTTCATGATTGTTTCTCCTCGTGATAGTTAAAAACTGATTCCCATTAATTTATCTTATCATAATTCTCTCTGTCTAAACAACCTGGTTGAAAGAGTCATTGACAGCCAGGGTGGCAGTAGCATTATCAAAATTAAAGCACCAAAGAATAAAATATTTTCTGCTTCAAATTCAGCCTGAACCAGACCGCTGAGTTCGAAATAGAAGTTAAAGGGTACGATAAAAATGGCAGCGAATAAAATCGACAGGTTGGTCAGCAGCCAGATTTTATCAAAGATGGTGACGAGGGGGATGAACGCACTGATGAAAAACGAAAAATAAAATAGAATGGAAAAGATCACCATCGGATTGGTGAACAGATGAAAATTGCCTGGCAGGTCGGTGAAAACAAAATTGAGCAGGCAGGCATAGAGAAACCAGAGCGTCATTCCCCCAATTGCTATCAATAAAGCTCCCAGATATTTGGCCCGCATGATGACGGTTCGGGTGACGGGCAGGCTGCAGATCAGCGGCTCGCCCCGATGCATTTTTTCGCTCATCAAATAATAGCCGATGACGAATGAAATCTGTCCCGCCGCCATCACAATATAAATGAACCAGGAACCTTCATTCAAAAATATAAATAGCGTGATCACGATCAAGCAGAGCACGGTTATTTTTAAAAGCGACCTGCCAAAGGCTCTCAGGTCTTTTAGCAGCAAAGTTAGCATCATCATTGTTCCTCACAAATCTTTTCGTTGGAAATGGCTGAGCGAAAGCAGCACCGAAAAAAGCCAGGCAAACATCATGGCGCAAATTAATACTATCACTTTATCGCTTTGAAAATCGGTTTCGTGAAAGGCTTGTTGGGGATGAAAAATTTTGTACGTCAAACTGATTGCGCCGATCGCTGCAATGGCAAAATTAAATATCATGCCAATTATTTTCAGACTGAAAATACCAGGTAAAAAGATGCTGGAAATAATCGAAATAAAAAACAGGCTCATCAACAGCACTTTCGGGTGATCGATCTGGCTGAACGTCGTCACCGAATGGGGATAAATGAAGTCGCCAATATAAGCGGTCGCATAATATAACATAATTCCCACAAAGGTGATAATCAAAGCTAACAAATATCGTGACAGAACGATTGCGATTCTGGTGACGGGCAGGCTGCAGGTGAGTATTTCGAGATGCTGCTTTTTTTCAGAAAATGAAAAATAGGAAATTGCGGCAAAAATGGCCATCGAACCAAACAGCACATAACCCGACCAGTGAAAGTAGGGAAGAAAGAGCAACAAGCTCCAGGCGATGCCTGGTAAAAAAATGGTCAATACTACAAATCGCCAGTAGCCCCTGATGTCTTTGAGAATTAATTTTGCGATCATCATGTTACAGGTCTTTCTTGTTATAAATTTGAAGTGAGAGAATAAATGAAATAAATGGCAGAGCAATGATAACCAGGCTCAAAATGATAAACTCCCCCTGCGTTAAGTATGGAGCAAACGATTTTGTCCAGGGCTTGAACATGGTTGCCACCAGGAATATGGCGGCGATGATAGCAATGGCAAAGGTGATCGCCATGCCCATGACTCGGAAGCCGAACACGGCGAGTAAATAAATGCTCATAAATATCGCCAGAAAAAATAGGACTAAAAACAGGACTTTGAAATTGTTAATCTGCCAGAAATGGGTAGCGGGATCGGTATAAAGGAAATCAGCAACATAAGCATTGGCATAAAAGAGCACGATTGCCAGTATCGAGATCAAACCTGAAAAGAGGTATCTCGCCGTGACAATCGCCGATCGGGTGGTTGGCAGGCTGCACGTTAGAATTTCGGTCTCCTTCTTTTTTTCAGCAAACAAGAAGGTCGAGCCTGCCATACAGATATACATGCAGGAAATCATCAGGTAAACATCCCACCGATACAGTTGGATCACGAAGATACTGCTTGCAATTAGCATCGGCAGAAGTATTCGAAAGAAAATCGTGCTTGAGTAGGCTTTTAAATCTTTTATGATTAATTTTAGTATCATGGTTTCACCTTTTTTTTATTCTCACGCTAAGCCGCCAGGAACGCTATTTTTAAAGTCTATCCTTTTAGCGGAAATTCAAAATTAGGTAATCGTGCACCACATCTGTAATAATAGCATCATCGAAAACCTTATTTTATTTTTTCAACCTTAGTAGCCTGGGATAATCCGCAGGCGTCTCGAACCTTATTACCTTATTCAAAATGAAAATAGAATAAGGTTCGGAAGGGAGGATTTTGCTCTGGCTACTAAGGTTTCTGATTTCAGAATTTTACTGTTGCAAACTCGATTCATTATATATTTCATCTGATTGATTCCATCCTGATGAATCGGGATGGAATCAGTGTATGAAATCACAAATCCATCCTCTTATAAAACCTGACTGAAAGCCCAATCGAAACCAAGATTACCAAAGCAACAATCCCGAAAATCAAGACATACGCCTGGAATCTTGTCAAGCCAATCATCCATTGAATAGTCGTCTGAAGCATTCGATTGAAAAATGCAAAGTCGAACGCCAGAATCCCTTGCAGTGCTTTCAGCACAAACTTGATGACGGGAACAGCGATCATCAAGCTGATCTGCGTGATCAGGGCTGCGGTCACGCCTTTGCCAGCGCCAAATTTAAAGATGAACGGAAAGATAAAAGCGAGAATCATAAACAAAAATGAAAGCATGGCGATTATCCCTCGAAAGCTTAAAATAATTTTGAAAGCTGGATCGGTATGATTAAAAATATAGACCATCGAAAGACAAGAAAGTACCGCCAGGCCGAAACTCCCTGTCGTCAGCATGAATGATGACAGATAGCGAGCCAGCACAATTCTCGATCGTTTGATCGGCAGGCTGGCATAAATCATTTCGGCTTTGTAGGTCGTATCGACGCCCAAAAAAATAAATGACGAAGCGATGCACAACGCCATGACGATGAAGGTGAGAACGCCGATGATCACCCCGCCGAAATCATCCATCATCGCCCACATGGCTATCATGCTGATGAAGGGAATGATGATCACGACACCGATCAGGAACATCCAGCCAGCGATAAAATCTTTTTTTATTAAATTGAACATGATTGCCTCTTATTTTTCCTCACGCAAAGACGCCAAGCAACTGATTCCATCGCTCGGAGCGATGGAATCAGTTTTAGCGTGAGTCAACTTAATTTGCTCCATTCTTCAAATTGCTGAAATACATAATATCCTCAAGATTCGCCTTATCGATCACCACAGCCGAGCCAAAATTCTTTTTGATTTTTTTGACATCATCGGTCAATGCCTCAAAACCGAACTGGCTTTTGCGGATGCCTGCGAACCAGGTTTTGGTCTCATCGTTCAACAGATCATTGCCGCCTTTCACCAGAGCATAATTTTCAAACACCTCATCTTTGGCTTTGGAAAAGACAATTTTGCCATGATTGATGAATGTGATATAATCGGCGATCCGCTCCAGATCGGAGGTGATATGGGTGGAAAAGAGGATCGACTTTTTCTCACTCTGTAGCAGTTGATACAACAGATCGAGCAGCTCTCGTCTGAAAACAGGATCAAGCCCCGAAGTCGGCTCGTCCATGATGATCAGATCGGCGTGATGGGATAGCGCAATGGCGATGGCCGCTTTCATGACCATGCCTCGGGAGAATTTCTTGATGACCTTTTTCAGCGGCAACTCGAATTGATCAGCCAGATTTAGAAAGACTTTTTCATCCCACTCCTGATAAAATGATCGGATGATGTTTTTGATCTGTTTCAAATTCAGATGCTCATAATAATTGGGATTGTCATAAACAAACCCGATTCGGGATTTGATCTCGACCTCGTGATCGAGATTATCCTTGCCAAAAATATTTATTTTGCCGCCATGTTTCATGATCAGGTTCATGATCAATTTAATGATCGTGGTTTTGCCAGCGCCATTGGGCCCGATCAATCCCATGATATAGCCTTCTGGCAAAGCAAAAGAAACATCCTGGAGCGCAAAGTCCCCATAGTTCTTTCTTAGATTTTGGATTTCAAGCACGTTTTCCATTAGTCGGCCTCTTCGTTATATAAAAGTTCCAGCATTTGTTTGATTTCTTTGAAACTGATGCCAAGCTTCTTCGCTTCAAAAACCGCATCGCTCAGCAAATCTTCCACAGTTTTCATCTTCTTTTCCCTGAGCAGCTCTTTATTCTGCATCGCCACAAAGCAGCCCTTGCCGCTGACGGCATCGATAAAGCCCTCGTTCTGCAATTCTTCATACGCCCGTTTGGTGGTAATGACGCTGATCTGTAATTCCATAGCCAGATTTCGGATCGAAGGCAGTGGATCGCCTTCGGATAACTCACCAGAGATAATGGCGGCTTTGATCTGCTTGCTCACCTGCTCGTAAATCGGATCGGGTGATGAATTGGAAATGATGATTTTCAAGGTGAATCGACCTCCGTTTGCTAATACAATTTTCAGGACTCCAAAATCGTTATAATCGTATTAATCGTTATTACTGTATATAGCGTATATACAAGTACGCCTATGATACAAATTAGTTTCATCAAAGTCAAGGAAAATTTTTAAAATTTTTTTGGATGAGTTTTAGAAATTGTATGGAATGTAGTTTAGAAGTCAAAATCAAAAAATGATAGGAAGCGGGTTATGCAGATTAATAATGATTCTCAGGATTCTTCGTCTGGTAAAGTACTCAAGTTAATGCCCTATTCAAATCATTAGTTTTTTTCAAAAATTGTTCCACCCCAACACGACATAAATTGATAAAAGCTTCTTTCAGTCCATCAGGGTAAACCGGCTCGCGGCGCTTCAATTCATCCACTATTTCAAAAAACCACCACTTCTCTTCCAATGACAGGTATGCTGTAATGTCATCAAACGAATCATAGACACTTTTTCGAACCTCTGACTCTAACTTGGGATTTTTAATTTTCATATAATTTTCAAATTTTTGTAAACGATTGATGAACAGTTCATCCGGAATAATCACTTCCTCAGTCGGTCGCAGCGAATGTTCAATTCTTTGACCGACATTAAGCTGGTTCTTGTTTTTATCGAAGCCGACTTCATCAAATTGGATGGCACAAAAACATTTGAAAGATTCACGAGAGGGATGAACACGCAGCAAATTTCCAGCACAGTAAAATGGTAATCTTCCCGGAAAAGCAATTTCAATTTCTCTGATCTTTTTATGATTATTGCCAGTTGTGTAATCGTTGCTTGCCGCGTATCCCAACATTCCCCCCTGGCTGATATTGACGACATCAATCGAAACCTTCTCGTGTCCATTCATTGAGAAACTCACGTTGGGATAGTTCTTGCGATCAGGATAATACCTCGGATGTTTTCTTCTTTCAATCCCTTTCTGATACTGTTCCATCCTCAGGACTTGCCTCCTCTAATTCCACTCACCTTTTGTAGATTATTGATTAATTCCTTAAAAGAAGAGGGATGAACAAGCAAATAACGTTGGGTATAACAGGTAGTCCAGCAGCCACGGCAGTTACGATATTCATTGAGCCTTTGACGATAGCTTTCGCTTGAAAAAATTTCATTCAAGTCAGTTTCAAATATATTTCCAATGGGTGCGCCATAACAAAGGTGGACATCGCCGTTCTCCATGATAGTCACTCTTGTGGATAAAACTGGAGAATCCACAAACGCGCAGATTTTTTTACTTTTGCCAGCGATGAATGGCGCGATCCCTTTAATAAAAGATTTTAAATTCATAATGTCGGGATTGTTCTCTGAAAATTTTAGCACTTTTTCCAATCGAGTACTGGGACGTAGTCGTAGCTCATCATCAGATCGGGTTGTCGCGGTCAGGGTATGATACAGGCCAATCGTGACTTTCCAATCCACATCTCTCGCCCGCTGGACCAATTGCGGAACCTGATCCAAATTTAAGTTATTAAGCACGATATTGACGTACAATAGCGACTTCGAGCCGTTGCGGTTTTCGGTTAGCCATTTCATCTGATTCAACACGGTATCTGAAAAATCATTCACGCCGCGGAGCGAATCACCAAGAGCGCCAAAGCCATCCAGAGAAGTTTGAATATTGATATTATTTTCCAGCGCGACCCTTCCGATTCGTTGGATAATTTCAGTCTTATTATAAAGTCCCGTAACCAGCGTTGTAGCGATAGAAAATGTTTTTTTTGCTTCAATCAAAATCTTGTCGAGCTCGGGCACGAGTGTGGCTTCCCCGCCGGAGATGAAACCGATATAGGCGCCATAGTCTCGCAGGCGTTGCGCCAGGATTTTAAATCGCTCAAAACTCATGCTCGCCGGATTGGTCGTTCGATCGTAAACGCTGCACTGGCGACAACGCTGGCTACACAGTCGCGTCAGCCGAATTTCGGTGCTTGAATTTAGCGGCTGTCTTTTGATCGCATGGCCAATACCTTTAATTGTCGGTGACATCAATTTCACTGCGCTGTCCTGAAAGTTGTGACTTCTTGAAAATATTTTCTATCCTTCCAGATGAAATGTCCCAGACTGCCCATCAAACCAGTAAAGATCACATAAGGTACCTGGAGTATCATCCAGATTGGAAAATACTTCAATAAATCTCGACGCTGATAAACAGTCGCGCCCTTCAAGGTTAATAAAAATTCTATGAAAAACTTAATCAGTACACATCCTATTGGCAACCCCATAGAATGAAACATAAAAATATAAATTGGTGTGCCGAAGATCACAATTAGATTCATTAAAAACGTGCTAAGAATGAATAAAAAAAATCCGAGATTTAATTTTACCTGATAAGAGCCATTGGACGCCCATCGTTTGCGCTGGTTTAAAAATGATTTCAATGTTTTCTCTGGTTCTGTCCAATTAAAAGCGTTCGGCAGTGGCGCAAATTTTATTTTCCAATTCGTGCAGCGCCGAATGAGCTGAAGCAATAACACATCATCGCCAGAGATACGATTTTTGATTTTCTTAAAACCGCCGACCGCATGAAATGCCGCTTTTCGATAGCCAACATTCTGTCCCGAAGCAGCCAATGGACAACCCAAATTCAGTGAACCTTGAGCCGCAGCCATCAGGGATAAAAAATCCGCTGCTTGAAGTTTCTCAAAGAGAGAATAGCTTTTGCCTTTGGTTCCTAATTGGGAAAAACCGACAACCATTCCCACATCATCGGTAAAATAAGAAACCATCATCTCTATCCAGGTCGGCTTAACGTGGCAATCAGCATCGGTGGATAAAATGATTTCTCCTCTGCTCTGTTGAATGCCTTGATTCAGCGCATTTTTTTTAGCAATCAAACCTATCATTGAATCAGGAGTGGCTTGAAGATGCCTGACATTCTTAAATTCTTTTGCAAATCTATCGACAATTTCGCCAGTCCCATCTTCGGAGCCATCATTAACGATGAGGATCTCATACCGATCATTCGGATAGGTTTGATCGACCAGTTCAGATAGCAAAGCTCCAATATTTTTTTCCTCATTTCGAGCCGCTACAACGACTGAAACGAGATATTTTTTTGAAGTTCGTTTTCTATTTGGGAAAAATAATCCCATTAAAATAAATGATAAGATAATGAAGTAAATTCCCGTGATGAATCCAAATAAAAAATTCAACTATCAAAATCCCTCACGCTGTATGTAAATCATCAAGATGATGGCTGAACTCAATTCTTAAATCAGCCAACCAATCCAGGTTTATTGTGAAACCATGCTTGAGTGAAAATAAATCCCGATCATCTCAAAGATGTCGGGTAATAATTGGGTGGGACAAAAATTTTCTATTCGAAAAAATTTTTAATCAGCAAGTGACTTGAATGTATCTTCTTTCCACTGAAATTTGCCAAGCTGCCCCCATAATCCAAAAATCACCACATACGGGACATGGAATAACATCGCCATTGGGAAAAAAATTAGAACCTTTTTATAATTAAAAATATCAGCAAAACGATAAACCAGCACAAATTCGATCAAACTCTTTATGAACCAGCAGATTGACCAGAGCAAAAATATTTTGGGTACAAATAACGAAACCGGCAATAATGCCATTAATAGCAG
>JAEAME010002224.1_pt1 | contig 11662 bp, 12 predicted proteins | sample 8958731 | NCBI WGS metagenome assembly JAEAME01 (sample SAMN16933194, study PRJNA681113) | bioreactor sludge metagenome | isolation source: anerobic bioreactor sludge (Control) | place: India:Bengaluru | collected 2018-10-24 | reverse complement strand
TTGGAGTAGTTTAAATACTAGAGAAGTAGAATCACACGTAATAGATCTTGCAAAACAAGGAAAATCTACTAGTGAAATAGGTATGATACTTCGTGATCAATATGCAGTCCCAGATGTAAAAATTGCAACTGGTAAAAATATTTCAAAAATACTAAATGCGAATAATCTAAAACCAGAGATCCCTGAAGATTTACGTAATCTAATAAGTACTACCCTATCTATTCGTAAACATATAAACGAAAATAAAAAAGATTTGCATAACAAACGAAACCTACAACTTGTAGAATCCAAGATTCGTCGTCTTTCAAAATATTATATTTCAAATGGTATTCTTCCTCAAGATTGGAAATATAGCCCAGAACAAGCAAAACTATTATTTGAATAAGCACTATCTTTTTTAGATAGTTACTCTTATCATATTTTCTTTATGACAAACAATTTGGAAGATATATGTAAAAAAGCATCAGAGATTATTCTTTCATATTCTAAAAACTCTAACATAAGAGTTTTGTCACATTATGATGCAGATGGGATATCTTCTGCAGCAATAATATGCAAAGCACTTTATAATGCAGGATATAATTTTCATGCAACGCTAATGCGAAATCCCTTTGACAAAAGCCTTAAACGTATTTCAGAGGAAGAAAATGACCTTGTAATCTTTACTGATATGGGTAGTGGACAGATTGAAACAATTGAAAAAATGAAATCACAAAGTATTATAATCGATCATCATCAGCCAATTAAAAACAAAACAAATGATAATGTATTAAAGATTAATTGCAACGATTTTGGTATTAATGGAAATTACGAAGCATGCGGCGCAACACTTTCTTTTAATGTAGCATATGCAATTGACCAACAAAATTTTAATTTAGCATCTCTAGCAATTATTGGTGCAACAGGTGATAAACAATATATAGGAGGCTTTAAAGGATATAATAAAAAAATATTAAATGAAGCCATAAAACAAGGAATAATAATAGAAAAAACAGCAATCAAATTATCAAATGAAACAATCTTTGATTCACTTTTCTACTCTGTTGATCCATATTATTCAGGAATATCTGGCGATAAAACAAATATTGATAGTTTTTTAGATAACATAGGTATTGATAAAAAAACAAAAACAGATGATTTAACAGATGAAAACCTAGAAAAAATACATTCATATCTTATGCTAAAATTAATTAAAAAAGACTGCGAAAAAAATATTTTAGACACTATAATAAGACCACGCTATTACTCCGAAAACATTGTATTTGAATTTGAGCGTTATGCAGATTTACTAGATGCATGTGGTAAAGGTGGTAGCAGAGGGATTGCTCTATCTCTTGCACTTGGCGATAAAAAAATCATTCCAGATGCATTAAACGTTGAAAAAGGATATAAACAAAAAATACTAAATGAGCTAATAAAACTTGAAAAAGAAGGATTTATAGAAAAACAAACCTTTAGGTTTTTTACAAGTGAGGATTCATCACTTGGTGGTGTAATAGCTGGTATAGCTACAAATTTTATTCTTGATATCAAAAAACCACTGCTTTCAATAGCAAGAAAGGATAATGAAATTCATATATCCTGCAGGGGTAATCAATATCTTGTAAGCAAAGGTCTGGATCTTGGATATGCGATGAAAGAAGCCTCAACTAAACTTGGAGGTCATGGTGGGGGTCATGCAATAGCAAGCGGTGCAACAATAACAGGAGAAAAAGAGCAGGAATTTCTAAACCTCGTCGATGAAATAATTAGTAAACAACTTAAGAGTTGAAAAACATGAAAGCATCTTGTAATATAAAAATAGAGTTTAAAAACCAGGAAATTGTAAAAACAGTTTTACGTTCTATAAACGTTGACGATTTTAACTTTATTAAAAGTAAAATTTCCGGTAAATACCTTAATGCACATATCAAAAGTAATTCTATATCTAGTCTTCTTCATACCCTTGATGATTATCTAGCTTGCGTTAGCATTGCAAACAAGGTTGTAGATAAAGATTAATTAATCTTTATGTTATCTTGGTTTTTATTATGATATTTGAATTGAAATCAAGTTTTGCATTCAACAACGATATTTCATCAATAAATAAAGAATTACAAGATTCCATTAAATTATTTAATAGAAAAATACAACAAAAAGATAAAACAATACAAATTAAAGATACAAATATAAAAAAAAACATTTTATCTTTTGATATAATTTCTGAAGGCATCTTCAGACCACATAATGCCTTACTACAACTTAAAAACGAGATATCAAAAGAATTTGGAAAAAAACATCATATAGGAATTCGTGAAATCAAAATAACTGGCTACAATATTAGTTTTGAACTAGAGAAAAAACCATTAAAAGATATTACAATTCCCTTTGCTGATATAAAATTCATAGATAAAACTGCTACAATTATACTAAAAGATTTCGATGAATAATTCTTACAGAGAAACTATATTGACAGGATGATAAATCGTGTTAAAGAAAAAGTTGAAAACCAGTATTATGAAGGAAAAAGCGAGTTCTGGAAAGCGATATGGGAATCTGCTGAAAAAAAACCTGTATGGAACAAAGACCCAACTGAGGAGATGATGAAAAACAAATGGCTTGAGCAAGGACCCACTAAAGGCAAGTGGTTTTATAGATCTCAAGCTACCGCAATTATTAAAACAATGGAGAGAATTGCGATTGGCGAAGTTTTAAAACCACTTGGCTTTCAGGAAATAATTGAGTCACACATAGTTCCATTCGATGTATGGTTAAAAACTGGGCATATGGAAGGAATGCCTAGTGAATTTTATTACGTCTGTGAACCTGCTACACGTGATACTCAGAAATGGGAACATTTTGTAGACCTCACTAAGATTACAAAAGAAGTTAATGTGGAAGAACTCATGAATAATCTAAGTCCACCAAAAGCAGGTATCTGCTACGCGCAATGTCCAATTATTTATTGGAGTTTTAAAGGTAAGACCATATCTGAAAAAAGTCTGCCCATACTAGTTTATGATAACACTGCTATATCAAATCGATACGAATCAGGTGGTCGTCATGGAATCGAACGTGTTGATGAATTTCATAGAATTGAACCCGTATACATTGGAACTCGTGAGCAATTACTTAAACTTCGAGAGGATTTATTAGAATGTTACAAACATGTTTTTAATGATATATTTGACCTTGAATGGCGGATGGCATGGGTAACACCCTGGTATATGCAACAGGCTGGTAAAATTGGTGCTGAAAGCACCCAGGATACAGGAACTATCGATTTTGAGGCATATCTACCTTATCGAGGTAATAGAAAAACAAGTGAATGGCTAGAATTTCAAAATTTAAGTATTCTTGGTGATAAATATATAAAAGCATTTAATATCAAAGCGCAAAAAAGTGAGCTCTGGAGTGGGTGCTCTGGCATCGGATTAGAACGATGGACAGCAGTTTTTCTTGCTCAAAAAGGTCTTGATCCAAATAATTGGCCTAAAGAATTTAGAAAATATTTAGATAAAATACCAGTAGGAATTGAGTTTTTATAAAGTAAATTTTTTTAAAAAAAATATTAAAAAATGAATAACAAATAATTTTTGGGAAAAACCTTTAAATAAGAATCATTATCCCCCTCTCGATGGCTAAAAGAAGAAAAGAAAACGAAGAACAACAAGAGGATAAATCTTTTAAAGTACCAAAATTTGATGAAGAATCATTTCTAAAACGTGAGCGTAAAAATATCAAGGCAGCATTTATAGCATTTTTATTTGGATGTTTAATGGCTCTTGTATGTTTTGGCTTTTGGGTATTAATGGGTAGTGGTACGAGTTTGCGTTGGTTTTTAGTACTTTTAGTATGTATTGCAAATGCAGCATTTATCAGATTTATTTACCAGCGTCTTAATATCGATATTTCAGATTTAACTAAGAGTAAATGGGTCATTATATATGGTACCTATTTTCTTACATGGATACTAATATTCGTGGTTATAATTAATCCACCATTTTATGATAATGAGGCACCAATGGTTGATATAGTAATTTTACCAGATATGCAAGAATTTGGTAATCCTGTAAAAATCGTAGCAAAAATAACAGATAACGCAGGTATTGATAAATCAGGAATAATTTTTACTATAAATAATCAAACAATAGATAATAACGATTTTGATTTTACAAAAAACATTTTTAACTACGAATTCTCAAGTCCAATAAACAGTTCTAAAGACATAACCTATAATTTTGAATTAAAAGCAACTGATGTAAATGGTAATAAAATAACAAAAACTAGTTCTTTTATATATACAAAAAACGCTATACAACTAGTATCTGATGAAAGTGCATATAAATCACCAGGACCGTTAGTATATTCTGCCACTCCAATCAATTTTGATGTAAAAGCAGATGTAGATATTGTTTACTATACAGTCAATAATGGTCCAAAAATAAATGTTAGTAAAACAGGTGATTATTTTACTACTTATCCAAAGTTTAAAGGATGGCTAGCAAATCAAAACGTAACAGTTAGAGTATATGCAGAAAAAATACATTATTTCAAGTTTGTAATGCCAACAGTTCCTACAGAAGATTTTAACCTAACAAAATACAGTAATACAATTGTAGATTCACAAATATATTTTTTCATGACTGGTACAGAAAATATAGGCCTTGAAGAACCACCTAAAATTGATATACCAATTAAAGATTATGTTCAAGTACCAGGTTTTGAACTAATACTATTTATCGCTGCAATAACTCTTTTAATACTAATCTTAAAAAAGAAAAACAAGGATGAAAAGAAACAGAAATGAATAAAGAACTAGCAGACTTTATCAAAAAACAAAAAAAAAATTTTAAACCACAAAAAACTGGCAGATCCATTCCTGTTAGCTGTTGGACTGAAAAAGATATATTAAATGACAAAATTGTAGATACTTTTGTAATTATATTTAAAACTCGTGGTTGCAGCTGGGCTCTTGAATCAGGTTGCAGTATGTGTGGTTACTTTAATGATAGTCTATGGTCAAATGTTACAGATGAAGAACTTTTACAACAATTTGAATTCGCACTTAAAAAATACAAAGGAGAAAAATTTGTTAAAATATTTACATCAGGTAGTTTTTTAGATGCTAAAGAAATAAAACCATTTGTTGCAGAAAAAATCCTTAAAAAACTATACAAAACAGCAGAAAAAGTATCAGTTGAATCAAGACCTGAATATATAACAAATAAGTCTTTAGAAAAAATAAAAAAAATAGTTGGTTTAAAAATTTTCGAAATTGGAATAGGTCTTGAAACAGCTGATAATGATATTAGAAAACATAATGTCAACAAAGGATTTGTCTTTAAAGATTACATAAAAGCAACAGATATTATGAAAAAACATAATATAAAAATAAAAACATATGTACTTTTAAAACCACCTTTTCTTTCAGAAAAACAAGCAATAAATGATAGTCTAAGCACAATTGAAAAAATAAAAAATATAACAGATATTATATCGCTAAATCCAGTAAATGTACAAAGCAACACACTTGTAAATTATCTATGGAAACGAGATCAATATCGACCCCCATGGGTTTTCAGTATTGTACAAATACTTGTCGAAGGTAAAAAAATAATAGGTGATAAAATAATTAAATGCGACATAGTTGGTGGTGGTAGCATTCGTGGCGGACATAACTGCAGAGAGTGTGATAAAAATTATTTACAAGCAATAGCAAATTTTTCACTTAAACAAGATATTAATGTTTTTAATAATTTAAAATGTAGTTGCAAGGATAAATGGTTTGATCAATTAGACCTTGAAGATTTTGGTTTTGGAAGTCTAGTAAAAATGTATGAGTAGATTTTATGAAAGTTAGAAAAAAAGAAACAGTTGTATTAATTGATGAATCATATAAAAGATATTTTGTAAATACTGAAGGTAAAACTGATAAAATCAGAGGTGTAGGTGTTTTTGATCCAAAAAATTTAGTTGGAAAAGAACTTGGTAAACAAATAGAAATTGGTAGTAAAAAATATTGGATTTTAAGACCAAGTATTATGGATAAACTCATTGGATTAAAACGTAAAGCGCAAATAATACTACCCAAAGATATTGCACAAATAATTATTAACTGCTCAATACAATCTGGTTATAATGTTTTAGAGGCTGGAGTAGGCTCAGGATCACTAACAACTGCACTTGCAAGTATTGTTGCACCCACTGGAAAAGTAATATCTTATGATACCCGTGAGGATTTTATAGATCATGCAATGAAAAATCTAAAAACTGCTGGTCTTGAAAAATACGTAAAAATATTAAAAAAAGACATAACAAAAAGTATATCTGAGAAAAATCTAGATGCAATAATACTTGATATACCAAATCCTTGGGATGCAGTTAATCATGCTTATAAATCTTTAAAAGTAGGTGGATATATCTGTTGTTATTCACCTCTTGTATCACAATTAGAGCAAACCGTAAACCAAATGAGAAAAAACAGTTTTATAGAAATCAAATCATATGAAAATATCCAAAGAGAAATGATTGTAGGTGAACGAGGCACTAGACCTAGCTTTAATATGCTAGGGCATACTGGTTATCTTACTTTTGCAAGAAAAATATTACTTTAATTTAATACCCTTTTGATTCTGATAATTACCAGATTTTTTATCATAAAGTTCAGATGGCGCTGATTGCATATTCTCAAAAACAATCTGACAAAATCTATCACCGATAGGTATCTCTAAAAGTTCATCATTACTATTAAAACAACTAATTGTAAGTGTTCCATGAAAACCCGCATCAACTTTACCAAAACTAGCCATAACACCTTTTCTTGCGTAACTAGATCGTATCCATAGTTGACTAGTAATCTTAGATCCCATTTTTACAAACTCTTTAGTACTAATTGCAAACCAAGTCTGAGCTGGAATCTTAGCCACACCTTTTTTTATATGCTCATCTGTTTTTCGAATAAAAACTTCATCGATAGATAAATCATAACCATTTGGCGTAAGATTTTTTTCAAGGAATGGTTCAATACCTAATTCTTTTTTCTGAATGCATCTTTTAATATCTACATCTGAAAGAATACTCATCCAAAATATACCCCTTATTTATCTATCTTTCATTGTAACTCTATTTATTTTAACTTCTTTTAATGGTTTATCATTTCTATCTCTTTGAACATTTGATATTTTTTCAACGACATCCATACCTTCGATTACTTTTCCAAATATCGTATGATGACTATCAAGCCATGGCGTTGGTGCAACTGTTATAAAAAACTGGGAGCCACCACTATTAGGACGACCGGTATTTGCCATCGAAACAATTCCTTTACAATCATGTTTAAGAGTTGGATGAAACTCATCGCTAATAGTATAACCAGGTCCTCCATAACCCGTCCCATGTGGGCATCCAGTCTGAATCATAAAATTTGGTATAACTCTATGAAAAATAAGACCATTGTAAAAACCTTTATCGACAAGTTTTTTAAAATTACCAAATGTAATCGGAGCTTTATCATTAAAAAGCTCAATTTTAAAATTACCCATATTTGTCATAAATTCAGCAATTTTACTCATAATATTTTCCTCCTTTATTGATTTTCAACAATTAAATTATTTATAACAACATTATCAATTGGCCAACCACTACCATCACCATTACCATTATCATGAGACATTTTAGCAATATTATGTACCACATCAAGACCTATTATCGTTTTACCAAATACCGCATAACCTCTTTGTCCATATTGTTGTAGAGAAGAATCATCTAACGATTGTTGTGGACCGTCACATATGAAAAATTGACTTGTAGCACTATTAGGATCACTAGTTCTAGCCATAGAAATAGAACCATCTTCATGTTTAAGATCGGATGATATTTCAAGATCAATTGGGTCATATAATGGTTGTTTATAATTTCTATCTGGGTAATATCCTCCACCTTGTATCATAAAATCATCTTTTATCCGATGGAAACAAAGTCCATTGTAAAAATCAGCATTTGTATATTTTATGAAATTTTCAACAGTCTTTGGTACTTTATCATTAAATAACTCAACCACTATCATACCTTTATTTGTATCAATAAGTGCAATAGGATGATTATTTGTTATAACTATATTAATAGTTGATGTAGTTACTTTTTCTCCATCACTTACTTTATAGGTAAATTTTTCAACACCAGTAAAATTTGCATTGGGAGTATAAAGAATTTTATTCTGATCTATCTCTGCGATACCCTTAGAAGGTGTACCAATATCAATAATATTTAAAGTATCTCCATCATTGTCCTTATCATTTGCAAGTACATCAATTGAATTATCAGTTGAATTCAAACTAAAAACAACATAATCTGCTTTTAAAATAGGAACATTATTTAATTCAGGTTTATCAGATGGCTTATTTTTTAACAGTGTAAGACCTGCATAAATTGCTATTAGAATTACAACACAAATAACTATTATTATTAATAATGGTTTTAATAATTTTGAATAACTGTATTTTTGTTTATTTGATTTCATCTCTTCCCTTTTTTGCGCTGTATATTTTTTTGATGGCATATTATTCCTAAATGTAATATCTCTTAAATAAGTATTTTCAAAATATCTGCCTTTTCATAGATTAATATACTTTAAATAAACTTCTCAAAATGTATATAAACACAAAATAAAATCATAACAATAATTGAAAATGCAAAGAAATAATTCAAAGAATCAAATTAAACTTATAAAAAATCAAAAAAAAGAATCTTTTAGCCTATGTGCGTTATGTCGCGGAACAAAATTTTTATGCGGTAAATCACGTTGTCCTGTTATAGTAAGATATCATTCTAGAGATAAAATAAAACCACTACTAAATACATTAAAAATAGGAGGAACATCACCACCCAGTGTATTCATCGGAAGAATAGGTTATCCAAAAGTATCAATTGGACCTATGATACCACCAATTATGGGTGATACATCAATAATTGATACTCCAGAACTATGGCTTGATAAAACACTAGATGATATAGTGGATTTCCGCTCAATGCTAATACGTGGTAAATATCCAGTAGATATTTATGATGTAGAAAACTCAAATAAAACAGTACAATTTACACGAGAACTTGCATTATCTAAAAACAGTATATTTACAGAAGCAATATTTTCAAAAAAACCACAAGGAAACATTGCTTTTTATGATGAAATACAACCACATGGACCTTCTGCACCAATTAAAAAATTTAATATAACAAACCCAAAATATGAACCCCATATCGAAAAAGCATACTACGATACAGATCTTAAATCAAGAGATGCCATATTCAATCTATATAAAAATGGATTAAATGTATCATTAATACAAAGGGCTTTTAGTGTAGGAGCATTTGGGATAAAGAAATTTAGAAAATTTGTTCCGACACGTTGGAGTATAACAGCGGTTGACTCAACTATCGGAGAGACATTAATGATAAATACAAAAACATACCCAATGATAAATCAATACAGAATTTATCAACATAATCGATTTGACAATCGATGGGTAATACTAATGATGCCTACCGAATGGATGTATGAACTTATAGAAGCATGGTATCCAAATACAACTTGGAATCCATACGGAGGAGGAATATCAATTTTTAACTCATATGAATTTTATAAGGGCAGGAATACATATGCTGAAATTGGGGGATGTTATTACTCTGCAAGACTTGCAGTAAACGAACATTTAAACAAAGAAAAAAGACAAGCCGGAGTAGTAATATTACGTGAGGCTCACCCAGGTTATATAATGCCAATAGGTGTATGGAATGTAAGAGAAAGTGTAAGAGAAACACTTAAAAAACCATATCAAAATTTTGATACAATCGACAAAGCTATGTTTTATATTTCAAATATTATGGATATACCTATTAACCGTTGGATCAAAAATAGTGCTGTTTTAAAAAACAAACTATTTCAAAAAAGACTTGAGGATTTCTAAAATGAAAATTACTACTATTAAATGTAAAACAGCTCTTTCAAAATCAAATTTACCTGGTCTTGACTATTCACTTAATCCTTATAGAGGATGTCAACATAGTTGTGTATATTGTTATGTACCAAATATTCTGAGAATTAAAAGAGAAGACTGGGGAAATTTTGTAGAAATTAAAACAAATATTGCTAATCTTTTAGCAAAAGAATTAAGAAATAAAAAACCGGGAGTCGTTGGAATTTCAACTGTAACAGATTCATATCAATCAATTGAAAAAAAATACAAATTGACAAGATCATGTTTGGAACAACTTTTAAAATATGATTTATCTATTCACATTCAAACAAAATCAGATTTAGTACTTAGAGATCTAGATTTAATAAAAAGGTTTTCAGATATTGAAATAATGTTTAGTATAGGAACACTTAATGATTCTGAAAGAAAGTGTTTAGAACCAAATGCATCATCAATTCAAGAAAGACTTAACGCAATTAAAAAAATTTCTGAAAATGGAGTTAAAACAAGTGTTTTTTTTGGGCCAATATATCCATCACTAAAAATTCAGGATTTAGAGAAAACAATAGATGCTTTCAAATTAGTAGGCGTAACAGAGATTATGATTGATAAATTTAATCTTAAGCCAGGAATCAAAGAAAACATTGAATTAAAAGTAAAGAAAAATTCTGATTTTTATACACTTTTTTCTAAGTATATTTTTAATCAATCTGAGTTTTATTCAACAGTAAGAAACAAAATATATAAAATTGGAAAAAATAGAAAAATACGTGTTATAGATGCTTTTTAAGCATTTTTTTGATTAGTATATTTTAAGTATAAGGAGTGTATTACCGAAAAAACTATATTATAATATTTGTTAAAACTTAATCAAGTGATAAATTATGGCTAAGGCAAGAGCAAGAACAACTACTAGAAAAGTAAAAGACAGATGGAAAGCAAAAAACTGGTATAATATACTTGCACCACCATCATTTGATAATATGATTATTGCAGATACGTTAGCAGACAGTCCTGATTATTTAATTAACCGTGTAACAGGTGTGTCACTGCAGGATTTAACAAATGATTTTAGAAAATCCCATATTGTTTTATATTTTCAAGTAAAAAACATTGAAGAAAATAATGCTCATACTCAATATATCGGACATACACTCACCTCAGATTATATCCGCAGACTTATTCGAAGACGTAGATCAAAAATAGAAGGAGTATATGATGTAACAACAAGAGATGGAGCTCAAATTCGTGTTAAACCTTTTGCAGCAACAGATAAACGTATCCAAAACTCTCAAAAAAAAGTAGTTAGAGAATCGATGAAAAAAACCATTAACGATCAAGCAAACAAAAGTACTCTTTCAGAGTTTGTAAATATTATTATTGATGGTAAACTTGGTAGCGAACTTTATAAGAATTGTAAAAATCTCTATCCTGTTAAAAGAATTGAAATTTACAAGACTGAAGTTATCACTCAACCTACAATAAAGATCGAAGATAAACCAAAAAAGAAAAAAGAAGAAACAGAAAAAATTGAAGATAAAAAAGAAGAAAAACCAACAAAAAATAAAGAAGAAAAAAAACCAGAAGAGATTAAAGATATATCTGAAGAACCTAAAAAAGAATTAGGAGAAGAAAAACCAATAGAAAAAACAAAAGAAGAAAAAATAGAAACGGAGAAAACAGTTAAAAAAACAAAGAAAACGACAGCA
>JAEAME010002221.1_pt1 | contig 11676 bp, 13 predicted proteins | sample 8958731 | NCBI WGS metagenome assembly JAEAME01 (sample SAMN16933194, study PRJNA681113) | bioreactor sludge metagenome | isolation source: anerobic bioreactor sludge (Control) | place: India:Bengaluru | collected 2018-10-24 | reverse complement strand
GAATATCATCCATTTCTTGCTTTCCAATACCATATAATTCAACAGGCCCCATGGCTTGAGCACCGGCTGGATTCGGCCCGTCGTCGAAAATGGAAATATCATTGAAGGATTCTCCCGGCCGAACTATGTTCAGTATTTGCTCTTTACCTTCGGTCGAGGTTTTGAATATCTTGACAGCCCCAGAGGCGACAAAGTAAAGGTCCTTCGCCGGTTCACCTTCAAATAATATCATCTCGCCACGGCTGACTTTTCTCTCAAAGATAACGCGTCTGATCTTCTCAAGGACCCCGGCATCGAGGTTCAAGAAGTACGGGATTGCTTTAAGTGTATCAATGGTAATAGACATCGCGGTTAACTATATATGAAACCCATTTTTTTCAGTATGTACGCAACGGTATTGTAGGTGAAAAGAGGCAAATAATCAAAAATAACAGAGGGGGATGACAATTGAACTAACATATAACCAGACAATCCTAATTTTTGCCTTCAAGGTCAATACGCACCTTTAATACGAGGTAATTCTCTAAAATAACAGGTTCGGTTACCAGTATGGCAGGTGGGGCCCATGGGATGTGCTTTGACTAATAAGCTGTTGTCCTCGCAGTTAATCCAGACAGATTTTACTTTAAGGTAGTTGCCTGAGGTCGCGCCTTTATGCCACATTTCCTGACGGCTCCGGCTGTAGAACCATACATCTTCGCCCGCCAGCGTTCTTTCCACGGCTTCGCGGTTCATGAAACCAAGCATAAGCACATCACCGGTATCAGCATCCTGGATGACAGCGGGAACCAACCCTTTTTCATCGAATTTAAGCTGCTCGATGTCCATTTTACTTCCTTCGTACTTTCAATGGGCAAGAAAACGGTTTTTATTCTTGAACTGGGGCACAGGTACTATACCAGAGTATTAGGAAGGAGATAAGTATTATACCAAATACTACCGGCAACCACCTTTTCAATAACCAGCGTCCCATTATATTTTGCCTAAAACGGGAAATTAGCCAACTGCCGCCAGGGCTTGTTTCAGATTGATATCGCCGCTGTATAAGGCTTTGCCGACGATAGCACCTTCTACTCCCAGTATTTTGAGGATCTTCAGGTGGTTTAAACAGGAAATACCTCCGGCGGCGATGACCGGAAAGCCGATTTCATTAACCAGGTTATAGATACTGGTGAAATTCGGTTCAGTCAGGGTACTGCCACGTGAAATATCAGTATAAATGAACCGTTGTACTCCCTGGGCAACCAGTGACCGGGCAAATTCTACGGTATCCAACACGGTTTCTTTTGTCCAGCCATGGATGGCGATAAAACCGTCTTTGGCATCCAAGCTAACAATAACCGAATCGCTGAAACGACGGCATGCTTCCTTGATCAGTGTAGGATCTTCAACGGCAATAGTACCCAGGATAATACGGTCGATACCGAGGCTAAAAAGGGTTTCCATGGTTTCAATGGAGCGTATACCACCGCCGATCTGGGTGGGTATCATCATGGCACTGCCGATCTGTTTGATAATCTCCAGGTTGACGATTTCCCCGTTGACAGCACCATCAAGATCAACGATATGCAGACGTGTGGCACCAGCCGACTGCCATTTAAGCGCAATATCCAAAGGGTCGTCTGAAAAAATCGTTTCTTTGGCATAATTGCCTTGATACAGACTGACACATTTTCCGTTTCTGAGGTCTATAGCTGGTATTATTTCTATGTTTCTACCTCTCGTTAGACATTAATGTGTGGAACCAATTATTCTCGTCGTTCCCTAAACTTGTGATCGGCACTGTCCCGGGCGGTTTTCTAACACAGTCTTATTTATAGGTTAATGTTAGAATATTTCCTCCACGGCCGGGCAAGGAAGGCCTTGTTATCTTTATTCTTGTCCTCAAGAATATCAAGAGCCTTATTTATTACTTTACGGGTGTCGCTCGGCATTATTATATCGTCAGTATAACCCCGTTCAGCGCTGCGGTAAGGATTTTCGTAGATATCGCTGTATTCTTTAATGCGCTGTTCTTCGGTCTCCCGGGGATTTGGTGATTCCCGGATTTCACGAGCAAAAATCACACTGGCAGCTGTCTCGGCGCCTACGATGGTAATACGGGCAGTCGGCCAGGCAAATACCAGGTCAGCTCCGATACCTTTATCCAGCATACCGTAATGAGCACCAGCATAGGATTTACGGATCATGATCGAGATAAGTGGGATAGTGGCATCCGCCCAGGCGAACAGCAGCTTGGCACCGTGACGTAGAATGCCTTTCCAGTCCTGTTCAGAACCGATGAGGTATCCCGGACAATCACCCAGAGTAACCACAGGGATATTAAAAAGGTCACAAAATCGTACGAAACGGGCACCTTTATCAGCAGCGTCAACGTCAATCACGCCGGCAGCAACCATCGGTTGATTAGCCCAGATGCCTACCGGACGTCCGCTAAAACGGGCAAAGCCGGTAATCACGCTTTTAGCATGGTCTTTTAAAGATTCAAAGAACAGCCCGTCATCTACAATTGCCTTGATCACTTTATACATATTATAAGGAGCTGTGGCGCGGTCGGGGATAATCGTGTCTAGTTCCGGGCACACCCGGTCAGGATCGTCCTGAGTCGGGAAGCGCGGCGGCTTTTCCCGGTTGTTAGCCGGTAAGAAAGCAAGTAACTGTTTGGCTTTATCGATAGCGTCTTTGTCGTTTGCGGCTACAAAATGAGTCTGTCCTGACTTTACGGCATGAGCTTTCCATCCTGATAATTCCTCAAGGCTGATCTCTTCACCCAACTGGGTTTTTACAAAGGCAGGACCGGCAATTCCGATGTAGCCGGTATCTTTACACTGAATCAGAAAATCTTGCATGATAGGATGGTAGGCCTGGCCGCCGATGCAGGGTCCCATGAGCAGTGCGATCTGAGGTACAATGCCCGAAGCCAGTATCTGAGCACGGAACAGATTACCGTAGGCTTCAAGAGTATCCATGCCTTCTTGAAGACGTGCACCCCCAGAATCATTCATGCCGATAATCGGCCAACCCTGCTCCTTGGCAAAGTTAATTGCCCGGATCTCTTTCATGCCGTGGTATTCACCGAAAGTACCTGCCATAGCCATGTAGTCTTCCGAGAATGCGACTACCGGGCGGCCGTTCACCTTACCATAGCCGGTAATCACTCCTTCAGCAAAGATCTCGCGTTTATCCATCCCGAAGTGGGTTGTACGGTGTTTGACAAAAAGGCCTAACTCCTGGAACGTTCCAGGATCAAAAAGGTAATCGATCCTTTCGCGTGCGGTTAATTGTCCGCCCTGATGCCTTTTCTCAATCGCCTCCGGAGAAGCCATCTGGACGATGCGGGCACGCTTTTTTTTATATTCTTCGATCAAATCCTTTGTCGTAGCCATTATTCCCTCCCGGTTTATATTTAGAAGTTGTTTGAACAAATAGATTAATATTTTTTCGTTGTCTATTGAACTGATCTACCGATTGAGCTTAAAAAAGTTCATTTTTTCCTTAACTTCACGGATGGTTTCTGAGGCTATTGCCCGAGCCCTTTTTGCTCCATCGGCAAGTATATCATCCACATCTTCAGGATGAGAAGCGAAGGCTTGCCGCCGCTCCCGTAAAGGCTGTAAAACAGCATTTATGCCTTCGGCAAGGGCTTGTTTACACTGGACACAACCAATTTTTGCTGAACGGCAATTTTCTGCCAGTTCGTTGGTATTATCGGCAGCAAAATAATCTCTGAGTCGGTAAATATTACACACCTCCGGATGCCCGGGGTCTTTACGATATTTACGTTCGGGATCGGTAACAGCCATCATGATTTTTTGCCTGGTCTCTTCAGCAGTAAGGGCGATTTCCAGGTGATTACCGATAGATTTACTCATTTTTTCTTTACCGTCCAAGCCAACAACTGTAGGATAATTGGTTAGCTTGGCGATAGGCTCCGGGAAAACATCTCCGAATCGGCCATTAAAACGCCGTACTATTTCCCGGGCTAATTCAAGATGCGGTAACTGGTCTTCGCCAACCGGCACCACTTCTGCCTTGTAAAGAATGATATCAGCGGTCATCAATACTGGGTAACCTAACAAGCCGTAGTTTACATTATCCGGTTGCAGCTTAATTTTTTCCTTAAAAGTGGGGACGCGCTGCAGCCATCCCAGGGGCGTGACCATACTAAGGAAGGTGTGTAATTCAGCCACTTCCGGTACATGAGACTGCACAAACATAATACTTTTATGAGGATCAATACCTGCAGCCAACCAGTCCAGGGCAAGCTCGCGTGTCATCGTGGGTAGTTGGCTGGTATCTTCGAGCGAAGTCAAAGCATGAATATCAACGATGCAATAAATGCAGTCATATTGTGATTGTAGCTTAACATAATTCTGAATCGCTCCCAGGTAATTACCAATGTGTTGGCGGCCGGTCGGCCGCGCTCCGGAAAAGACTCGTTTTGGCATTCTATTCAAACTCCAACTTATACAACGGCAAAGTTTAACACAAACCTCGTTCAGGCACAAGGAAAAACCTCGCGCCAAATCGCCGAAAGACATCATAATGGAAATGGTAATAAGACATATATCACGACAGAACTCCGGATGCATGAAAGGTACTGTTTATGTAATAATCCGGCCAGAATATCCTGTCAATACATGATCAACGCAGACAAAAATTCCTGCCAACCATGTTCCTGATGAATATATCAGCGAATTTGTTTTCTATTAGCTGGTTAATATTCTATTAGCTCTCGGAGGCTTCCATACCTTTTCGATAGAGGTTGACCAGTTGTTTTTTAGCGGCCATTTCCTCTTCTTCATCGAGAGAACTATAGCCAAGTTCTCTTTCAATTTCTTTCTTGGCTTTATCAAGCAAACGAATTGCTTCTTTAAGCTCATCAGGTTTAAAAGCAGACCCCAGGCGTTCTCTTAAGGACCCGCCGATTTTCACTGCTTTAGCGAGAGCAGTTTTGCCCTGTGGGGTAACGGTGATGTGGCTTTCCCGCCGGTCTTCCTCAGACCGGGTGCGGACGACTAATCCCTGCTTTTCCATACGGTCAATGATCATGCTTACACTGTTCAAACCCCGGTGAATATTCTTGGCTATAGTGGTCTGGCTGACCGGTGGGGTTGAAGCTTCAACGGTCATAAGAATAAGAAATTGCGGAAAGGAAATGGTGGCATCGTTGAAGAAAGTCCTTTCTTCCAATTTCATCAACAAACCGTAGGTACTATGCAATGATAGGAATGATTGGTGCGCCAGTTCGTTGAATTTTTTTGATGAAGCCATAAGTTATCTACTCTCCTCCAATACTACACTACTGCTCCCTTCACATATAATACTTACATTTACACGATATTTCAACTCCTTATGTCATACAAGACATGAATAACGGATAATAATTTTTTGTATTCTGATTCCTTATTGACATATTAATTATAGCATCAATATTACAGGGTTTTCTTTTTACTGTTTTATACCGAGAAACCATCTTCTCCCGCAACTGAATTAAGTATTTGTCCTGCTTTCAGTTCTTCTTCAGTGGTGCCGGTAATTCCGAGCCAAATACTGCCTTCTGCCCCACTGACTCCGCCAGCGGCAATGAGTTCGGCGGTTGCCCCGGTAAGTAGAGATAAAGCTTCTATTTCCGTAAAAATTTCACTTGGGGCAGGCATCAACCGTAACCCGGTAGAGCCCGGGGAATTCACCCTCAAGGCGATGTCATATAGATTCCCGGTAATACGTTTTTCCAACCCAATAGGCATGATTAGCCTGGTTCTTTTCCCGATTGCAGCCTGGATGGCAAGAAATACAGTACCACCGGTAGGATTTCCGATGAGAACGGCTGCCTGCCGGTGCTTCAAATCCAACGCATTCCCACCTTTAAGTATCAAATCTCCCTCTTGCAGACTACTAACCGTGTCTTCGATCGTGCGGTCAGGCTGCAGGACACCATCCTTTATTATTACATCACCTTTAAAAGCGCTTTCATCAGATAACCTACCCTGATCGGTTGTCCGGCGATGAGGCGGTAGGGTGATACCGCGAAAGAACCGCTTTCGGGAAAAATTACCTTTCTGTCCGATTGAGTCCAGAATTTCTTCAGCAACATAACCATTGGTGGTGCCGGCTACAATGACGATAGTTCCTTTTTTTAAAGTACTGATTATTGTCGGATGAACAGCCATACCTTTGCCGATCAACCGTTTACCGGCAGCCGGTGTAAGCGTGAATTGTATCAAGATATTCTCCTTGGCTTAAATCAAACATTCGTTATAGTTAGTGATTATTCATAATAGATTATACTATATATTTTTGAATAAGATATCACCTGAACATACAATATTCTCCTTTACCATTTTCTAATCAAGAATACAAACCGATATTTTTCAGGGACTTATGATGGTTGCACACAACTCAATAAGATGATAGCATGAGCGTGGGGTATAGAGCCCTAATAACAGGTTGTTTACGGAAATATTTCTGACATTACCGGAATTGAAACGATATCATAGTCTGGTATCCGAGGTTATATAGAGGAGAAGTAAAATGGACCAGTTGGTTTTAAAAGCCCACAGTCGTGACACCTTCGGAAAAGGAGTCAGGTTTTTACGACGTGAGGGAATTACACCACTACATCTTTTCGGGCACGGAGTAGAATCACTTGCCCTGCAGACGGAAACTCTGGGCATAGAAAAAGTATTGACAGTATCAGGGGAAACAAGATTAATTTCATTGACGGTAAATAAGGAGAAACGGTCCCGGCCTGTCCTGGTTCGGGAAATACAACGAGATCCACTGACCGGCAATTTACTGCATGTCGACCTATACCAGGTTAAGATGGATGAGAAAATTGAGGCGGAAGTGCCCATCATTCTAATAGGAAAAGCCCCAGCTCTGGATGAAAAAAGTAATATGATATTGCAGGAACTCAATATCCTTAACATCGAGTCACTCCCAGATAAAATACCGGCGAATATAAGAGTCGACATCAGTACCTTGACTGCTGCCGGCCAGGTAAAACGGGTCAAGGATATTGTTATAGACCCTGATGTTACAGTGACGACAAATCCAGATACGGTGGTTGTAGCTATAATGGTACGGCATGAAGAAAAGAAAGTTGAAGAAAAGCCAGCTGCTGAAGAAGAAAAGGCTCCGGCAGCCGAAGAACCGGCGAAAGAACCACCAAAAGAGAATTAATTAATAAAACTGCAGGCCAGGTAACAAACCTGGCCTGCAGTTTTAACTGATCCATTGAAAATACCGGCATAGATGCAAATGTGTAAACAATACCTGGTACTTTTTACCAGTTATTCCACGGCTTTAAACATCTTCCTCGGTGCGCCACAAACTGGACACCGGTCCGGGGCTTCACCTTCGATGGTATTTCCGCAGACTTCACAAACATAAAATGGTTGTGATTCTCCCGATTCTGTTACATTAAGTTTCTCCAGGGTTTCGGTATAAAGTTGATGATGAATCTTTTCTACTTTGTTAGCCATATCAAAGCTGTTGGCGGCCTTTTGATTTCCTTCTGCTCTGGCGGTATCGATAAATTCGGGGTACATTTCAGTAAACTCGTGGTTTTCTCCACTAATGGCGGTTTTTAGATTTTCAGCGGTAGTGCCGATCCCCTGCATAACACGAAGATGATTGCGAGCGTGCACAGTTTCTGCTTCAGAAGCAGCCCGGAACAGGCGGGCGGCACGTTTATGTCCTTCCTGTTCAGCTTTTTCAGCGAAATATAAGTACTTTCGGCTGGCTTGAGATTCTCCGGCAAAGGCGGCAGCTAAATTATCGTTTGTGTTACTCATGTTTCATACCTCCTGATAAAAAGTCCAATACTTCACCGATATCGGGAAGTTGGGATGTAGGATATATTTTAGCAAAAACAACCTTCTGTTTTTCATCGATGATGATGTTAGCTCTTTCTGAAAAACCATCAGCTTCTCTAAAAACACCGAAAGTTTTCGCTACTTCTCCATGAGGCCAGAAATCGGAGAGCAGCCGTGTATTCTGAATGTCCATCGATTTTGCCCATGCTTTATTGGAGGGTACAGAGTCGATACCGATACCAAGAGCGATGGTATTCAGTTCATCGAACTGTAAATGGTTATCTTCTAGAGAATGCATTTGATCATGACATACTGTAGTCCAAGCTAACGGCCGGAATGAAAGGAGGACCTTTTTACCTTTAAGTTTTGATAACTTTACTGTTTTCCCATTATGATCTTTCAGCGAAAAATCAGGAGCCTGACGGCCTATATCGATCATTTTGATAATACCCCCTAAGAACGAATCTCATTCTTGTTTATTGCCGGAATAATGCTGCCCAGATGACAGCATCAAGGATAGCTGTGTGAAAGGCAAAATATGCGCTGCCGGCCACAGCCAGCCAATAGGACAGGGTATGATTTTTTGTCTGCAAACTTAATAATGCCCAAACCAGGGCAATCGAAGCAAGGCCTACTAACGCCAGAACGATACGGATGGCAATCCAGGTACTATTCAAGTGAGTATTGACGTATGAATTAGTCAACGGCATCCAAAATGCAGAAGGAGCCAGTATCAGGATGAAGATAAAGAAGAACAACAGAAATCCAAAATGATTGGCAATCACGACTTCTGATGGAACCAGGCGGAAAAGGATGTAATAAATGAAAGCGAAATAACCCAAGGCGGAAATTACCATGGATACGGTGTATACCGGCCGTATGCTGACCGGGACCCCACCCCATAGTACGTTCGCTCCACCGGATTGCCCACTCAAGCCGAAAATATAACTACCGATAACAGCAATGCCGCCCAGGATATTAATGATTAAGAGTATGATTTGCTGTATGTACATAATACTACCTCCCCGACTCAGCTACCAGTGTCACATCTTGCTGCTGCGACTAAGACACCGGGCCCGCCGTGAACACCGAGAGCGGACCCCAGTTGCATTATGGAAATATTGTCTTTAGAGATGACTGCGCTTAGTTTTCTTTTCAGTTCCCCAGCATGTTCTTCGGCTTCACTATGAACAATGGTTAAGTCAGTATATGGCGCGTTCCGGACAAAGTAGTTAGTTATCCGATCGATACCTTGAGATACGGTCCGTACCAGGCCCGCCCTGATTATTTCACCATCGCGGAAGGTGAGTAAAGGCATAACATGCAGAAATTGTGAAGCGGACGCAATAGCTCTACTGACCCTGCCGCTGCGGGCAAGGTATTTCATCGTTTCAAACATACCAAACATCTTTGTTTCAGAAATGGCTTTGCGTGCTTCGTTAACTACTTCGGTAAAACCTGCTCCTGCCTTAGCTAACCGGGCAGCAGCCATAACTACCAGGCCAAGGCCAGCTGAATTAAATCTGGAATCGATTACCTCGATAGGACAGGGGTTGGTAAGCGTTTTGCGGGCAAGCGAGGCTGAGTTAAATGTACCACTAATACGAGATGATATATGAATAGAGACTATCCCTTCTGCTTTTTCACAGCTATCGCGAAATACACTAATAAAGTCCTCCGGATTGGGTTGGGAAGTAGCTGGATGTACGGGGGAAGTTGATAACATCGAGAAAAATGTTTGATTACTAATATCGATGCCGTCCCGGTAAATCTTGTTACCGAAACGTAAATAGATTGGTACTACCCTGATACCGAATTTTTCCACCAGGGTTGGCGGCAGATCAGACGTGCTGTCTGTAATAACTTGTACTTTTGTCAAATGCACCACCTCTAGGTAATTCCCAACAGCCAAGATAATATCATGCTGGTAAAAGACATTAATCAGACATGAGTACCGGGAAGAAGACCTGCCATGCCAGTAATGCTTTTGCCGTCAAGCTTAGAAAGATATATACCTTTTCTCCGAACAGGTAATCGCGCCAGGGCCCAATTTGTTTATACTGCAAAATCATATTTATGGCGAAGCAGTTAAAGAAAATGAACAGCGATATAATGATACCGTAGACAAAGCCGGGAGGAGATATGGTAAGTCCTGGAGCCCAGACAAAAATAGCGATCGCCAGCCAGGGGATGGCTCCGGCAAAACATCCAAGCCAGAAAGGTAACAGATTCGGTTGTTTTCCGGGCTTTTCATATTTTTCTTGTAACGCACCGAACAAAATCATAGTGGCATTGATGCCAAATATAGTCATCAATGCTGCGATATCGCTGATCCCGGTGATTTGAGATATCAATACGATCATTATCGACGAACTAAAGAAATATTCAATCCAACGGCCGTAGTTACGGCTTTGAATCAGGTTTCGCTTATACCAGGGAAAAACTGCTGGTGAGGCGATAGTGAGAAGGGCGAGTGCCGATATAGCAAGGAAGGCAAAAACACCCCAACCGGTCGAAATACTGAATAATTCATTTAACACGGGCGTGGTTCCCGGCGGACCTTGCATAAATGTTGCGGTAACCGGCAGTGAGAAATCATTGGTTAGCAATGCGATAAGGACTGCCTGGACTGTCAGGATCAACCCGACTACAATGTTCCAGGTACGTAGACTCTTTAACTTAGTTTCAATCGACCGCTGTGCGGCCATAGCCTGCCTCCTTTTACCTCATCCGGTATCTTCCGGAAAATTACTCCTTCTCGAAATCAGATTTGCCGGCACCGCACATCGGGCATACCCAAGTGTCTGGTATTTTCTCAAAGGGAGTTCCGGGGGCAATACCACCGTCAGGATCGCCGACTGCAGGGTCATATACCCAACCACAAATAATACATTTATATTTCGCCATCTTGGGAGTCTCCTCCTTTTTCTCTTCGACATAACTGGGGGCTGTTTTGGGAGTTGTGCCACGCTTCACCTGGTGATAATACTCGTAAGTCATGCACGGTTTCTCATTAAAGACATCCGCATCGACGATTTCTCCGATAAAGATAGTATGGGTGCCGACATCAACCTGCTGGGTTACGCGGGCTTCCATAAAGGAAGTGGTATTATCCAAAATAACCGGAGCGCCGGTCTGGCCAACTTTATAGTTGACGCCAGCCAACTTGTCCGTATCCCGCCCTGACTTGAAACCGAACTGGCCGATGAAGCCGATCGGTGTATCCTGGGCAATGATGGAGACGGCAAAGACCTTACTTTCTTTGATGTATTCCCAGGTAAGGTTATTTTTATTTATGCTTATCGCAAGGGTGGCGGGCTCAGATGTGATTTGGAAAACCGTATTGGCGATCTGGCCGTTGATTTTATCCCCTTTTTTTGAGGTCACAACATAAACCCCATAACCCAGTTTATACAGAGCTTTTGAATTCAAATTTCACCTCCGTAATGATTTTTTCATATTATGAAATTATAGTCTTTATTTAACTGCCTTTACTTCATCTACCTGACAGGATTGCCCCGGGTTTTCAGTCCTGTTTAGAGGATCATAGGCATCCCGTACTAATAGTTCTCAGCAAGTAATTCATAATAAGCCTGGGAGTGTTTACATGCCGGACAAACATCTGGAGCTTCCGGACCTTCGTGGATATATCCGCAATTGGTACAGTGCCATTTGACAGTCTTGTTCTTCTTAAAAACTTCTCCGGAAGCGACATTTTTAGCAAGTTTGCGGTAACGTTTTTCATGGAATTCTTCGACTTCGCCTATCTCCTTAAAGGAAGTGGCGATATCTTCAAATCCTTCTTCCCGGGCAGTTTTCTCAAATTCAGCGTACAAGACACTCCATTCCATCTTTT
>JAEAME010002219.1_pt1 | contig 11678 bp, 11 predicted proteins | sample 8958731 | NCBI WGS metagenome assembly JAEAME01 (sample SAMN16933194, study PRJNA681113) | bioreactor sludge metagenome | isolation source: anerobic bioreactor sludge (Control) | place: India:Bengaluru | collected 2018-10-24 | reverse complement strand
CGCAGGCCCGCCTGAACAACGTTTCCAGATCAGCCGTCGACCATTTGCCAATATCCGGATCTGCCGTTATACTTTCCGCAGCAATATAATACACACGCGAGGAGAGATCACCATGCCCAACTTCAAACCCCACAAATTGCTGTATCTTATCGGGCTGCTGGCGCTGTCGTTATCATTCCTGTTTTCATGTGCAGGCCAGGCCGGAGAGTATAAACCATCAGGCGCAACCAGCGTGATCGCCTTCACCACAGACCAGGATCAAATCCCGCACATCTATACGGTCAATCCCGACGGCGCCGACACCCGTTCGCTATCGAGCGAGAACCAGACCGCCGATGGGACGCCGTGCTGGTCGCCCGATGGATCGAAAATAGCCTTCACCTCCAACCGTTCCGGCGATTACGAGATATGGGTTATGAATGCTGACGGGAGCGAGCGTCAACGGCTGACACGCAGATCCGGCTTCGATGCACTCCCCAGTTGGTCGCCCGATGGATCGAAAATTGTGTTTACGGGAGAAATCCGCGATGAGGAAGGTGTCGGCAACTTAGAGATCTTCAGCGTAAACTCGGATGGCAGCGACCTGCGTCAGCTCACCGACACCATGTCATCGAAAGTACACGAAGAATCAGCCTCGGAAGGAAGCGGACATTCACACCATGATGAAGTATCCTGGAACAGTGTGCCCACATGGTCACCGGACGGCTCACTCATACTTTTCGCATCCAATCGCGATGAGGGCAGTGTCAACCCGGTGCTCTATACCATGAATCCGGACGGCAGCGACCAGAAGAAGTTCGGCCTTTTCACGGCTGTGGACGGGTCGAACCCCGACTGGTCTCCAGTCACGAACAAAATCGTCTGGACCAGGGGCTCGGCCGCCAAAGGCGATATATGGGTCATGGACGCATCATCCCCCTTCCCCCTGCTGACAGCCAGGAAGATCACCGACAACATCGACGACAACCGCCAGCCCGTATGGTCGCCCGACGGCAAACAGGTCGCCTTCGTCTCAGATGCCAACGGCAATACGGACATCTATATCATGAACGCAGACGGCGCCAATCTCCACCGCCTGACTTATGGTAAGTCCAACAACGTCAATCCCTCCTGGAGATAACCGCCGCCCTCACAGCAGCCGTACATATTAGCTACACATAGCAGTCAGCTCCCCGCGGGGCGCTGACTGCTATCTTTATATCATCCCGATTTGACATTAGAACATTTGTTCTACTATAATTCCTGCACACCTTTTAAAGGGGGTGGAGCGTGGTGTCCAGACAGATCGATGAGCCGATCACCGTCCATATCAGCCGGGAATCCGTTCCGACTGCCTTCATCTGGCGACGGCGCCTCTACCGGGTGGTGGAGATACTGTCCTGGTGGAGGGAGGCTTCTGAATGGTGGAATGGGGAGCAGGTGCGTGTTCTCATCCGTGTCACCGCCGAGCGGCGGGGTGCCGGCATTTACGAGCTGTGCAGGATCGGCTCAACCTGGCTACTGCACCGCGTTCTCGACTGATAGAGGAACATCGTCATGTCCTTCGTACACCTGCATGTGCATTCTTACTATAGCTTCCTGGACGGCGCCGCCGCGCCGGACCGGCTGGCGGATAAGGCAGCCCATTTCGCAATGCCTGCGCTGGCGCTGACCGACCATAACCGCCTGACGGGCGCCGTGAGATTCTACCAGGGCGCCAAAAAAGCCGGCGTCAAGCCCGTTATCGGCGCCGAGATAGATGTGGAAGGCGGCTATCACCTCACCCTGCTTTGCAGGGACAGGACGGGTTATACCGGCCTCTGCCGGCTGCTCACCGCCATGCATTGCGACAGGCGAGGGGAGAGGCCGGCCGCCACACGCGAAATGCTGAACAATCACCGCGCAGGGCTTATCGCCCTCTCCGGTTGCCGGCTGGGTGAGGTGCCCGCGCTGCTGGCCGCGGGACAGAAACGCCGGGCAGCCCTGGCGGCAGGCTTCTACCGCGAGGTCTTCGGTCAAGGTTTCTTCATCGAGCTGACCCGTTATCCCGCCAGGGAAGACTCATCCCTGTGCCGGCTGCTCCATGACCTGGCGCGCGAGCAAGGCATACCTGCGGTGGCCACCAACAATGTCCACTACCTCGGCATGCGTGACTACCGCATACATGAATTGCTCAACTCCATCGGACGCCTCGTGCCCGTCTCACAGCTTCCCGGGCCGCGCACAGTGGAGCAATACTTCAAATCGCCGGCCGAGATGGAGCGGCTCTTCAAAGGCTTCCCGGGCGCTGTTGCCATGTCTCTCGAAATCGCCTCGCTCTGCAACCTCGACCTCGAGCTGGGCAGACCCCGTTTTCCCGAGTTCGATTTGCCCTCGGGTGAGACCGCCCCCGGGTTCCTGCGCCGGCTGGCTTACGCAGGCACTGAGCGTAAATACGGCAAGCTGACCCCGGAGCTGTCCGCCCGCCTTGAGATGGAGCTTGCAACCATCGAGAGGCTCGGGTTCTGCGGCTACTTCCTGATAGTATGGGACATAGTACGCTGGGCCCGTGAGCACGGCATACGCTGCCAGGCCCGCGGCAGCGCTGTTGATAGTCTCGTGGTCTACGCTCTGGATATCAGCACCGCCGATCCCGTCCACTACGACCTGCTCTTCGAGCGCTTCATGCACCCGCTGCGCAACGAGCCGCCCGACATAGACCTGGATATAGACCGCAGGCGGCGCGGCGAGGTGCGCGATTACATCATCGGCAAATACGGTAAAGATAACGTCTCCTGCGTTGCCACCATCAACACCTACATGGCGCGCGGCGCCATCCGCGATGTCGGCAAGGCGCTTCAGGTGCCGCAGCCCGTTATCGAGGAGGCCTGCAGGGGCATACACTGGCTCTCCGCGTCCGACCTGATGGAAAAGACGGACACGCTGCCCGAGCTGAAGGACAGCACCGTTTACAAAAGACCGGGGCTACGGGAGTTCTTCGCTCTGTGCGCCGCCGTCGATGGCTTCCCCAGGCACCTGTCGGTGCACCTGGGCGGGCTGCTCATAGGTGAAGGGCGGCTTTCGGACCTCGTCCCGCTGGAGCCCTCCAGCGGCGGCGACATCATCAGCCAGTTCGACAAGGACGACATCGAGAGGTTGGGGCTGGTCAAGATGGACCTGCTGGCGCTGCCCACCATAACAGTCATCGAGCAGGCCGCGCGCAGCATCAGTGAGAACCGGGGGCTTCCAATAGCCATCGATGAGATACCGCGCGACGACCCGGCGATTTTCACCATGCTGCGCGCGGGCAAGACCATCGGGGTCTTCCAGCTCGAATCGCCGGCGCAGAGGGAAATGGCCGGGCGCCTGATGCCGCGTAACTTCGACGACATCATCGTCTCGCTCTCGCTGGTGCGCCCGGGCCCGCTCAAATGCAGCATGGACAAAGTCTATCTGGCCCGCCGCCATGGGCAGGAGCCGGTGAGCTACCCGCATCCCTGCCTGGAAAGGGCCCTGGGCGAGACGCTGGGCGTGATTCTTTACCAGGAACAGGTGCTGCGCGTGGCGCATGACCTGGCGGGGCTCAGCTACGCCGAAGCCGACGGCTTCCGCCGCGCCATGACCCACGACCGGACACACGAGGAGATGGAGAAGATGCGGCTTTCCTTCATCAACAGCACCATGCGGCGGGGTATCGGGCGCGGCGTCGCGGAGGAGGTCTTCGAGCATCTCGCCGCTTTCGCCGCCTACGGCTTCTGCAAAGCGCATGCCGCGGCATATGCCCTGCTCTCCTACCAGACGCTCTGGCTGAAATGCCACTATCCGGCCGAGTTTTTCGCAGCCATACTTTCCAACCAGCCTATGGGCTACTACCCGCCGCGCGTGCTCGCCGCCGAGGCACGTCGCAGCGGCGTCGCCGTCCTTCCACCCGATGTAAACAAGTCTTCCGACCTTTACACGGCGGAAGGCGATGCCATACGTGTCAGCCTGTGCCAGGTGAAGGGACTGAGCAGCGAAGCGGTACGCTCCATCATCAGCCAGAGGAACAGGCGGAGCTTCACCTCCCTGCGGGACTTCGTCCTGCGCGTGGATGCCAGCCAGCCCATGATGGAGAACCTGATTAAAGTGGGCGCCCTCGATGTATTCGGCGGCCGGGCGGAGATGCTCGCGGAGATACCCGGGCTCCTGCAGCTCAAGCGCAGGAAAACCGTTCATTGTCATTGCAGGCCCGAAGGGCACCCCGAAGGGCGCGACAATCTGTCCGGGGCGGATACGCGGGCGGGTTTAAAAACCCGCCCCTACAACAATTCGGACATCTCAGAAAACGTAGGGGCGGACCTGAAGGTCCGCCCGCATAGCGATCCAGGCGTAAAAGGCAGGCTGCTGGACGAGCGCGATCTTCTCTCCCTCGATCTGTCCGCGCATCCCCTGGACTTCTACGTATTGGGCGAGGGTTTCACCCGCATCAGCGACCTGCCGTCCCTCCCCACCGGGCAGTCCGTGAAGATAGCGGGGTCGGTCATCCGCTACCAGACGCCGCCCACACGCACCGGCAAACGCGTGGTGTATATCATACTGGAAGACGGCAGCGGAGTCGCCGATGTCACGGTATTCAGCGACGTGCAGGAAAAGTGCGGCAGGGTGCTCTTCCGCTGCGGATGGATGGAAGTTAGGGGCAAGATCCAGCGTAGGGGTCCGCAGTCGCTTTCCGTCATTGCCGGCGAAATAAGGCCGCTGAGACCGGCAGCCAATCTATAGATATGATACGGACAAGACAACTTTGTCACCAAACATGTTAAACTCATTAGCATGCATAAGTGGGACGCGCATGATTACCAGAAAAGCTCCGATGCCCAGTTCAAGCTGGGCCGCGAGCTCATCTTAAAGCTCGGGCTCAGGGGCGGCGAGTCAGTGCTGGATATAGGCTGCGGCGACGGCAAGGTAACTGCCGAGATCGCAGCACGCCTGCCGCACGGATCAGTGACCGGTATCGACAACTCGCAGGAAATGATAGACCTGGCCTGCCGCACCTTCCCCCGCGACGGATTCCCCAACATTCGCTTCATTCATAAGGACGCCTGCCGGCTTGATTTCCATCAGGAGTTTGACATTGTTTTCTCCAATGCCGTTCTCCACTGGGTAAAAGACCATCGCCCGGTACTGAAAGGCATATACACAGGGCTTAAAACGCCCGGCAGGCTGCTGCTCCAGATGGGCGGGCGGGGCAATGTTGCCGATATGACCAGGGTGGTGCTCGGCATTACAGCCCGGCCTGAATGGGCCTCTTATTTCAGGGGCTTCGTTCCGCCGTACAGCTTCTTCGGAACTGAAGAATACAGCAAATGGCTGCCCGAAGCTGGATTTAAACCCCTGCGCATCGAGCTGATTTCCAGGGATATGGCGCAGCAGGGCAAAGAGGGACTGGCCGGCTGGTTCCGCACAACCTGGCACCCTTTTATACACAGGGTACCCGGCGCCATGCAGCAGGATTTCATCACGGAAGTCGTGAATGCATATCTGCTGCAGTACCCTCCCGATGCTTCCAACCTCGTTCATATAGCCGCGGTAAGGCTTGAAGTCGAGGCCGTCAAGGACACCTCTCAATACGTGAGATCCTAACAAAAAAAGCAGGGGACGCCTGAGTGCTGGCGCCCCCCGCGTTTGGGAGGAGAACCGCAAATTTTATACCATGCGGGCCACTATCACCACCGCACTGATAATCAACATCCCGCATATCACCATTGACCAAAAGAGAGCCTGAGCTTTCCAATCCGCCTTAACCGTTCCCACTATCGATTTAATCTCACTCATTTTCTTTCTCCCAGTCGATTCCCTTTCGACGTTTTAATTCTATGCCGTGTATCATGCCAACACAATAAGTAATCGGTACTACTTAGTCTGTGACCTTAGTACTATATGCACCCTGCCTTAATTGTCCTGCGGCAGCCGGCGCCGTCATAGGGCAACAAGTATGATATTGGCATCCCGCACAGTATGATTCGACCTGATAAAAAGTAGTAGCCCGACCGGGCGCCGGGCTACTACTAATGGACGACTTCAGGTATAAGGCCGAGGGTACCTCTTTCTTTAAACCACCTGATGGATCGGTCCTACGGATTGTACCAGCGATAGCTGAGTCTGACCGTGTCTTTCTGATAGGCGGGGATATAACGGTTGTACATGACTGTTTCACCGGGTGGTATACTTGCAGCAATAGTGACACTGTTGCCGGTAGTATTGGCAACGATCTTAACGTCAGCCATATACCACCACTTGTCCGAGTTAGTCACACTTCCGTTGACAAGCAATGCGCTCACGCTGGCGTATTTGTAGAAATCCATCTGGTTTGTCCAGACTGCGGCAGAGTCTGCAGGAGGAACCGCAGACGGTGCAGGGAATGGAATCACCTGTGCAGGAACGTTGGCGCCCGCCAGGATCGTAAGGTAGACCGGCACATAAATCGGGCTGTTGGCAGCGCCGTCGGCCGTAATCGTGATAATGCCGGTATACTGTCCCGGGGCCATGCCGCTTGCATCTACATTTACCATGGCATCGGTGGTTTGAGTGGTCGCGGCGCCGGCTACCTGCCTGAGATTTATCCAGCGCGCATTATCGCTCATCGATAGATTGAGTATACTCTCGCCCTGGCTTACTACCGATAACACCTGGTCGAGAGTCGGCCCCTGTCCCTCACCTATCGTAAACGCCAGTTTATCCGGACTCACCACCATTATGCAGGAGGACGATGCCGGGGGGACTGCGGGTGCAATCGTTTGCTGCGCAACGGGTATACAGCTTATAACAGAAACAATGAAGACAATAGCTAATAACACTCCCAGGATCAATAAACGGGTCCTATGCTTGGCCATTGCTTCCTCCTTAAGCGATATCTTCGCATTAATCGCATTATATACCATGACAGGCGATTTTCCCATCGGCTCCCACAATTCAAGATCACCGCAGCCCGGCTTTCGATTCCCTGATGCGGGGGCTTCAGGCCGGGTCTTCCAACTTTGACAATATGCTTTAGCGTACTTATGCTATTATCAGAAATCATACCGGTGACATCTTCCCTGAAATGAAATATATTGATATAGTGATCAGATTGCTGCCTTTAATTCTGCCATTGCTCGCTTTATCATGCATCTCCAGGGAATACCCGCTTACAAGTACCGTTACTGAAACCCTGTACAGGACCGAATATATTACTGAGGCTTGCACGGAAAACGAGACTTCGACTGACGTAGTCACAAATAGCTACGAACTTCCGATCTACTATCGCTGGTATTCGAACAACATCGCCTTTAACAATCAGACCAACTTCTGGTACATTGCCTATGATATCCCCCAATCGTCACCCTACGATAACTTGCGGCTGACCGTCTCTGTCTGGAAGCAGTATCAATATGAATCAGCGTCCGTCCGCATACTCGACATGACCGCAGGCGGTCATTTAACCTTTCCCGATCCCGCCGTTTACGGAGATACTGAGAAGGGACAGATCAAATGGACATGGATAACACCCAGCACCACCGGGTCCGCCATCAGTTTAACCGGTTCGTCTTCAGACGCATCGGAGGATGCATCCGCAGAAGCTAACGTCGTTGTGACCGGTGGAGCTTCGACGACCTGGCTGGATACAGCCAATGTCCAGATCAACCAGGCCAGGTTTCTGGGCGGTAGGACCAACCTCTGGTCAAGGCCGGAGGACCCGCAGGTCTTCGATCTGGACGCCGGCAGGGCGCAGAAGATCGGCATCATCGTCTGCGGACCCGAGAATCAGTGGAACGCACGAATCACCCTCAGGGGCACCTTCACCCGGAATATAGTCACTTATAAAACGACGGTTAAAGAGCGCCAGGTGGAGAGACAGGTTCCTTACCAGATACAGAAGCAGCAGACTACCTGTCAGGTCAAACAAGTACCTTTCTGGGAAATGTTTTCGCAATGAATTATCTATGCGACTTTTTTTGCTATCAGGCCCGCCGTCTCACCCGGGCTTCATCGGACATATGTATCGCAGGAAGCTCCCTGCTGTTGCTGATTATTATGGCGCTACCGATCTCCACGCTCGCCTGCGTCCCCGTTCAGTATCCTCAAAAAGAGATTTACTACGAAACGATGACTGTCACCGAAAACCGCACAGAGATGGTCAGCGAAACCTATCCGGTAACCCTTACCTTGAGCGGCCAGGAGCAGCTTATGCCTTATATTCTGTGGAGCAGCCCCAGCGTGAGGTTCAGGGGCACACCATACGTCTGGTACTATGGATACCGGCTTCCCGTCGCCCGGCTCCACCAGGTTGAGAAGATCCGCATATCTCTTTACAAGCAGTACTATTACGAAAATATTGCCGTCAGCCTTTTCGATATGGGTGAGCGGGGGCAGGTGATGCAACCGCCGCTGCTCTCCCCCTCGGACCAGATAAATAGCGCCACAGTTAACTGGGAATGGTTTACGTACTCGACTGAGATGGAGGAAATGAACAGGTGGCTAAATTCAGCGAACATCAAGCTCAATTTCGCCCGCCGGCTTGGAGGGCAGACCGATCTCTGGATGAACAGATGGCAGCCCTATGACATCGAATTCGACACGCGGGGCGCGCGGGATATAGCAGTCGTGTTCACGGGACCCACCACCCCTGAGAACGTCAGGTTCAGTGCCTCTCTCTCCTGGTACGACTACGTCACGGAAAACGCGACCCGCATGGTTGAAAGGACGGTACCCTACCAGCTCGAAAAGCGCATACAGAGCGAGAGGACTGTAACTAAAACATCGCTGGTACCTTTCTGGCAGACGCCCCCTTTTAAATAGCACGGACATCAGACAAGGCTCAGATACCAGCCCAGCAGCTCTTTTCCCCACAGCAGTGTAACCATGCCACCGAGGCAGAGGAACGGGCCGAAGGGCAGCATCTCCTTCCGCTTCTTGCGCCCGCTGATCAACAGTGCGGCGGCAACGATTCCGCCTGCCAATATGCTCAAAAAGAGCGCGATGAATACCAGCGGAAAACCTGACATCAGGCCCAGCAGCCCCGCCAGCAATACATCTCCCATGCCCATGCCTCCCCTCGACAGGACGACCACCAGCAGCAGGAGCAGAGCGCCGCACATTCCACCTGCCAGGGCGCACAGCAGGAAGTTGTTGAAAACGGCCATGAAACCGCTCTCCCCGAAATAAAGGGACCAGGGCAAACTGTAGTGGCCGAGAGTAACCGCCAGTGCCGCCAGCGCCACCAGCAGCAGGGAAGGGTAGACCACGATATTGGGCAACATGAAATGCTCGAGGTCGGTGATAAATAATATGATCAGCAGTATGGAATAAACCAGCAACACCGCCAGTGACCAGGACAGCCCGTATTTCAGATAGAGCGCTAAAAAGAGGATGCCCGTGGCCGCTTCCAGCACCGGCACTCGCAGAGGAATCGCCTCTTTGCAATTCGAACAGCGGCCGCGTGCTATAAAATAGCCCGCCAGCGGTATGAGGTGCTCCGCACGGCGCCTGATAGAGCACTTCGTGCAGGCCGGCGGTTTCAGCTGAATCCCGCCTTCCTCTGTTACCGATCCGGCCAGCCAGTTGATGGCGGCGCCGCATGCCAGGCCCACCAGTAGAAAAAGGCCGCCGGTTATGGCGTTAACAATGTTATCCACGTATATATTTCTGCTCGCCCATGCCGAAGTAGCGGTTGAAATCCAGTCTGGCGCCCGACCGGTCGCTGACGGTGCCCCTCAAATAGCCGTAGGGGCCGTAATACTTGACCTTCAGTATCCCTATATTCAGGTCGATTTTACCCATATCGACCGGTTTGAAATACAGGTCCACCATTCCATAGCGGTCGTGTATCTGCCACTCGCCTTCAACGCCCTGCGGTCTGTCGAACTTGACCGGCGGCAGCAGCTCTATTTTGCCATCCACCCACAGGCAGTTCTCGTTATATTTCTCCGCATCGATGCTCTGGTTGTCGGTCAGATTGAAACCTACGAGGCGGCCTTTGTCGTCATAGCCGGCTGTGGTCACCCAGTCGTACTTCATCTCGTAGGGATAAAAGCCCTTGTGATCATCGATGATCGCAAAGCTTTCGCTGCGCTTGAACTCTATTTTCTCCCTGCCCAGCATGAGGCTCCCCTGCATGGGCATGAGGCATTTATGAGAGTAAACGCTGCTGTTCTTGCCCATGGGTATGGAGACGATGATGGGCGCTGTGACTCCATCATCGTGGATGGCCTCGAAATGAGCTTCCATATCCGGCAGTCCCTTTTGATCGCGTATGAGTATATTGATATAAAATCTGCCCTTTGCCAGATTGCTGATGATCTCGATCGAGGAGTCCTTGTCCCTGTAAGATTGCCTGCTGTCCCAGATGGACGCCGGGACCTTGATCTTCCATGCGGGCAATACTTTCTCGAATAGATATTTTTTATTCTGCTCCTTATCGTAGACGACGAACTGCGCCAGCGCCGTGACCTTGGCGCTGTATAACACGGCCAGCATGAACCACCGGCTGTTCCCGAGTTGAAAAGCCTGCCACTCCTTCAGCCTGAGATCGAGGATGGGCCTGGGGAGCCATGCGCCGAATACGTTCACAGCGTCGAGCGGATTAACCTTTTTAAATTGACTGCTGAAAGTGCCGAATACGAACTTGCCGTCGCTGACCAGGTTATCCGGGGCTGCTCGCATTTCCCTTGGTCGATATTCCGCCATCGCTTACCCCCTTTGCGAATATTGTGCTCCATGAACCGTAAAATATCAAAATATGCGCGTCTATTTAAACGGATGCCCTGCTTATAATAGAATAGTATATATGAGGACCCTTGCCGCGATACTATCCGCCTGTATAATACTGGTGTCTGCCGGCTGCTCGCCCAGGTTCATGCCCGCCGGCGCACTGGGCAAGTATGTCTATTTCCCGGTGGACCCCCGCCATCTGATAACGGTCGATGATCCGGCCATCCGCCGGACTTTGAATATGATCACATCCGACAAGACCGACTTCAGGTCCGATTTCAGAAAACTGCAGGCCTGGGTATCGTCGCATATCGTATATTCCAATGACAGCTATTATCACTGGCAAACGCCCGCAGAGACGTTGCAGAAAAGGACGGGGAACTGCAAAGATTTCGCGGTCCTTCTCTGCACCCTCAGCCGGGCGGCGGGCGTACCGGCCGGCGACATTTTCGTGGCCATCGGCAAAGACCGCAGCAACAATACGCACGCCTTCATAATAGAGAAATGGGTGCTGGATCGCTGGGAGGTGGTCGAGCCTCAGGTGGGAGGCTTCGTTATCTCGGATTTGACTTCCATGGATACAGCCGACAGATACGCTATTTACTCCCGCTTCAATGATAAATACTACCTGGGCGAGACGGCTTTCATCACAGGCTCCGAAACGTTCCTTGCCTCAGGTTCCCCGGCGTCGGCCGCAAGCAGTCAGCCTGTCATCAGCTCGCAGCCGCCGGCCGTCAGCCCCTCCCCGGCGGTCAACCCTCTCCCCGAAATCGATTTCTTTTATTTCAAGCCAGTTCCCAATGTCGTGGGGGCAGCCGGCGCCACCATGCTTGTCTGGCAGGTAACCGGCGCAATGCTGGTATACATCGACAACGGCATCGGCTACGTGGCGAATTCAGGAAGCCAGTTGGTCTCTTCTCCGGCAACGGCCTTCACCATCACCGCCAGAAATGAAAATGGCGAAGTGAAAACGCGGGCCTTCAGGTAAAAGCTGC
>JAEAME010002217.1_pt1 | contig 11692 bp, 10 predicted proteins | sample 8958731 | NCBI WGS metagenome assembly JAEAME01 (sample SAMN16933194, study PRJNA681113) | bioreactor sludge metagenome | isolation source: anerobic bioreactor sludge (Control) | place: India:Bengaluru | collected 2018-10-24 | reverse complement strand
CGACCTGTGCTTGCGGCAACCCCTCTGTTGTTCGCTCTGACGAAACCCAGATTGGTGTCGCTGGCGATCAGTCTGACGCGGGGAAAACGCTGGCGGACCATGTCAGGGCTGCCATCGCTGGAAGCATTATCCAAAACGATAGTCTCGACCGTAAGGCCGGCATTTGAGTGCTGCTGTGGCGACGGTGCTCTCGGATCAGGTGTCGCTGCCGCACGTTCGGCCGAGCCTGAGGGGATGCCACGGTCTGCTCCGGCGATGTCGGCGTTCACCGAGGTCAGGCAGCGTTCCAGCAGGTCTCTTACATTCCAGCTAACGATGACGACAGATAGGTCAGCCAACGGGTTGATCCTCCCCTACTGGCTGTGGGGCAAATTCGACAGTTGCCCTGCGCAACCGCTCAATCCGAAAAGCCGCCTGGCGTTCTCCGTCGTGATCTCTGCCACCTGCTCCAGCGATATCTCGCGCAAGGTGGCGATTTTGGCGGCGACCCACCGCACATTGGCCGGCTCATTACGCTGGCCGCGCCGGGGCTGTGGCGACAGGTAGGGGCAATCGGTCTCGACAAGCATGCGCTCCAGGGGCAACTCGCGTGCCAGCTCCTGCAGGCGATGCGCGTTGGGAAAGGTGACCGGGCCACCGAATGAGATATAGAATCCCATCCTGATCGCCTCTAGCGCCATCTCTCTGTCACCGGAAAAACAGTGCAACACGCCTGGCCACTTCCACCCGTGTTCGCGCAGGACGGCCATCGTTTCTACGTGAGCATCGCGGTCGTGGATGACCACTGGTTTGTCGATACTTCGCGACAGCTCCAGATGAGCGGCGAACACCTCTTTCTGGCGATCATGTGGCGAAAGGTTGCGGTAAAAGTCCAGGCCGGTCTCCCCGATAGCCACGACCCTGTCACCCCGCGCGTAGCCCAGCAGTGTCTGCATGGTGTCTGGCCCGACCCGCGCTGCATCATGTGGGTGTACACCCACTGCAGCATAGATGCAAGTGTGCTGCTGCGCCAGAGCCACGGCCGCGCGGCTTGAATCCAGATCCGTGCCTATGGTGACAATGCAGCGCACGCCGGCGGCGGATGATCGCTTGATGGTGTCTTCGCGATCCTGGTCGAACTGGCGATCGTCGAGGTGCGCATGCGTGTCAACAAGAATCACAAACTCACCTGGCCTTCCCCGCCAACAGGGCGGGGCGAAGTACCGGCTTCCAGGCCTACCAGCTTGCTGCCGTCTGCCAGGATTGCCTGCACCAGAGCGCCATTGGTCGTCTCGGTATAGATGCGAATCAGCGGCTCGGTGCCGGAGAACCGGACGAGTAGCCACCCGCCATCCTCCAGCACGTAACGAAAGCCATCCAGGGTGTCAATCTGTGTCACCTTCAGCCCGGCAATCCGCTCCGGCTTTGCCGCCTTGATACGGGTCAAAGCCGCGTCGCGCTGCTCGGGGAGTAGCTGCACATCAATCCGATCATAGAAGTGTGGTCCGACCAGTGAGTAGAGGTACTCTATGAGCTGCGCCGGTGACTTTTGCAGCTTGATCATCAAGTCCAGCAGGAACAGCCCGGAGAGCACGCCGTCGCGCTCGGGGATATGACCGGCAAAGCCAAAGCCGCCGCTCTCTTCACCGCCCATGATGGCCCCGGTCTCCATCATTTTGGGTCCAACGTACTTGAATCCAACTGGCGTCTCATGGACGGGAATATCGTACAGCTTGGCCAGTTTGTGTGCCATGGCCGTGGTCGTGACGGTCTTGACGATAGGGCCGCGTTTGCCGCGTACTTCCAGCAGATAGAGCAGCAACAGGGCGTAGACCTGCAACTGGTTGATGAACACCCCGTGCTCGTCCATCAGGCCAATGCGGTCTGCGTCCCCATCGGTGGCCAGACCCGCATGCGCGGCATTCTGCGCAATCGCTGCGGTCAACGCCGCAAGGTTGCGGGCGATTGGTTCGGGACTGTGCAACCCGGGGAAAAGCGGATTGCGCACGTTATTGATCTCTATGACGCGCGTATTGCCGCCGGACAGAATGGTTGGGAAATAGCCCATTCCCGCGCCAAACATCGCATCCGCAACCACCGTAATCCCCGCTTGCTTGATACCCTCGATGTCCACCAGGGAGGCAATCTGCTTCAGATACGCAGGCGCCGGGTTGAACCTGACTACCAGATTCTGCTGCAGTGCCTTATTTAGCGTCACCCGCTGTACTTTCTCCGCTCCGGTCTGGATACTGGAGATGTTCCTTTCCAGCAATGCCACGACCTCAGGTGACGCGCTGCCCGCATACTCTGGTTTGACTTTGAACCCATTCCACATCGACGGATTGTGGCTGGAGGTAATAATGACAGCGCCCGCTGCTTTCCTCTCCAGGATGGCGTAGGCAATTGCCGGGGTGGGAGCAAACCGGTCACAGAGGTAGGCACGAATACCATTGCCGGCGATTACTTCCGCCACGGCCGCGGCAAAATCCTCCGACGCAAAGCGTGTGTCATAGCCAATAACGAGGCCCTTGTCGCTGACTTTGCTGTCGACCAGGTACTGGGCTACTGCCTGCGCGCAGATGCGCACGTTGTCGAAGGTAAAGTCCTGCGCAATGATCGCCCGCCAGCCGTCGGTGCCGAACTTGATTGCCGTCACCATTGCCTCCTACTCCGGGATGTGATTCTCTTTGCGTAGCAGTGCCATATCCGTATCCACCATCATGTGGATCAACTGCTCGAACGAAACTTTGGGTTGCCAGCCAAGTTGCTGATGCGCTTTGCTGGCGTCTGCAATCAGCAGCTCCACATCCGCCGGCCGGATCAATGCCGGGTCCACAACGACGTACTTCTGCCAGTCCAGACCGAGGTAGGAGAATGCCACCGCGCACAGCTCGCGGATCGAGTGCGTTTGGCCTGTCCCGACAACATAGTCGTCCGGCTGGTCTTGCTGCAGCATGAGCCACATCGCCTGCACATAGTCGCCCGCAAAACCCCAGTCCCGGCGCGCGTCCAGATTGCCCAGGCGTAGCTCGCTGGCCAGGCCCAGCTTGCATTTCGCGGCGCCATGAGCCACCTTCCGCTCCACGAACTCGAGCCCGCGCCGCGGTGAGCCGTGGTTGAACAGGATACCGGAGCAGGCGAACAGGTCATAGCTCTCTCGATAATTGACCGTGATCCAATGCCCGTAGACCTTGGCCACACCGTAGGGGCTCCGCGGGTAGAAAGGCGTCTTCTCGGTTTGCGGGACTTCGCGGACTTTGCCAAAGACTTCGCTGGAGCTTGCCTGGTAGAACCGGATGCCGGGGTCCACCATGCGAATCGCCTCAAGCACCCGCGTCACGCCCAACGCCGTGAACTCGCCGGTAAGGACCGGCTGCTTCCAGGAAGTGGGAACAAAAGACTGCGCCGCCAGGTTGTACACCTCTTGCGGCCGGTGCTCCCGCATCAGGTCTACCAGAGACGTCTGGTCCAGCAGGTCGCCTTGCACCAGCGTGATGCGATCCTGGATATGCTCCAGACGCTGGAAATTCAGGGTGCTGGTGCGCCGCACCATGCCGACCACTTCATAGTCCTTTTCCAGCAGGAACTCGGCCAGGTATGAACCATCCTGGCCGGTCACACCGGTAACCAGTGCTCTTTTCTTTGTCATTCAACCGCCTTTGAAAATTGGAGTTTAGAGACGAGAGATCAGGTTCTGGGCTGTACTTGCTCGCGCCAGTAAGCCAGTATCGTCTGGAGGCTCTGCTGCAGCGGGATTGTGGCCTGCCAGCCTGTTCTTGTGCGGAACTTGCTGCAGTCGCCCACGATCTCGGGGGTGTCAACCGGGCGCAAGCGCGTCGCATCCACTTCCAGTCGCAGCGGGACGGTGCTGAGCGCCATCAACTGGTCCAGCACCTCCCGGATGGAGTAGGAACGCCCTGTGCAGAGATTGTAGACCTCTCCGGGTTCGCCGCCGGAGAGGGCCAGATGGTAACCGCGCACGATGTCATGCACATCGCTAAAGTCACGGCGCGCACTCAGCTCGCCAACATGGAGCACTGGCTCGCGCAAGCCTGCCTCCGCCTGTGCGATCTGTCTGGCGAAATCGGAAGTGACAAATGCCGGGCTCTGTCCTGGCCCAATATGGTTAAAGGGACGCACGCGGATCACTGGCAACCTGTGACTGGCAAAGTACTGATAGCCCATCATATCTTGAGCGACTTTGCTCACGGCATACGGGTTGTTAGGCCGCAGTGGGCTGGTCTCGCGGATGGGCAATTCGTCCGGTGCTACAATTCCATACTCATCCGCAGAGCCCACCACCAGAACCCGTGGAAAAGTACCCATGGCAACGGCGGCCAGCAGCACGTTCAGCTGGCTGTGAATGTTGTTCGCCAGGGTGTTCCAGGGGTCCTGCCAGGAGGCAGGCACAAAGGCCTGGGCGGCCAGATGGAAGATGTGGGTGGGCTGTGATGCGGCAAACAGCTCTTTCAGCGCCGGCAGGTCCATCAGTACATCGCCTGTGTGCAGAGAGATCCGTCCCTGCGCCGGGCCTGCCTCACTGCTTGAGCGCGATGGGCTGCTGGAACCAGGCGCCAGCCACTGCGCTGCGCGACCTGCTACCAGGTCCAGTCCCACTATGTCCCAATCAGTATGTTCGAGCAGGTACTCCGCCAGATGGCTACCGGCGAACCCGCCTATCCCTGTGACCAGTGCTCTCAGGGTCAACCTCCTGCTGTCGCTGTATCATAGCCCCCAATCTTATAGATTATAGCCTAGCTTGGCCGGAAAGCGAAAACTGCCCGGCCAAAGCCTTCGGCCGGGCAGTTTTCGCTGAATCTCACGCCGCGCAGGATGTCCTGCGGGGGCGTGCAATTGAACGCCCCCGCTTTGCTCTACGTTCCTTCTTCCCAGGACTCCAGGTAGCGCTTTTGTTCAGGGGTAAGCGTGTCGATGGCCATGCCCATCGCGTGCAGTTTGAGACGCGCTACTTCCTTGTCGATCTCCTCCGGCACACTGTAGACGCGCTTCTCCAGCGTGGAGGCATTCTTGACCAGGAACTCTATGCTCAAGGCCTGGTTGGCAAAGCTCATGTCCATCACGCTGGCCGGGTGGCCTTCGGCTGCCGCGAGGTTGATCAAGCGACCTTCGCCCAGCAGGCAGATCGTGCGACCATCCTTGAGCGTATACTGATCCACAAACTCACGAATGCGCAGCTTGCTGGCTGACAGCGCTTCCAGGGCCGGGATGTTGACCTCTACGTTGAAATGCCCCGAATTCGCCAGGATTGCCCCGTCCTTCATTACTTCCAGGTGCTCCCGGTCGATGACATGGATATCGCCGGTCGAAGTGACAAAGACTTCACCTACCTTGGCTGCCTCCAGCATCGGCATGACGCGAAAGCCGTCCATCACCGCTTCCAGCGCCCGCAGAGGGTTGACCTCGGTGACGATCACGTGGGCGCCCAGACCGTGCGCGCGCATGGCGATACCGCGGCTGCACCAGCCATAGCCCGCCACCACCACGGTTCTTCCGGCCAGCAGTACGTTGGTGGCGCGTACGATACCGTCAATCGTCGATTGGCCTGTGCCGTAGCGGTTATCGAACAGGTGCTTCGTCATGGCGTCGTTGATCGCCAGGATGGGGTAGCGGAGCACACCCTTTTGTGCCATAGCCCGCAGGCGGATCACGCCGGTGGTGGTCTCTTCCGTTCCACCGATGATATCGGCGAGCAGGTCCGTGCGCTCCTTGTGTAGCGTCGAGACCAGGTCGGCGCCGTCGTCCATGGTAATCTGCGGCTTGTGCGCCAGAGCGGCCTTGATGTGCTCGTAGTATGTCTTGTTGTCCTCACCCTTGATGGCAAAGGTGGGGATCTTGAGGTTCGAGACCAGAGATGCGGCGACATCGTCCTGCGTCGACAGGGGGTTGGAGGCGCAGAGCACCACATCCGCACCGCCCGTTTGCAGGGTATGCATCAGGTTCGCCGTTTCTGTGGTCACGTGCAGACAGGCCGAGATGCGGACGCCGCGCAGCGGTCGCTCCTGTGCAAAGCGCTCGCGGATCAAGCGCAATACCGGCATCTCCCGCTCTGCCCACTGGATGCGCGACTGGCCTTTCTCGGCCAGGGCTATCTCTTTGACGTCGTACTGTTTCTTGGTCATTTCACTCCCGTTTCGTGCTTAGACTACCGAGAACTCGCCCTTGGTCAGGCGCTTGGTGAAATCGTAGATGCCGGCCAGCTCGCGTTCCATGACTTCTTCCACTGGCTTCTGCACTTCCGCCACTTTGACCCCGGGGTTCAGAATCAACTGCGCTGACGCGATGAGCGGTTTGTCGATGGGGTGGCCAATCTGGCTGCAGAGCCAGACATAGACTTCGGCAATGCCGGGCACGTCCTTGTAGATCTTGCCGGCGATCTCGTGGGTCAAGAAGGTGTAGATCTTGCCGACATGGGCGATGGGATTCTTGCCTGCTGCCGCCTCGGTGCTCATAGGGCGGTTCAGAGCGATAACGCCGTTCACCTTGTTGCCGCGTCCAACCTGCCCGCAGTCGCCGCCCTCGGCCGACGTGCCCAGGACGGTCAGGTACATGCCGTCTTCGCCGCGGTTTTCGACGTCCAGAGTGTTGAGGTCAATGGTAACCGTCTCAAAGTCGCGCTTTTCCTTGGCAACAAAGGCCTCGATAGCGGCCTTGATGTCGGCCTTGTGCGCAAAGTAGGCCTTCTCGCTCGGCACGAAGCGGTCCACGAACGCCATGGCCACGGTAAGGGTCAGGTTGCGATGGCGGCGGAAGCCCATGACTTTGATGTCTTCGCCCGCTTCGGGGAAGATCTTCTTGAACTCGGGCGAGTTCAGGTAGCGCTCGGTAGCCAGCACGATGCGCTCGGTTTCCGTGAGCGGTGCATAGCCGACGGCGGCCGAGGTGTCGTTGGCCCCGACCTCTTTGCGATCAAAGATGTCGGTGAGCTCCGGCGATCCTGGCTTGATCTCGTTCTGGTAGATCATGTGCGCCTTTGGATCAACAAAGCGCAGATTCTTGCGCAGCCATTCCTGCGCGGTGGCTTCGGCGATGGCACCCACGTCTACCTTCTTGCCCTTGAACTCGTAGATGGCGCGGTCGCCGAAAACCAGGCGCATCGGCTCGTCCACCTTGCCGCCGCCGATTTTGGGCGAGGTCCGGCCGGCCACCAGCAGGCACTTGTCAATGTTGTGGTGCACCACTTGCCCAAAGGTCTTTTCGTATTCGTGGCAGAGCGCGATGGATGTCGCCTCCATGATCGAATCGCAGATGGAATCGGGATGGCCAATGCCCTTCCGCTCCACGAGCTCGACTGCCTGACCCTCGACGGGCGTCCTCTTCAGACTCTCTACAGTAATGTTCCTCATACTTCTCCTCTCGTTTTGTGTTCGGATTGACCTGTGTGTGTCTAGCCCACCGGGCTTGATCTATTTCCCGTAGGGGCGTTCAATTGAACGCTCCTACCTTGCACTCTGCTTCAAATGCTCGCATTGACCCGACCACGGGCACGTCGGTTCAAAGTTGGTAAAGTCCTTAAAGTCAAGATACCGGGCCTGGATATCCTCCTTGGTCAGCGTCTGCAGCCGCGTCACGCCAAAATCCTCGACCGTGAACGAAGCCACCACGCTGCCGTGGATGATGGCGCGTTTGATGTCATCCCTTGCCGTGCTATCCTGCCGGGCCAGATAGCCCATAAAGCCTCCGGCAAAGGAATCCCCTGCGCCGGTCGGGTCCTGGATCTTTTCCAGGGGATAGGCCGGCGCATAGAAATACGAATGGGTTGGATCGCCGCCATTGGCGAACAAGACGGCCCCATATTCGCCTTTCTTCACCACCAGCGCCTTCGGTCCCAGGCTGAGAATCTTGCGCGCTGCGCGAATCAGGCTGAAGGTGTTGGCATACTGCCGCGCTTCGGCTTCATTCATCAGCACAATGTCCACCGCTCCAATGACCTGGCTGAGGGCTTCTTTGCGGTAATTGATCCAGTAGTTCATCGTGTCCAGCACGGTCAGCTTCGGGTGCTGCACCTGCGACAGTACCTCCAGTTGCAGTACGGGATCAATATTGGCCAGGAAAACGTACTCTGCTTCCCGGTAGCACTCGGGCAGTCTCGGGTGAAACGTGGCAAAGACGTTTAGCTGTGTGTCCAGCGTCTCCGCCGAGTTCATGTCGTAGCTGTAGCGACCGGACCAGCGGAAGGTCTTGCCCTCCGCAATCTGCAATCCTTCCAGGTTGATGTTCCGCTCTTTGAAGAACTGGATGTGCTCCTGCGGGAAATCCGCACCGACTACGGCGACCAGATTCACCTCATCGTACAACCGTGCTGCGGCGGAAAAGTAAGTCGCTGCCCCGCCCAGAGTGTCCTTGACCTTGCCAAATGGCGTCTGGATGGAATCCAGTGCCACCGAACCCACGACCAGTATGCTCACAGTCTCTTCTCCTTATCCAGTAGGGCAAACTGTCAGTTTGCCCAAACATTATGCCGTAACGTACCTGGCACGCATCTGTGCCGAGACCGCCGCGGTAAGCTGCAGAACGCGCTCGGCCGTCTGCGGATCCAGCGACCCTGTCCCGCACGAAGGCGTAACCAGCCCGGCAGCCAGCAGCTTGTCTGGCGCGACCCCCTTGCCTACCAGCAAATCCATGGCTTTGTGCAGGCGCTCAACCAGGCTGTTGACGGTCTCACCCTCTACTGCGGGGCCCGATGGCACGATGCCCCAGGCGATGATCCCGCCACGTTCCAGAAATGCCGCCACAGCATCCGCGTAGAGCGAAAGCGATTCGGCATAGTCATACGCGTCAAGGTTCAGGATATCCGTTGAGGTCTCTAGCAGAACGGACCAATCCGTGTTACCGCAACAGTGTACGCCTTTCAAGCCACTCATGCCGGCAAAGACTTCTTCCAGCAGGGTCACGACCTGCTCACGGCTCAAAGAGATAAAGCCGGAGCCGAATGAGCTGAGGTATGGCTCATCGACGAACATAACGGTGTGCGGAGCAAGGCTACGCAGTCGCTGCTCTTGCCAGGCTGCCTTTAGCCGAAGGTGCTTGGCAATGGCGTCGGCGATAATCTCATCGTAGAGCAGTGGGCGCCGGGTCTGATCGACCACTGTCAGCCCCCAGCTGATCGGGCCGGTTACCTGCCCCTTAAGCGCCAACGCTGGCGTTGCGAGCAGGCCTGGAGTATCGAGCAGGTGGTGCAAACCCTTGGCATACTGCGGGCTGAGCGCGCCGTGCTCCAGCTCGTTCTCCAGATAGGCCACATACAGCCGCTCCAGGTCGCGATCCAGGTTCTGGCTGCGGTCCACATAGGTGCGCTCTTTCTCGAGATCAACCACGATTCCCGGGAAATTCTCCGAAAACTGCGCGTACATGTTCTCCAGATAGGAGCGCCTGGGTAGCTGCGGCCAGACCGGAATCTGCGGCATATACCGTAGAATCAAATCCCAGGCCTCGGCCGGGTCCGGCACGGGCATGCTGCCCACCGCCATGGGCAACCAGTCGGGCTTGAATGGCGAAGCAGGACGGAGCACCGCACCATCTTGCTTGTCAGCACCCTTATTGTCTGTTGGGTTTGAGAGCACCTTCTCGTCCGTCATAGCCTTACCTCTCTTCTCCCTTGGCAGCGGAGCCACCGAACCGCCCGTACATATCCTGCAGCAGATGCGTTTCTGCTTCGCATTGCTCCACAGACTGGCAGGCGGCTGGATCCTGGCTCTTCTTGGCCTGTCGCAGACCCGGTCCGAAGGGCGGGTAGATCACTCCGACTTCGGTCACTATCCCGGTGAGGTAACGGTGCGGTGTAACGTCAAAAGCCGGGTGGGCAGCCTTGACGCCCTCCGCCGTGATCGGCACACCGCGAAAGTGCGTAACCTCGCGCGGGTCGCGCTCTTCGATGGGGATCTCGGCGCCGTTGTGTATGCCCAGGTCCACGGTTGACGTGGGCGCTACCGAGTAGAAGGGGATCCCGTTCTCTTTGGCCAGCACCGCCACCGAGTAAGTGCCGATTTTGTTGGCAAAGTCGCCGTTGGCCGCAATGCGGTCGGCACCGAGCAGCACAAGATCCACCTTTCCACGTGACATAAAGTGCCCGGCCATGTTGTCGGTGATGAGCGTACAGGGGATGCCTGCCTGCTGCAGTTCCCAGGCCGTCAGCCGCGCTCCCTGCAAGAACGGGCGTGTTTCGTCCACCCAGACGTGGATGTGCTTGCCCTGCTCATGGGCGGCGCGCACCACACCGAGGGCCGTCCCATAATCCACGACCGCCAGAGCCCCGGTGTTGCAGTGGGTCAGGATGTTCGCGCCGTCCTGGATGAGTGCCGCGCCGTGTGCGCCGATACGTTTGTTGATTGCCACGTCCTCATCGGCGATGCGCTGCGCTTCGGCGACAACCGCCTCGATCACCTTGTCGGCTGTTTTCCACTGCGGGCTGTTCGCCACCCTGCTCATGCGCTGAATGGCCCAGAACAGGTTTACAGCTGTCGGCCGCGTCTGTGCCAGCGCGTCCGCCGCGTGGCTGAACTCGGCCAACACCTGCGGGCGGGACTTGCCGCGGTTCTGCCAGGCAGCCAGAGCCAGGCCAAATGCCGCCGCGGCGCCGATGGCGGGCGCCCCGCGGATCTTCATCGTCGTGATCGCGTCTGCCACGCCGTGCCAGTCGGTGTATTCCAGTATGGTGAATTCGTTCGGCAGTTTCAGCTGGTCAATCAGCCGGACCTTGCCGTCCTGCCATTCAATGGTACGCACCGGTCCTCCCGTTTTCGGACAAAAAAATCTCTCCCGATGGCTGCTCCTGCGGCTTGTCGCAGGCGATGGGAGAGAAGTCGTCTACTTCCCTCTCATCTTTCAGCTCCCTCGGCTTCCTTTGACTTGAAAGCTCCGGGCTGCCGGAATTGGCACCATAGTTAACGGTCAGTCCTTCGTCGGCTGGTGATCCTCGTTGACGCTGGACTACCGGACTACCTGGTTGCCGGGGTTTCGACGGGCCGGTCCCTCCACCCCTCTAGATAAGAGTAAGCACTGCTATTCGATTGAAAACGCAAGGGCTATGTTATCACAGATATGCTGATTTGTCAAAAAGCCTGTCCCTCCCCATGCCCCCATATGGCCGGACCTATGCTACAGAGATCGGGCCGTTCACGAGCCGGGAGGCAGCATCAGGCTCAAGACTTGGTCAGGAGAGTAGGTGTTCACGCTGCCAGCGGCGCGGATGCGCTGTTCATCGTCCAGGGTAACCAGAGGGCAGTCCAGTCGTTGGGCGAGGGCTACGTACACGGCATCTGCACCGCGCAGACCGCACTTGGCAGCCAGCTCCGTAGCAGCGCCGGCCAGCCCGTTGTCCAACGGTACATGGGCGTGAAAAGGCAAACGGCGAAGAATCACCACGGCAGCAAGGCCCAGAGTTGGATCCCCTGTTCCGCTGGCCACGGCTGCCGCCACCTCGGGCCACACCAGATTGGGACAGGACACGGGTATGCGTTGCGCTTGCAGTGCCTCCAGCAGACGTTTACTGGAGGCGTGACTCACCTCCGTTGCCTTAAGGCGGCTCACGTATACGCTGGCGTCGATGACGTACATGGTCAGTCACGCATCTCCGAGACCAGCTTGACGCCCGATTTCCGCCCCTTCCAGCGGCGCGCAATTTCCTCGCTCAGCTCGTCCATCTCAGCCGCGAGCTCGCTGTCTGTTGGCGCCACAGCGGCCTGCACCAGAAGGG
>JAEAME010002199.1_pt1 | contig 11694 bp, 10 predicted proteins | sample 8958731 | NCBI WGS metagenome assembly JAEAME01 (sample SAMN16933194, study PRJNA681113) | bioreactor sludge metagenome | isolation source: anerobic bioreactor sludge (Control) | place: India:Bengaluru | collected 2018-10-24 | reverse complement strand
ATGTCTCTGGCGCGAATCTTCTCCTTGCCCGCAAATAGCAGATGCTTGTCGTTTGCGTGTTTGGCAGTAATGACCCGGTAGCCCAGACGCTCAAAAGCCTCTATACCGCGATCCTGATAGACAGTTGTCATTGACGGCGAGGCAGGAGATACGACAGCAATGGTGTCGCCGGGGGCAAGACTTTTCGGTTTTAAAATGTCCATTGAAAAAATTTATCAGCGCTTCCAGACAAGCCCGAAGACAATACCAAGGATTATCCAGATAGGTATAGATATGATAAGCGCCCACAGGATGCCACTCACATTTTTCAGAGAACTTTTTAGCTGACGGGTCATGATGGCCCTTTCAACCTTTATTCGCAAGTCTTCAAGGTTGAATGGCTTGACAATATAGTCATAAGCGCCATTTTTAATGGCTTCAACAGCGGTCTCAAGGGTTGGATATCCTGTTATGAGAAAAAACAACACTTTTTCATCTCTTGTCATTAACTCTTTTAGAAGCTCTATGCCGGTCATATCGGGCATCATGAGGTCAGATATTACGAGATCAAAGCTTTGGGGTGCAAACTTCCTCAGAGCATCTGTTCCATTTTCTGCTGTAACCACTTCAAATTTGAGATCCATAAAGAAGTCCAGGAGAAATTTACGAATAAGTTCGTCGTCATCTACGATGAGAATACGTTTTGTTTCCATCTTGCCACCTCGTGCAAAAGGTTTGAAACTTTTTGTTCTCCAGCCAGATCATTAGCCGAAAGAAGGTTGTCTTGCAGGTAAGCGTTCTTTCTTTTATGTTAATCGTCTGGAGTAAATTTTATTTAAGAGCCTACCTATCAATTTTCTCCCATACTATCGAAATTATTGCAACAAAAATATTTAAAGAAAGGCGGGCGATAGGTACGAGGCAATGGGCAATTTAGAAACAGCTCAAAGTTCCAGGCTCATAGCGTGATGCTAAAGACATCATTATGAGAATGCTTGACTTCCCGGCCAGGGAGGGGTATGAAAATTGAAAACTTTATGGAAGGAAAAAGGCATGGCTACGAAGATAACAATTTCCATCGGTGAAGTAAGTTTAGATGCGGAGCTTTTAGACACTGACTGTGCGCAAGCGATTGCCAGGATTTTGCCCATCGAAGCAAGATCGAAAACATGGGGCGACGAATTCTACTTTACTATTCCGGTATCAATGCCCCTTGACGAGACAGCAACCACCCACGTGGCAATAGGAGACATTGGATTCTGGCCGCCGGGAAATGCGTTGGCAATCTTTTTCGGTCCGACGCCCATGAGTAATGGATTAGAACCTGTACCCGCCAGCGAGGTGAATCTGGTTGGAAAAATTATCGGCGACGCGACTGCACTGAGGAAGGTAAAAGGGGCATCGAAAATAAAGATAGAGAAAATCAGTGAAAAGTGAGAAGTCTGCATGGCATATTTTTGTGAACAAGAGATTTCTTTTTTGTGCAATACAGCGCTATGAACGTCCGGCAGCTTCCTGAGCCGTCTAAACCTTCTTCATTTGGTGTTTTTGCATATTTGCAAAGAAGGTCACAAAAATTGAAAAGATTCCCTGCCATTATCTGAAAAGTCCTTTCAAAGTTTTTGTAGCGCTCTCAATAATCGTACTGCTTCCGCCCGCTACCGCCTCGCCTATCCCTAAGATTGATACGCCAAGTTTTTTTGCCAGACCAACTGAGAGGCGTGTTGCGAGATTTTCCCGTAAGTTAAACCGTGGATTGTTAAGATCGCCCTCAAGAACAAAATCGAGGCTAATTTCATTATTATTGTTTTTTAAGAAGCTTAACACCATCGATCTCGGGACACCGAGAAATGTAGCACCTATCCCACCGGAAGGGCTTAGTTCGAGATCCCTGATCACCATTGTCCCCGGGGCCCTGATATGGTTTTTAATAACACCGGCGTCCATATTCATATTGATAGATCCTCTTTCGATTTTCACATCCCCTTTCTTATCAACGTATGGTCTCAACAAGACAAGGTCTGTGTTTTTCGTTGCTATTGTGAGCTTTGTTTCTTCGCTCAAGAAATTCGTTCTCCCTGTTGCATGGATAGAGCCTTTCTGCCTGCCCCCTGCAAGTTGACTCGATACTGTGTAGTCAGTCCATGTGTTGGTGAGGGGATACGTGATATCATGGACATCTATCTTCACGTCCTCAAACTTCAGCGCAACAGGGCGGGCCATGCTTTTATCTTCAAAATCAACCCTGCCTTTCTTAACGGTGAGGACCTTAATTTGGACCGGCCGTGTATCTTTTGTCCCCGATTCTTTTACCTTTTTTATCTTCACTTTTTGTTTGTTTTCGCCTACCTTTTCTTCAGGCATAACCAAAGGTAAAAGAATCTTTCCCTTCCCATCGATTGCGAGCTTGAAATAGGGTTGATCAACCTCGACCCTGGAAATCATGAGTTTGTCACCGAGAATGCTCATAAAATCAGCTTTTACAATAACAGATTTGACATTGCCAACCGTCTGACCATTTCTGAAAAAATTTAAGTCTTCTATTATAACCTTTCCCCAGGCAATGCTTACAGAACCTGCTTTCACGTTTTCTCCGAGGGCATTTTCGATCTGGGTTTTAAGGAGTTGCCCGGATAAACTGGCAAGTATCGATAAAACAATAGCCAGGCAAATAGTGACAATCCCGGAAATAACGAGTATTTTTCTCATTCTGGCTGGCATGGTTCAATTTTCTGAATGCAATAGTTACATTATTGCCATGACATTTTCAATGACCTTGGTCGTGTTCAATGCAATCTTTGATCATAGTTGAGCGATTCGCGTCTTTGACAAAATGTTTGGCTTACAAGCTGGATTCCTTTTTGAAAAGTAATGGAAAGAGATCGCAGAGGCGATGAGAAAAACCTGATTCATTATCATACCAGGCTATGATTTTTACCATGCTCCCGCCTATGACCTGCGTGCATGCGAGATCGACTACAGATGAATAGGGATTTCCGGTAAAATCTACGGAAACCAGGGGTTCATCAATGCAGCACATAATACCTTTTAAGGGACCATCTGCGGCTGCCTTCAAGCTATTATTTACTTCATCTATGCTGGTATTTCTGTTCAGTGTTGCTACAAAATCCACCAAAGCAACCTTAGGTGTAGGGACGCGCACAGAGATACCATTAAGTTTTCCTGCCAACTCAGGGATAACCCTGTCGACAACTTCTATGGCAGCTGTAGTAGTAGGAAAAATTGATTCGGCCATCGTTCTTGCTCTTCGCAAGTCTCTGTGGGGATTATCAAGGAGAACCTGATTGTTGGTATAACTGTGAACAGTAGTCATGTATCCACAGAGGATACCGAAGGCATCATGGAGAGTCTTTGTTATGGGAGCGAGACAATTTGCGGTACACGATCCCATGGAGACAACCTGATGTTTTTTCTTGTATTGTATTCCATTTATGCCAGGGATGATGGTGATGTCCGGATTGTGTCCCGGCGCGGATATGACAACCTTGCGTGCTCCTGCGGTGATGTGTCGACAGGCGTCGTCCCTATGGGTGAACACGCCGGAACTTTCGAGAACAACGTCCACATCAAGGTCTTTCCAGGGAAGCTTCTCCGGGGTGCTTCTCGAAAATACTGGAATTTCATTTCCATCAACTATGATAGAAGCGCCCGTGCTTTTGATCTGTCCGTTTAGGGTTCCCTGAACCGAATCATATTTCAATAGGTGGGCCAGCATACGGCTGTCAACGCGATCATTGATGGCAACAAAAGCAAGTTCCTGTCTCGTCCTGCCTATCCTGAAAACAGACCTTCCTATTCTTCCAAATCCATTTATTGCGACTCTTACAGGCATAGTATGCGAATCTTGTTTACTTTTTTTGTGTTGCTTTACGAAGGTTGATGTTAGGTTAAGATCGTGCAATCACAACAGTAAATAAAACAGGTTCTGCCTATCCTGTCAATACCCTTGTCCGATGTTACTTACAATTTGAATGCTTCTTCCCTGCCGGTATATTTCTTGCGTAGTTTTACCTTTTCTATTTTGCCGGTTGGATTTCTTGGCACCTCGCCGAAAAATATCTTTCTCGGTCTTTTATACTTCATAAGTCCTTCGCAATGTTTGAATATTTCTTCTTCTTTCAATGTTTTTCCGGGGATAATATCGACGACCACCGCAACGATCTCGCCAAGACGTTCATCAGGTATGCCAATGGCAGCCACATCTTTCACCGCCGGATGGGTATGGAGAAAATCCTCTACCTCCGCAGGGAAAACATTTTCACCGCCAGAGATAATAACATCTTTTTTGCGATCAACGATCCAGATAAACCCATCTTCGTCCACGCGAACCATGTCACCGGTGAAAAGCCAGCCATCTCTCAAGGCCTTGGCTGTGGCCTCCGGATTCTTATAATACTCCCTCATAACGCCATTCCCGCGGACGCAGAGTTCACCCGGCGTTCCTCTTGGAACAATATTTCCATCATCGTCAACCACTTTATACTCCCAGTTGAAGCCGGGAAGTCCAATGGCTCCAATCTTATGCTCATTACCGATGCGGAGATCAACACACCCCGGTCCCGTTGATTCGCTCAGACCGAAGCTTGTATCATACTGCATGGCAGGAAAATACTTTCTCCAGTGCTTTACAAGGGCCGGTGGAATAGGTTGGGCGCCCATATGTAAGAGTCGCCACTGATCAATCTTATAGTCAGACAACTTCATCTCGCCCTTGTCCAGCTTGATCAGTATATCCTGGACCCACGGCACAAGACACCACAGGACGGTGCCGCCTTCCTCGCTTATTGCCTCAAATACCCATTCAGGCGAAAACCCTTTCAAAATAACCGCACTGCTTCCGACGATGAAATGGCCGAACCAGTGCATCTTCGCGCCGGTGTGGTAGAGAGGAGGAATAAGAATGAATACATCATCCTTTGTCTGTCTGTGATGCACATTTTCAACGATACAGGCACTTGCCATATTGTTATGGGTAAGCAGAATCGGTTTTGGCCGTCCTGTTGTTCCTGAGGTAAAGTATAGCCCACAGGGATCTTCAAAGGTGAGGTCCGTATTAAGAGGCATTGAGCCGGCATTAGCTATAAGAATCTGAAATGATTCCGCAAAAGCAGGGGTGTTCTTCCCAACACAGATATAGTTTTTCACTGTAGGGAGCTGATCCTTAACTGATTCTACCCTTTGGGTAAACTCTTCATCAAAGACGAATACAACAGGTTCGGCAACGTCAGCACAGTATTTCATTTCTTCAGCAGTAAAACGGAAATTCAGCGGCACAACCCATGCCCCTGTGCGCACGATGCCAAAATAGGCGACAAGCCATTCAATGGAGTTCTGCATCCAGTGGACAACCGTATCCCCCTTTTTGACGCCTTTCCCTTTCAGGATGTTCGAAAACCTGTTTGCCCTCTCATCAAATTCCTTCCAGGTGATTTCTGCCCTTGTTCTGGTTGCTGCAACCCGTTCGACAAGGGCAACGTCATCCGGGTACATCCGTGCGTTTCTGGCCAGAATCTCGCCGATATGAATCTGTATATCGCTCATCTTACCCCTCCTTGGTTTGATTCAAGATTGTCCAGCATTGTTCTGTCATATGTACCTTGTTCTCCCAAACGTTTTCTCAATGTCTGCGCCAAGCATGGCAGAGAATTGTTCGGCAACATCGGCAACGAGAGACCCATACTCAGGGATATGAGACTCTAAAAAGGTCCCCATAATAAACATTGAACCAAAAATATTCTCCTGGGAATTGAATAGAGGGGAAGCAATGACATTGATGCCAGGATTCAGTTCCCCCATGTCCACTGCGTAACCATTATGGCTGCATTGTTTGATCTCGCTTTTCAATCTTTCGTGACTAAACTTTGAAGCATTCCCGTGAAAAAAAAGCCTGTTCTGTTTAAGAATTGTCTCTCGCTCATCCTCAGGCAAAAAGGATACAATAGCCTTTCCGTGGGCACCATGAGTGATACTGAAACGATGGCCTATTCGTGTGGTAACACCAATAGTCTGATCAGCTTCCTGCTTTGCCACGACGAAAACATTCTTATTGTCGATAATACCAAGAAGGGCTGTGCTGTGAGTCTGATCGGCAAGCTTTTTGAGGTATGGGCCGGCTATTGCTTCGTAATTCAAACTGTCCAGCACCTTTCTTGACAGGGATATAAGACCAAAACCAAGAGAATAGGTTTTTCCTGAGGGGTCCTTATGCACAAGACCATATTTCTGAAGTGTGTTTAATATGGAATATCCCTTGCTTTTATGGATACCGACACTTTTACATATTTCTGTTAGATTCATCTTAAACGATGGATTCCTGGCGAGACAGATCAGTATGCGCGATGCCTGATCGACAGCAGGCACTACTCCTGTGTATTTAGATTTGGTCTTTTCCTCTTTTTCTCCATCCATCAACTTTTCTGCCATTCTCTATACGCTATGCTCCATGCTATTACGCACCGGGTACAATCGCCCGGTACCTGCAAATCTGCTCACAGACCTCACATCCCACACACTGATCGGGATTGATAGAGACAGTTCCTTTCCTCCTGTGCCCATCTTTGGTTTGGCCCGCAACCTCGCGCCAGCTTATGGCGGGGCAATTGATCTCGAGACACATTTTACATCCACGACAGTTATCAGCGGAGATGATGTAGACAGGGCTCTTAAACTTTTCCGTAGGCTTGGCGCGGCGTAACAACATACAGGGAGAGTTTATTGTTATGATGACCGATGCATCATCCCGCGCCACCTCTTCTTTGATGGCCGCCATAGTCTGTTGAATGTTGTATGGATCTATCTTCCTAACATGTTTAACACCCACGGCTTGAGCAATCTTTTCATAATCTACCATTGATGAAGGTTCTTTTTTTGATGTGAATCCGGTTCCCGCAGTCTCCTGCTGGCCTGTCATGGCAGTGATCCGGTTATCAAGGATTATGGTTGTTGAGTAGCCTTTGTTGTACACAGCGTCCATAAGGGGTGTTATGCCGGAATGGAGAAAGGTAGAATCTCCGATGACAGCACAAATCTTGCCCAGCCCCTCTTTTCCGAGGACTTTTCCTGCCCCGTAAGCTCCTCCAATTCCAGCGCCCATACATGTTGAGGCGTGCATTGCGGACAGAGGTGGTGCAACGGCAAGTGCATAGCAGCCGATATCACCGAACACATAAAGCCCGAGTTTCTTAAGGGCATAGAAAAGAGGCCTGTGAGAGCAACCGGCACAAAGATTTGGTGGCCTTCGGGGAAGGTCATCCGGTTTTACCCTTATCCTTGGTGCAACATATTTTTTCCCGGTTACTGCCTTTGACAGGGACCGCTCAACAATGGTAGGGGTAAGTTCGCCGACTGCAGGTATGAGGTCCTTGCCATGCCAAACCTTGATATTCAGGGATTTGATTTCTGTTTCCAGAAAGGGGTCAAGCTCCTCAACAACAATGACCTTCTTCACCTTTTTTGCGAAATCAGTAAGCATTTTTTTTGGAAGAGGCCAGACCATCCCTAGTTTCAAAAAGGAGTATTGTGGAAAGACTTCTTTTGTATAGAGGTATGAGGCTCCTGAGGATATAAAGCCTATGGATGTATCATTGATCTCAATAGTATTGAAAGGAAACTCTGTATCAGCATACCCCGTAAGCTTTGCCGATCTTTCTTCTATGGCAATGCGTTTGACACGGGCATACATTGGTACCATGACAAGTTTAGGAGTATCCTTCTGATGGAGGCCTTTGGGGATAGCCGACTCTTTCCTGTCGCTCAATTCTACAGGGGAATCGCAGTGAGACACCCTGGTCTCTCCCCGCAACAGCACCGGTGTGTCGAAACGCTCACTGATGTCAAAGGCGATTTTGGTAAAATCTTTGCACTCCTGTGAGTCACCTGGCTCCAGCATAGGAACCTTACCAAAACGGGTCCAGTTCCGGCTATCCTGTTCATTTTGAGAGCTGTGCTGACCGGGATCATCAGCGACGACGATAACAAAGCCTCCCTTGACACCTGTGTAGGAAATGGTCATAAAGGGATCTGCCGCCACATTGAGGCCCACGTGTTTCATACATGCAATGGCTCTTCCACCGGCAAGAGATGCTCCATGGGCAACCTCAACCGCCACTTTCTCGTTCGGCGACCATTCTGTATAGACCTCGGTATATTTTGCTATTTCCGCGAGAATTTCGCTGCTTGGTGTTCCCGGGTAGGCACATGCAACGTTTACGCCCGACTCCCACGCACCCCTGGCGATTGCCTCGTTCCCCTGTAATATTTTCTTCATCTCTCCTCCTGCCGTTTTCCACCCCTAAGAATGTAGTGATCACGGATTCATTGTTCATGCGCTATTCTGTATAGAGAATTTTGTTTTGTATTTTGAAAAATACTAGCGAATTGCAGCGTTGTTGTCAACTAAATGTGAGGGGTTGAGAATTTAACTTTTGTCTTGACACGATAAGAATGGTCTGATAATTTAAACCAACCGGTCGGTTTAAACCAACTGGTTGGTTTTTAAAAGGAGTTTAAAATGAAAAAAAAAGATTTGGTTAAAACTTCACCAAAATCAGACAAAAAGGTCAACATGATTGCGACAGCGGCGGCCAAGCTTTTCAGTAAAAAGGGCTATAGAGAGACAAGCATGGAAGATGTTGCGCTGAGTGCAAAATTAAGCAAAGGTGGAATGTACCACTATTTTAATTGTAAAGAAGACATACTGTATTTTATTTTGTCTAACTTCATGGATCTCTTACTGAAGACTCTCCAGCAGGACCTTCAGAAAATGGAAGAACCTGATGAGAAGATTCGATTTATGATACGGCACCACGTGGAGACTTACGTTGCCCACATGTATTCAGCAAAAGCCCTTCTCAACGAGGCCTACAATCTTTCCACGCCAAAGCTATCGAAGATAAAATCAAAAGAAAAGCAATACTTCTCGATCATAGCCGGCGTCCTTTCATTCTATGTTGGTCATAAATTAGACAAAGACAAACTAACGGTTGTTACATTTAATCTGCTCGGAATGTGTAACTGGATTTACTCCTGGTACAATCCGCAAGGGGTCATAAACTGGGAACAACTGTCACGGATTATTTTTGAAAACTTCATCAGGGGCCTGTCAAGTTTTCAGGCTGTTCAGCAGCCTTCACAGGATTGCGGAGGGAAAAAAGAATGAAAAGACAAACAGATTACGGATATGACATTAAACCTGTATATACCCCTAAAGACATTGCGGACTTGAATTATGAGAGGGATGTAGGAGACCCGGGTTCATATCCTTTTGTTCGCGGATATTATCCAAACGGCTACCGCGACCGGATTTGGACAAGGCGAATGACCGCAGGTCTCGGTTCTTCAAAACGAACTAATGAAGTGCTCAAGCAGTACAGGAAAATGGGCCAAACACAGGGGATGTTGGTTATCCACGATAGACCATCTGCAATGCCGATAGACGCTGATCACCCCGTAGCGAGAAGAGAGGCAGGGGTATTGGGATGGCATGGATCTTCACTGGTTGAATTTGAGGAGTTGATGGATGGCATTCCCCTGACTGGCCAGTCTATTACCTTATTGGGCTCTTCCGCAATGTCCTGTATGAGGCTGGCCTATATTGTTGCCCTTGCCGAGAAACGTGGGGTAGCTTTAACCGAAGTGCACGGTAGCGTGACTGAGTATCCCTTTTGTCACACATTTGGACAGACAGATCATCTGCCTTTGGATCTCCTCATCAAGCTCTGGTTGGATTCCTCAGAATATATTATAAGAAATAAGATACATATGCGCTGTGGCATCCTGAGCCAGCATTTTCAGGAATCAGGAGGCAACAACGCTCAGGCACTTGCCATTGAGATTGCTCAACTCAAGGAGTTGCTTGGACTTTTGGTCAACGAGCGCGGCCTTGATTTCAATGATGTTTGTCTACTTCCCTATGAGCTCGTTAGCATTGGTTCACGATTTTTCGAAGAAATAGCTAAGGTTAGGGCTCTTCGAAGGATGTATGCAAAGATGGCTAGAGAAACCTTTCATGCCAAAACAGAGAAGGCCTGCCAGCTGCTCATATCGGTTCATACATCGGGCCGAACCATGACGTATCAGCAGCCATACAACAACATCGCGCGATGCGCAATACAGACCCTTGCCGGAGCTCTTGCAGGCTGTACTGCAATCGACAACGCTTGCCTGGACAATGCCTATGCAGAGCCATCCGCTTTTGCAGCAAGAATGTCTTTGAATACTCAACATATCGTCTCTGATGAAACAGGGGTAACAGATGTTACCGATCCCCTTGCAGGTTCTTATTTTGTAGAGTTTCTTACCAACAAAGTGGAGGAGGAAGCATACAAAATACTCCAACATATAGAGAATCAGGGTGGAATGATTGCTGCCGTAAAGAAAGGCTATATCCACAACATGATGGAAGAATCGGCTCGAAAAAAACAAAAAGAAATAGAATCAGGTGAGCGTTTAATCGTAGGAGTAAACGAACTGGTCATTCCTCCGGAGGAAGATGATGATATCCCGATACAGTCGGTTGAGGCGTCTGATTCGGAGGAAATAGCAATACGAATGGAAAACTGGAGAAAAACAAGAGATATGCCGCTATTAAACGAAAAGATTAGACAACTTTTCGACGACACCAAAAAGGACGGTAACTATAATCTAATGCCGTCTATTATTGAAGCAGTCAAGGCATATGGCACTGCGGGAGAAATAATGGGGGTAATACGGATGGCGCAAGGGTTTCCTTATGATCCGCTGGAAATGATTTATTGCCCATTTGATCTGTAAGGGGGGGGGCTCACGTCCACCCTCGCAGAGGCCTCAGAAGACGGGGGAGGGGGAGATATAGGAGGTAGTTGTTGAAACAGGAGGAATATTACTATGAGCAAAAGGAAGCATATTAAAGTTCTCATTTCCGTTATCGGTCTTGACGGACACTTCACAGGCGCGCAAATTGTATCGAGGTTTCTCATGGATGCCGGAATGGAGGTTGTATATCTCGGAATTTATCAAACACCAGAAATGATAGTCAATGCTGCCATTCAAGAGAGCGTGGATCTGATTGGGATAAGTAGCCATGCTTCGAACTACGAACAAATAGGCGTTTTACTGGACTTGATGAAGAAAAATGATTTGCATGATATTCCTGTAATTTGCGGTGGGACAATTCCGAAACAACATGCAGAGGCACTCATAAAAAGGGGTGTGTCAAAAATATTTCCACCGCAAAGCACTTCAGAATCAATCATAAATTATATTGTCTCCGTTGTGAAGAGATGAACAATGATTAACAGCATCGTTAAAAAGATTGTCAATGGTGATCCAAGGGATGTTGCAAGGCTAATTCGCGACATTGATGATCGGGTTCCGGGAACAAGAGATATACTCAAGGCCCTTCACAAGCATACAGGAAAAGCCTATATCATTGGAATCACGGGTGCTCCTGGTGTTGGAAAAAGTACGGTCGTAGATCAAATGATCCGCGGATTACGAACGAACGGAAAAACGGTAGGAGTGCTGGCCGTAGATCCAACCAGCCCATTCAGTGGAGGGGCCATACTGGGGGATCGCATTCGCATGCAGCGGCACAGTCTGGACGAGGGGGTATTTATTCGTTCGCTGGCGACCCGGGGTCAATTCGGAGGGCTTACCCAATCTACACGCTCAATAATAGATGTCTTGGACGCTATGGGTAAAGATTATATCATTGTT
>JAEAME010002214.1_pt1 | contig 11696 bp, 11 predicted proteins | sample 8958731 | NCBI WGS metagenome assembly JAEAME01 (sample SAMN16933194, study PRJNA681113) | bioreactor sludge metagenome | isolation source: anerobic bioreactor sludge (Control) | place: India:Bengaluru | collected 2018-10-24 | reverse complement strand
ATCAAGGGGGCGCTGCGAAGCAGCGTGGGGATGATTCCGCTCTCTTTTGGGGAAAGCGGAGAAAATGGGGAGCAGGCCGGAGGGCTGCGTATTTTATTCGCTTGACACAAAAGGGGGACGGCCCTATTTGCACATAATCTGGGTTATGTTTCGCAGCGAAGCTTGCGGAGCGAGGAACATAACTAAGCTCAGATTATGTTAAATCAGGGGCGGCCTCTATTGAGGGTAGAGCGAAGCGGCGCCCGAACGGGAAAGGGAGCCGGGTGGAAATGAGCGCTCGCCCGGGTGGAGGTGGAGGTTCGGGGAAGGGTCAGAGAAGAGATTTGTCAGGTATGGGTTCATTGTTTTGATGAAGGTCGTGCCGATCCGGGCGGCGTTCATTTGCAACGGCGAGTGAGCGGAGCGAACACCGCTGGGTTTGGGTGGGAGGCGAACGAAGTTCGCTGGGTGGGGTTAAGAATCATGAGCGAAGCGAATACTGCATATCCTTAATAAAATTTGAAAAGTTTTAAATTAATACTAATTTTACAGATGCCTGTTTTAGAAATAGTTACACTGTTCTTATTTTCATACTATGTGTCAACTTTTCTGACACATTGGATTTTGTTATGTAGGTTCCATATTTACTATAGATAAAGGCAAAAAGAGGAATTATCGACTTGATCGTTCAGATAAATGCAAAATACCACATATCTGTATTCAGATTCCCAATAATAAAGATATAGACAAATACTTCTTGAATTTATAAAAGTTAACAGCAAGCATAAAAAAACAAAAAGAATGACTTTAACTAAAATTAAATGCCCAGGTTGTGGAGAATTTATTTTTCCTAATAATGGAACTATTAAAACGACAAATTCTTACAATGACTGTCTAAGACGTTGTGAGAAATGTGAAATTGGGTTTTCAAATTCACAAAATAACCCGACTGTTATTTATAAAAATTATTCTCATAACGTTCCGGAGTTGCTTCGTCAAAATTTAGATTTTTCATTGGATAATTCGATAAATCAAAGAAATCGGCAGAGCAAGATAAAGAGATTTGGGTTTTCAACTTCTGAAGACGCTTTGACTTGGAGTTTTTTTAAATATTTTGTTGCAAAAAATAAATTAAGTGAATTGCTTGAAATACTAAATATTGAAAGCAAGCATTCAACTTTCGACATTTATTTATGGGGAACAAACATTTGCAAAATCAATGATGAATCAAATTTCATTAAAAAATTTATAGCAGTATCTGACTCATTTAATGAAAAATCAACTAGTAGAACAGAACCTGATGTAATTATAAAGCTAGAGGATAAACTTGTCTTTATTGAAGTGAAATATTTGAGTCCAAATGATCTAAAAACAAAAAAAGAAAAATTTGAAAAGTATTTAATTCCTGAAGTTGCCAAAAATGAGGTAATTGAAAGTGAACATTATGAACTATTGAGAAATTGGGCTTTTGCGTCAAAATTGAGCAATGGAGATAATTTTGAATTAATCAATTTGGCTCCTCAAAAACTATTTAGTGACAAAAACAAAAATAAACTCATCCAATTTGAAAATTCACTAAAATCAGCAAAAGGAAATTTCCGAAAATTAAGTTGGGAAGATATCTTAAGAAAAGTGAATGAATCAGAAAATGAATTGTGGTTTAAAGAATACTTATCTGGGAAATTTAATAACAGTCGTTAAAAATATGCATATTGCAGCGCGAGGTTCGATGGTATATCATCTACGGATTTTCGAAACACAGTTTATAACCTTCGGACAGAAGCCCTCTCAGGAATCGGCTCTTAAAAGATGTATAAACCGTTTGCCACGATTTTGAAATAACTGTGCTATAATGAATAATTTATTTTTAAAAGGAACAGCTACTGGTTTTGATTATAAAAAATCGAAAGATGACAGAGAACTTCAATCTTCTTTATTACTATCAGTAATGAACACTTGGCTGATTAATACATACAATACTCAGGATAAATTAATCATCGAAATCTCAGACCAGCAAGAAAGAGAATATGGTCTAATTAGAGCTGCTTTATGGGGGTTTGAAGGAGATATTCATAATTTGGCAGTAAATCATCATTTACTCACTTCACTGCTTAATAATAGGGATTTAAGTAAAGGACTAAAATCACTTTATACAAGTTTACTTGTAGAAAATTTCATCATAAATCTTAGAAGTATCTATGACTTCTGCTCTGTTTTTCCAAGAATAATAATGTCATTGAAAGATATTCAGCAATATACAAAACGTAAAAACGCAGACTCACTAAACACATTCATAAATTATTGCAAACAAGAAAGTTCAAAAGATCTTCCAAACGATTTAAGACACTTGATGAAAAACGCAAGAAATGAATTCGAGAACATAAAAACCATTCGGGATTTGATAATTCATAAAGGAAAAGAATCAATAATTCAAATAAAAGAAAATGAAACGGTTTTTAGAATGCCATCAAAACCGCCTTATGGAAAAGGGAATGCTTTACCTGACATACTCGATTTAGGTAATTCAGATTATCCGTTAATGGAATACCTAAGAACGCTGACATTAACACTCTTTGAATTTATCGAGAAATTAGGGACAATATTGATTATGGAATTAAAGAATAATGTCAACTATAGATTAGAGTGGACAGTTTTAGTAGGAATATGTATTAAAGATTTTAACAATTTTTTATACCCTGATAAAAATTAAAAACAGGTAAGGGAGCCGGGTGGAAATGAGCGCTTGCCCGGGGGGAGATGAAGGTTCGGAGAAGGTTCAGAGAAGGGATTTGTCAGGTATGGGTTCATTGTTTTGATGGAGGATGTGTCGGTCCCGGGCGGCGTTCATTTGCGACGGCGAGTGAGCGGAGCGAACACCGCTTGATATTGGGTGGGAAGGCGAACCGGTTCGCCGGGCGGGGACAAGGATCATGAGCGGAGCGAATACCGATGAATTCTGGAGCGTCAAGAGTTTGTTGACAAATAAGAATTTGCCTGGTGATTATTGTAAATGTGAAAATATGATTTGAATTATTAACTTTGTAACAAGCAGTTACTCGTTATAGATGTTTAAATATTATAATAATGTATAAATCAGAAGCTATCATTGTAAAATGTGATATTGGTCCTTTCCCGAGATCAATGCCAGAAGGTATGTTTGATCAAATGCCATCAGTTTCTGTGACACTTTCAGATGGTGAATCGTTTATTTTGTTTGAGTATTACCCGGATGAGATATCTTTTGTTGCATCAGAATTTATTGGACTTACAGTAGCCGAAGCCGAAAGTCTGAAAACTCAAAAAGAAATTAAATATATCCAATCGTAATTCAGATTTCCAGACTTACGCCAAAACGTTTTTCTGGATGGAATGTTCCGTTTTATTCACAAAAGACAGGATTAGTAAGCGACTGAATATTGTGTTGGGTTATTTAGCCACCTTCCTAAAATTGATAATATTCTGGTGATGATGATTAATTTTATAAGTATAGGGATAGCCAAAAGGATAAAGAGGTTTGTTGCTTTGAAATATGGCAATAGTACCTACAAACTCAAATCCAATTTCCTGCATCATTCTAACAACATCACCTTGTACACAGACTTCTTTTTTATCTACAGTAAAATCACTAATAATAATTGAGCAATACTTCTTATTATTGAGAACATTAAAGCATTTTGACATAATTGCTTTTAGAGATTCTAAAAAATCCTCATAAGACTTTTTATTTCCTAAGTCGTTTGGCATATCTGAATAATAGTCAATGCCTATCCTAGATCCATTTCTATACCCTTTTTGGCTTTCCTTTCGCAACCCAGCTCCTTTGTTTTGCAAAATATTGTGATACGGAGGAGAAGTAATAATGTAGTCTATATTAATAATATTATCCAGTAGATCTTTAGAATCACCTATATGATATTCATAGTGAGTAAATTCTTCAAATCCTTTCTTTGAAAGTCTTTCTTTCGCTAGTTCCTTATATCCGGAGTTAAGGTCAATACCAATTCCGTATCTTCCCATATAAGAAGAAGCCAACAATGATGTGGCACTGCCACAAAAAGGATCTAAAATGCGCATCCCTTTTTTAGAGAACAGACTAATGAGTTTTTGTATGTCTTTGATTAAAAAAGGTGCAGGGTGCTTAAATGCGTCTTTATCGTCAGCACACTTTTCACTAAACCAAAAACTGCATGTGAGCTTTAACCACTCTTTACCGGTAAGGTCATTTAATTTGTTTCTCTTATCGTATTTCCCCTCAATATCTTTTTTTACTTCCATTCATTAAGATCTTTTGTAAATAAATTAATGGTTACCACATTGGCTCTAGAATTGAGTGTCTTATCAACATCACTATATAAAATATACTTCCAATTGTGAGTTTTAAAACTTTCTCTAAATAGCGGGTCTGTAATTCGATTTAGCTCACTTTCTCTTTTGTCAGGAATAACCATTATTTTAAGAACATTATTTGGCAGATTTGAACCGCGTTGAATTCCTGATGTGAAATTCGTGGAATTTTCAACTTCAAAAATGATTTTAATATCATTACGCTGAAGCCATATCAAATCCATCATTTCTATTCTTTTTCTTACAGTACAATCTTCAACAACATCTTGTAATGAAGTTAAATCGCAATAATCAGACAATTTTTTATTTTTTATTGGTTCAGGTTGTTCTCTTTTGCCGACGAAACTATTAAAACCTAATTTTCCCCCGATACAAATAAGTTTGTATATAGTTGCTGTATGTTCTGTGAACGCTTTCTCAGTTACCTGCGCGTTATATAACCACCTTCCACCCGATTTTATTGCATGTTTTTGAAGCATACTTGTTATAGATTTAAGATCAGGCGTTAGGCCATTAGGGTAATCCTTATAAATGACAGCTAAGGCATCATCAAAAGTAATGCTTGTTCTTCTTCTTAATAAAGAAATTATACTTTCTTCGACACGTGCTGAAAGTTGTCTGTCAGGATATTTAATATACTCTTCAGGATTTACAAACCACCAAAATTTCCCAGCTTTACTTGAACTGTTTTCAGTATGTTTAAATATTACACCTATATTTTTATGCAATATTTGTTTAACATTTTCATCGAAATTTTCCAAATCAAAACCACCACTAGAAATTTCTGCCAATAGACCGTTAAACAAAAATTGAAAAGGTGTAGGTTCGTTTCTTAAAGCTAATATTTCAATAGCTTTATGTATTACAAAATATTCAAATTCCTCTTTCTCTGTTTTTAGTATTACTTCGGGAGATTTAATACATCTTATATAAAAATCAGTACCTGACGTTCCATAGGGGTTGGCTACATTTGATTCGCCAGTCCTACGGTTTTGTTGATGAATAACTTTCTCAATTTTAAAACCTGCTAACGTGATTGATTTCAAAAATGCGTTCCAAATAGGAATTTCTTTATTATGGAAAGTAAAAACTATTTTTCCATCGTCCTTTAGTACTTTTCTAAGATTTTTTAGAGCATTTGTAAATCTTTGTTGGTAAAGATCTATATCTAACACTCCTTTCTTAATAGTAATTTCTGCATTGTAATTAGGAACATATTTTGAATCAAGATTCTTAAGCCAGTTTAGCCAGATTGAAGATAAATCTAAATATTGTACTAAACCACCATAGGGAGGATCAGTCATTATAAAATCAATTGATTTATCTGGGATGTAGTCAGTAATTGTGTTTATATCAACAATACCATATTTTAAATCAAAGCCACTTAGCTTATGCTTATTTTTAAGGCTTTCGCTGACTCTTAGAGCTCTTGGGGTTTTCCCTAAATATCCATTCGCATTTTTTAGACAACTTTCTACAGATTGCTTTCCAAAACAATTACCTTCAAAAACCAGTAAAGGATTCATTTCCATTTTCCTACTTGCACATATATATGCAGATCTGCCCCAACTTGTTGAAAACTGTCGATTCGCACCCTCTCTTCTTGGAACACTCATTTTGGTAGTTAAGTGTAATGTCTGGACAAAACCAAATAGTAATTGTCTTTGAAGGTCCTGATCTTTTACCTTTTTTATTAAATCAAATATTTTTGATAAAACATATAGATTTCTCTTAGTCCATAAATTTGAAAAATTATTACCACCTATGCATCTTATGAAATTAGCACTAAATGACGGAGAATTAATAAATGGTTCATCAGGAAACCAGGTCTTAATTTTTATATTATTTTGTTCTATTGCTAATTTTTGGTCATTGCTATTTGGTACACTTATATATTTTTGATAACAAGGTGTTGAACTTCCTTTTGTTTCTTTGAGAAACTCTGAATCAGTATAAACTATACCTAATTCGTATAAACTTTCATTTTCCCATTTAAAACTTTGTACTATAGCCAATTCTTCAGTAATTCTTGATTTTGTGGAAAAATACTTAAGATAAATTTCATCATTTGCAACCTCACTTAAAATTTGCTTAACTGCCTTTTTGAATTTTTCAAAATCAAAGCTTGAAGTATATACTTCAATAAAAAAGGAAGTTAAAGGGTTTAAATCGAAGGTAATAGCTTTCCTGTTTACTTTTACTGCTTCAAAGCCACTTATACCACTTCCAGCAAAAGGATCTAAAAAAACACCATCAACAGGCGTGTAATTATCAATATACTCTCTCCATATATTATGAGGCTTTTTCCCCCAGTATTTCATTGCAGTATATAATGGTGGTCTGGGACCTTCTACCAAAGCAAAATCGATATCTGTCATTTTAGATCTAGTTTTCCTTGTTTAACATTTTTACTTTTAACACACATTGATTGTTCTTCTGCTATAGCAAACACTTTATCGGAGCATTTATATTTGTGGACTTCATTAACTAGAATTTCAGCTACAAACAAGGTCTTAAGTTCTTCAACATCTCTGTCAATAAAATCAGCAAGCATTTGAAGATTATTAAAAGGAAATTTTTTACGACCGTTCTCAATTTTACTTATGTCAGTCATTACGATTCCGATTACTTGGCCGAAATCACTTTGATTCATTTCTTTCTTTTTCCGTTCCTCCTTTAAGAACTCTCTAAAAGTTGCCATAAGTCAATCTTGCAAAATATTAGCTTGCCAGTTATCGGCAAATATACAATACTAAATTAATAAAAGTTAAAAAATGTGAGAATTATTCATTTGCAAATATGTTACACAATATCTACTTTATACAAAGATGGTGCTGCTTGGAATAGGATAAATAACTCTTCTGAAAACCTAGTTATATGCTTAATTTTAAAAAACCTACCGTTTTTATGTCCAGAAAAAGTGGTGGAAAATTATTTTGGGGACAAAAGGTTGTGAAAAAATATGGGATTGTAAAAACTTTGTGTGTCAATGAGTTATTTGGCCACATTTTTTTGTTTGGATGAGGGTATTGGTTTAATTTTGGGTGAACACTAAATTATTCAGGTTATGATCGAAGACACTCATTTAATGGTTTGGGCCGAAGAGCTGGTTGACACGATTGTTACTTCTATCTGTGATGTTATTTCAAAAGAGGGGGTGAATAATCCGGTTTCAGTGGTTGAGAGGGAGTACGAAAAGCTTCCTCCGGAAAAACAATTTCTCCTGCAGTATGTGGTTGCCGTGTACTGGGGCGAAGGGCATGAGGTTATGTACGAGACATTGGCAAAACAGAACATCGTGGATGTGTGGGATGCAATGAATTTTGTACCGTAAAACTGGTTCCCGGGTATTCTATTGTTCCCTGTACCAAGTTTTCTATATACTGATTTAACCGGCTTCCTGCCGGCCATATTTCGTCATGCTTTCACGGATGTGGCTTTTAGGGAGTAATCACTATATACTGTTCTGTCATGGAGGATGGAGGGTTGTCAAACCTTGATGCCTGGTACCTCGTGAATATTATTTCCAGGTTGTATAAGGTCATAGCGAACTGTTATGATTTGTGCTACCTGTATACCGAAAAAAAAGTGCTGACGCCGGACAAGTGGATGGATAAGGATCAGAAGATCGCGACCTTTTACCGGAAACCCCAACAGTACGAATACGGAACGGATGTGCACAAAAAAATCACGGAGCGGACCTTTGAGAAACTGCAACAATTCATCATAGAACGGAATGACTTTGCCCTGGCCCTGGATTTCGTCCACCCAAAACTTTACCTGAACTACCTGATCAAAACGATGAAAGAGGTGGAGGCGTGCCTGGATATGGAGTTTTCCAGTATTGATTTCATGGTGTCCTTGCGCGATTTCCGGGCGGAGATCTACAAGTGGGCGGCCGTTTATGCTTCCCGGATGAATTCTTCCATGGACAAAGAGATGGCCAAACGGACGTGCATGACCTACTCGTTGTTGTGTGAGGCGAACCATTGCCAGATTTGCTTGCAGGAAGAAGCGGGTCACTACCCTATGGCTGGTGAAAAGGGGTTCGAACTGGCCGATTTCTTCAGGAAGGACTACGATACCAGGCGCATTGCCCGGATATACCAATTCCTTCAATCCCTCAACGAGCAAAAAGGAGCGTTACATATTGCAAAGATGGCTTCCGTGATTGCCATTGCCTGGGAGAAACACCTGTTGTGCAAAACGTACAACAATACCCTGAAGGCGGTGTTCAATCATTTCGGGATTACCGATAAAACGGCAAACTACAAACCGGCCAGGCTCCGGAAACCCAACTACAAAGGGACCCTTCCTTCGGCTCGGGTCCAGGCCATGCATTTCTTTCAATGCATAGAGAACTCCCTCTCCGATTCCTGACGTTTTCATCATTTTGTGTTGCTATGCGACAACGGTTACCGCTTTTGTTACCACTGCCATTGGCTGTTTGGCGTAAGGTGCTGATTGCGTGAAAATTCCTTTGTTACCACAAGAAAGTGTGTTTACGTAAATACAAAAAATTCGTTCTTCCATTCTTTTTTATGGAATTTTGTTTCGGGTCAGGTGATAAAATCCAAGTTATCGTGCCGATCCCGAACACCGAACAAAACCACTGCTTGGAGGTGCGTGGGGAGGGGTGCAATTCCTAAAAATAAGAGTCATGGGAATTGATATCTATTCGCTGGCCCTGGATTATCCCGATACAATCATCCAGGTAAAGGCAAGCGATCTGGTAGAGGCGGCTCGTGTCTTCATGGAAGACCTGGAACCGGAACCGGAACGCGAAACAAGAGGAAGAAAACCGACAAAAGAAACCACAGGACCGTACAATCCGAAAACCCTTTTGACCAAAAGAGAGGTGATGAAGTTGCTGGGAGTGGGTGAAACCACGTTGTGGAGGTGGCATACCAAGTACGATTACCTGCACCCGGTGATGATCGGCGGGGAACGCCGCTGGAGGTGGAAGGACATTGAGGCCATCATGGAAGGGGGCGTTACGGATTTCTACAACAAACCGGTCTGGGCCTCGGAAAAACAACAAGACGCGTAAGGAGCGGGTATGATGGAGCCGGACGGTAGTTTTAAAGACAAGATTTCTTTTGAACTGGAGAAAAACGCTACGGCCGACCCGGAGTGCCGGCACGTGGGCATGCTCTCGGTCAAGACGGCCAACCGGTCGGTGGAGGATGCGTTGAAGATGCCGGATCCGGTGGACCTGTACCACGGGCTCCTGAACGAAGGGGAAGTGGCTTGCCTGTTTGCGGATTCCAATGCAGGCAAGTCCATTTTCGCGGTGCAGATGGGGGATTACATTTCCCGGTACCGGAAGGTGCTGTACGTGGATTGCGAGTTGTCGGAGAAGCAGTTCCAGTTGAGGTACACCAACAGGGAGATGGGATACCGGCATGTGTTTTCCGATAATTTCTTCCGGGCGGAGATCGATCCGGAGCGTATCGGCGTGCAGCATTACGAGGAGGCCATCATCCAGGACATCGAGTTCGCGGCCGTCCAGACCGGTGCCCGGATCGTGATCATCGACAACCTGACCTACTTGTGCAACAGTTCGGAGAAGGGGGATGTGGCCGGGTTGTTCATGATGAAGCTGATGGCCCTGAAGAAGAAACACGCCCTTACCCTGTTGGTGATTTCGCACACGCCCAAGCGGAACCTGAGCAATCCGATCACGCAAAACGATTTGGCCGGCTCCAAGAAGCTGTACAATTTCTTTGACAACGTGTTTGCTATCGGGCAATCGGCGCAGGACAAGCGGATCAAGTTTGTCAAGCAGGTCAAGGTCCGGGCCGGTGAGTATTTGTACGACTCGGACAATGTCATCGTGTACGAGATCACCAGCGAGGACGGGTACGTGCGGTTCCTGCACAAGGGCTACGGGAAGGAATCGGAACATTTGAGGGACAAGAGCGAGGAGGATGAAAGCCAGGTGCGTTCCTACATCCTGACGTGTCACAGGGAGGGAAAATCGGTGCGGGAAATCGCGGACCTGGTGAACCGGAGCAAAACCTCGGTGCACCGGATCATTGCCCGGGAGAAAAACAAGGAGGAAATTTCAGATGCGGAGGCTGTCCCACCCGGGGATGTGGGACAGGTGGGACACCTGGGACAGTTGGGACAGTCCGAGCCGGTGCAGGTTCATGGGAGGTCGGGGATCCGGGATGATTTGGTGTTTGAAATGGATGAGAACCATTGTTTCTGATGAGAGCGGGACACACGTATTCCCTGCAACCGTATGAAGGGCCCGGAAGCCGGTTCACGTGCCCCGCTTGCGGGGGAAAGCGTTGTTTCACGCGCTATGTGGATGAGAACGGGGATTGGTTGGATGAGGCGGTGGGACGGTGCAACCACGAGAGCCGTTGCGGGTACCATTACACGCCCAGGCAATTCTTTGAGGACCACCCTTCTGCCCGACCTGACTGGAAGGAGAACTTTTTCCGGATCCCTCAACAAACAATAAAAAAAACAGTAAAAAAACAATTATGGACCATCGGGGCAGACATAGTAAAAAGCACGGTAAATCCGGCCATAGACAGCGATTTCACCGCGTTTCTGACCGGTTTGATCGGGAGGAAGAACACAGCCAAAATCGTAAAAGAGTACCATATAGGCGTAACAAAAAACAGGGACGTGATCTTCTACCAGCTGGATACGGAGGGACGCTGCAGGACGGGGAAGATCATGAAGTATGACCGGAAGACCGGGCACCGGGTCAAGGATGAAAAGGTCGGTGGAAAGATCACCTGGGTGCATGCGGTGTTGAGGCAGTCCGCGGATCCTTTGTTGCGCCTTCCCGATGGCTGGGCGTTGACCCAGTGTTTGTTCGGGGAGCATTTGTTGAGACAATTCCCCTTCAAGCCGGTAGCGCTGGTGGAAAGTGAGAAAACCGCTGTGATTTGCAGTGCGTTCTGGCCGCAGTACATTTGGCTGGCCACCGGGGGAAAGTCTCAGCTCAACGATCGGCTGCAGGTGTTGCGAGGTCGTAAGGTCGTGGCGTTTCCGGATGTGGACGGGTACCTGGAATGGAAGGAGAAACTGTCCCAAGTCCGAGGACTGGATATTACGGTATCCGATGTGCTGGAGAAAGAGGCCACTTTTGAGGATCGGGCCAATCATGTGGATATTGCGGATCTGCTGATAAGGCAGTGGCGGGAGGAACATGTGGCTGCTGGGGAGGCTGGGGGGCGTGGAGGGTTTGAGGGTTTTGGGGGTTGTGGGAAGCCCGGGTGTTTTGAGGAGCCTGGAGAGCTTGGGGATCCCTTGTCGCACCCTACTTTTTTGAAGTTGAAGAAATGGTTGAGGGCGAGCAATATGGAGGAGGTTGCGCTCCTGGTGGCCGGGCTGGATCTGGAGGTGGTTGG
>JAEAME010002210.1_pt1 | contig 11701 bp, 8 predicted proteins | sample 8958731 | NCBI WGS metagenome assembly JAEAME01 (sample SAMN16933194, study PRJNA681113) | bioreactor sludge metagenome | isolation source: anerobic bioreactor sludge (Control) | place: India:Bengaluru | collected 2018-10-24 | reverse complement strand
CCACGGCAGGCATCGGGAACTGGGCTCAGTGCATCGCTCTGGGGCAGTTCACCCGCGAGTCGCTCGAGATCGAGTCGATGGGGCTTCTCGACAACCTACGGAGCGCCGGATTCCGCCTGCCCGCTCCGTGGCGCGGAGGCGAGCCCTAGGGAGCCTCGGGCAACCAGGCCGGACTCTCGCCCCAGGAGCCAGAGAACACGAAGGAGTCCAGGGACTTGCGGGTTCGGGGCGCCAGCTCACGCTCCATCAGGTCGTCGGGGAGGCTTTCTGGGTCACCGCGGTAACCCACCGCGATCGCGGTCCACACCTCGTGTCCGGCCGGAACCTGGTAGAGCTGCGCCGCGTGCTGGCGTCTCACGCCCGCCATCTGATGGCAGTAGAGGCCGAGGGAGGCCGCCTGAATCGTCAGGCTCATCGCCGCCAGACCGACGTCGTGGGTGGCGCAGCGGTTCTCGTCGCCATCGGCATCGTGAACCCGGGCGACCGTGAGCATGAGGACCGGCACCTTGCTGCACCAGCGCCGATTGCCCTCGACAAGGCAACTGAGGAGCTTCTCGAACTCCTCAGGCTGCTCTTGGGTCGCCACGATGAAGTGCCATGGCTGCATATTGCCGGCCGAGGGCGCCCAACGGGCGGCTTCTAGCAGGCCGACCAAGGCCTCAGGCGCGACTGGATCCGGTCGGAACGCGCGGGGACTCCAACGTTCGGCGAGCAGCCTGTGGATGGGCGCGACCGTCCGCGCAACCTTATGCATTCCGCACGAGTCCTCTCGATGGGGCCACCGAACTCAGTACCACTGACTGTGGAAGTCGCCCTCACGGTCGACACGCTTGTAGGTGTGGGCACCGAAGTAGTCACGCTGCGCCTGGATCAGGTTCGCGGGCAGCCGGCGGGTCCGCAAGGAGTTCAGGTAGGTCAGGGACGCGGCCATTGCCGGGACTGGGATTCCCGCCCTCATGGCAGCCACGACGACCTCCGTCCATGAGTCGATCCGGCTCGCGATCTCCCCCACGAACCGGTCCGTGAGAGCCAGGTTGGGCGTCTTCGGCTCGGTTCGGTAGGCCGCTGCCACGTCATCAAGGAACCGGGCGCGTATGATGCATCCGCTCTTCCAGATGCGCGCCGTCTCCGCGAGGTCAACTCCCCAATCCATCTCCCGAGAGGCCTTGGCGATGAGGGCGAATCCCTGGGCGTAGGAGCAGATCTTCGAGGCATACAGTGCCTCTCGCACCTGGTTCGTGATCTCGTGGGAGCCGAAGTCAATCTCATCACGATAGGGCAGGAGCTTGGAGGCATGGGTCCGGAGCTCCCTTGGCGAGGACAAGGCCCGAGCGTCGACGGCCGCCGTGATAGTCGGCGTTGGCACGGCGAAGTCCATGCTCGCCTTGGTTGTCCAGCGGCCCGTGCCCTTCTGGCCCGCCTCGTCGAGGATGTAGTCCAGCAGCAGGCCCCCCTGGCCCTGGTCATCCTCCGTGCGCAGGATGTCCGCCGTGATCTCGATGAGGTAGCTCTCGAGCTCGCCGGAGTTCCACTCACTGAACACCTCGGCGAGGCGCCGAGGCTCCAATCCGTAGCCGCGGCGAAGCATGTCGTAGGCCTCGGCGATGATCTGCATGTCAGCGTACTCGATGCCGTTGTGCACCATCTTGATGAAGTGTCCCGCGCCACCAGGCCCCACGTAGGCGACGCACGGTCCCGTGTCCGCCTCTGCGGCGATGGATCGCAGCACCGGCTCCAGGTGGTCGTAGGCCTGCCGTGAGCCGCCAGGCATGAGGCTGGGACCCCGCAGAGCACCCTCCTCGCCGCCGCTTACGCCCATGCCGAGATACTCGATGCCCTTCTCGGACAATCGGGCGCAGCGAATCTCCGTGTCCTGGTAGTTCGAGTTCCCTCCATCGACCAAGATATCCCCGGGCGAGAGGAACGGGAGCAGAGAGTCGATGACCGCATCGACAGGAGGCCCCGCGTTGACCATCAGGATGATCGCGCGTGGGCTGGGGAGAGCCGCGGCAAGCTCCTCGAGGGTCTCCGCGCCCCGAAAGCGATGGTCCTCGCCGTGGTCGCGAAGGAACTGACGCATGGTCTCAGTGGTCCGGTTGTACACACAGACCTCGTGCCCGCGACTCTCGATGTTCCGCGCAAGGTTAGCGCCCATGACGCCAAGCCCTACCAGTCCCACGGTGCGGTCTGCCATCGCCTTACTCACCCTTCCAGTCTTGAGCTAGTGTCGCTCGATCTCGAGGAGTCCAGGCACGGTGATGACCTCGCGCGCGGCCTCCTCGTCGGTCAGCCAGATGACGTTCGGCCAGTCGCTGAGCGGGGTGGCGGGCAAGCCGGGCTTTCCCTGAAGCACCTGGGACAGGACGCCCGCTTTGGACTCCCCAAACACGAGCACGCACACGGCGCGCGCGGCCTCGATGACGGGGTAGGTGATAGTCAGTCGGGGCTCGACCTGGGACGGCCCCGCGGCGCTCACATACCACCGGTCGCATACGCTCAGGGCCCGCGAGTCGGGGAACAGGGAGGCCGTGTGACCGTCGGAGCCCAGCCCCAGAAGCAGCAGGTCCAACGCGGGTGCCCCACTCGCCACCATCGGCAGCATGCCCTCCATGATGCGGGCGTACTCCGCAGCCGCTGCAGCCAGATCGTCGGCCTCGCCTCGCGGACGGTGGAGGTTCTCGATTGGGGCAGAAGCTGGGTCCAGGAGGACCTGCTCTATCATGCCCCAGTTCGACTGCGGGTCATCCGGGGGAACGGCGCGCTCGTCGCCGAGGAAGACCTCGATCCGGCCCCAGTCCAGGGGCTCGACAGCGAGCCGCCGGTACACCGCCTCCGGCGTGCGGCCGCCCGCCAACCCCACAGCGAACCTCCGGCCGCTGGCCAGGGCGTCGCGGTAAGCGTCAAGCCAGAGATCGACAGCGGATGTCACAGGATCCGACGCGACGATCAGCCTCGATTGTGGCACCGCGGTCACACCCCCTCGTTCAGCCAGCCCGATCCCGCAGGGAATAGCCGGTCGGCGGCTTCGGGACCCCACGTTCCCGCCGCGTAGTTCGGGAAGGGTGCCTCCGTCCCCGCCCAATGGCTCAGGACGGGCGACACGATCGCCCAAGCGCGCTCAATCTCGTCGGACCGCGCGAAGAGGGTCTGATCCCCGCGCATCACATCGACGAGCAGCCGCTCGTACGCATCGGGCAGCTTGCCTGTGAAGGCCTCATGATACCGGAAGCTCATGTCGACCTGGTGCACATCCATATTCATGCCCGGGCGCTTCACCCAGAGGTACAGATGCACGCCCTCATTCGGCTGGATATCGAACACGAGAGCATTGGGAGCCGGCGGCGATAGCGAGCACACATCACCCACGCACGTCACGGTGCGGAAGTACTGGGCGGGCGGGCGCTTGAAGACCACAACGATGCGTGTCGACTTGCTGGGCATCCGCTTCCCCGTACGGAGGAAGAAGGGCACTCCGGCCCACCGCCAGTTCTCCACCTGCAGCCGGGCTGCGACGAAGGTCTCGGTTTGCGAATCCTCCGGAACCCGTTCTTCCTGCCGATAACCAGGCACCGGCTCGCCATTCGCCTCTCCAGGCCCGTACTGGCCGCGAACCGCCCAGGTGTCCACGGGGCCCAGTGCTCGAATCGCGCTCAGCACCTTGGCCTTCTCGTCGCGGACCTCCTTCGCGCCGATCACGGCGGGAGGCTCCATGGCCACCAGGCAGAGCAACTGGAGCAGGTGGTTCTGCAAGACGTCACGCAGCGCGCCAGCCTCGTCGTAGTACCCGCCGCGGCCGCTCTCCATGCCGATGTCCTCGGTAGCGGTGATCTGCACATGGTCCACGTACCGGCGGTTGAACAGCGGTTCGAAGATCCCGTTTCCTAGCCTGAAGGCCATGATGTTCTGGACGGTGTCCTTGCCCAGGTAGTGGTCGATGCGGAAGACCTGGGACTCGTCCAGATGCTGGCTGACGCTCTCATTCAGGGCGTGAGCGCTATCCAGGTCGTATCCGAAGGGCTTCTCGAAGACAACCCTTGCCCAGCGGGCCTCCTCCTGCGGCCGCGCAAGCCCTGCGGCGTCCAAGCGCTCCACTATCTGAGCGTAGTAGCGGGGCGCAGTAGCCAGATAGAAGATGCGGTCACCGCTCAGGCCGCGTTCAGCCTCCAGCCGCCTCAGTTCCTGAACTAGATCCTGGTAATGCTCGGGGGTGCCGAACTCGATGGGCTGGTAGTACAGCCGTTCCACGAATCGTGCCCAATGGGTCTCATCGAACTGCGGGGACTGGGCCCGGACAGCCTCATGCATCTCCTGTCGGAAGCTCTCCGTCGTCTTCGGACGACGCGCCGCCCCGATGATGACCGATCGGGAGTTCAGGTAACCCCTCCGGCACAGATCGCACAGAGAGGGCACGAGCTTCCGGGCGGTGAGGTCCCCCGATGCGCCGAAGATCACGATGCTGGCCGGCGGCTCAGGCGACACCTCCGACTCGGAGTACACAACCGGTCCCCGCAACACCCCCTTGGAGGGTATCGCGGCAGACACCGACTCGAGCATGGATGGCCGTCCCTTCCGTTGGGCGACGCGTGCTGAGCATGGCGCCCAACGGAAGGATACAACACTCCCGAGGCATCCGTGTCACGACCTGGCGATGCGCGGCGCGAAGTCGGCGGCCCTACTGGACCCGCACCTCTGCCGCCGAGATCACGTAGACGCCTGTCCACTGGTCGTCCGGATCGCTAGGCGGCGCCTCCATGCTGCCGTCGCCGTCCCCGTAGTCCACCCGTGGCACTCCACTCTGGGCAACCACTTCCGCCACGTAGCGGACCGGAGTGGTCGGCGCCGACACCACGGCCGATGGACCCTCAGTCCACGTTGCGGAGGGGCCCAGACGGACTGCCGCATACTCGACGGATCCCTCGGTGGCCCCAGACCGCACCTCCACACGCTCGCCTGCCGTCACCGGTCCACTGCCGCCTGCCACCGTCACGGGGCCAAGCGCTAGGGCCGGAGCATTCCCCTCGCGAGAGACCCCATAGCGGATCCACTCGGCTGTGATGAGGTCATCCGAGCCCAGTTCAATGGCTACGTCGACCACAGTGGTGGCCTGCTCGTAACCGGGGGCGATAGCATCACGAGCGTCCGTCTCAGGACCCTCTGGCTGTTCGACGGCACGGTAGTCCACGAAGTACTGAATGGGCCCGACGAACTCGAGAGCCACCGAGAGCCGTGTGGCGCCGCCCGCGTTCGCCGCCGCCGTCACCTCGGCCCGACCGAAGTCGGCGTGGTAGGCGCGGATTCGCGGGCTCAGAGCCTCCGCCTTGGTGAGACCGTCGAAAGCGTAGTCGCTCGAGTAGGCCGCATCAAGCCGCCTCGAGTCGCCCAGGTAGAGGCCACCGAGCCACGAGTTCACCGTGGCTCGTGCCGCCTCTGAGAGGCTGACACCCGGCGCGACAGTCACCTCCGGAGTGGGCGCGTCCTCGGTGACAGCGATCTCCAAAGTGCGCAGCACTCGCGCGCTGCCTCCATCGCCCCAGGACCAAGCCTCCGCTCGGACGAGCCAGCGGCCCTTGGTGAACGGTGCCCGGAGCTCCGCGCTGAACGTCCCGGTTCCGACGTACTCACGCATCTGACCGGGCGACACCTGCGCCCAGGCGATGGACCCGGTGACGCTCCCCGTGAGAGTGAAGCGCTCAGCGCCCACAAGGGCGGGCTCGGTGGAACCGTTGACGAGCAGATCGCCAACTGACGGCAACTCGGCCTGCCCCCGGGACTCCACGAGCTCCAGTGCGCGCATCGCGGAGATCAGGTTATCGTCGGCGCCAATCTCGACGCGATAGGTCGCCTCACTGCGGTTCGGCCCGTACGGCTCTGGCATGAACTCGGCGCCGTCCTCCGACCGTTCATTGCCCCCAATGGGGGCATCGTCGTATATGGGCACCGGCCCACCGCCCCCGAAGTCATCTATCTCCATGACCATCTCGAGGGTGAGCGCTTGGCCGCCTGGGATCGCTGCAACCGCGGTGATCGTCGCGGCTATGTCGCTGTCGCCGTAGCCGGCGAAGGGGAGGTCAACGCTCCAAGCGGCCGACTCGGCCATCTGGCCATCGTACCAGTAGTCGGGGCCAAAGAAGGGAGTTGCGTCTTCCCCTCGGTGGATCGCCTCGAGCAGGCCCCGAACTGTCGCTGCGGCCGCCGGATCGGCATCCACACCATCGGCCACGGTGAAGGAGAAGCCAACGGCGGGCGCGTCCAGCACCTCGACCTCAATGCCACGCGTCGCGATGCCGTAGGCGCCTGTCGGCGCGGCCCGCTCCGCGTAGACCTCCAGGACGTACTCGCCCGGGATGCGCGGTGCTCGGACCACCCCCGACATGATCTCGCCCTCGAGCATCAGCGTCCGCTGGATGTACCCGATGCGGGTGAACAGCGAGCTGCCGCTCGCGCCCTCGATGGAGGCGCGCACCTCGATGTCGCCCCTAGGAACGACCTCCGGTCGCTCGCTGCCATTGCCGGTCAGGCTCGTGATGACCGGCGCCTCGGCCCCGTCGCCCACCAGCAGGATCGAGGTTTCCTGGCGCTGGCTCACCACCATCCACACGCCATCCAGGTCGCGCAGTCCGAGGATCACGATCGCGGTAAAGCTCACGGGGGTCGCTGTGACCTGCTCGCCCGCCACCTCGCGGAGCAGCGGGGGCTGCGCCAGCCCTGCTGCTTCAGCCCCGTCGTCCCCAGCCCCGGGCGGCGGAGGGGGTGGGCCGAAGCCCGGACTTGACCAGCCGGGATCCTCATCGATCTGGCCGCCACTCCCATCGCCCCCGCCGTAGACGTCCGAGAGGTAGCCGGTGTACTGCAGCCGCACCCTGGCTACAGCCGAGATCCCCGACTGCGTGACATCCAGGACCTCGACGCTGACGTTGCCTTGCGCGCCGAAGAGCCCTGGCACGGGCGCCGCAGTGGACCCGCCCTCGGCTCCGTCGTAGCGGTAGTCCGGGGCCAGAACCTCGTTGTAGTCCTCCGAGCTTGACGTCTCCAGCGACCTTGCCCACCGTTCGGTGGCGGCCTGTGGAGTGCTGAGGTCCGTCCCGGGGCCGCCTCCAGCGCACCCCGCGACCAGCGCCGCCGCCACGACGATGAGAACGCCCACTGCTGTCCACGCACGCAACCTACCCATAGCGGCTGGTCCTCTCTGCCCTATCGGGCGTACCACGGAAGACGCGCGAAAGGCCACCAACGGTTCTGCTATTAGGGCCTGACCGCTCGGAGACTGGCGCGCAACAGCCCACGTTCGCGCCAATCAAGCACCATTATACGTCTGCGATGGGAGGCCCAGTATCGGCGTGTGCACGGAAAGAGAGACCTGGAGGTGGTGGTGCCGAAGGTGGGACTTGAACCCACACGAGGTTACCCTCAACGGATTTTGAGTCCGCCGCGTCTGCCGATTCCGCCACTTCGGCGCTCGTGTCGCGGAGGTCGCTCGCGGGGTCGCGAACCCCTCCACATTTCGGCCCGAACTATAGCACCGGTCAAGCGTCTAGGTCAACGCAGAGGGCATTGCGAGGCCCCGCTTCGGGGTTGGTGCGGGCCCTCACAGGCCATGGACGCGGGGGACCTCAAAGTGGGTCGGAGCGATAGGGACGCTACACGTCCTGAGATTCATGCCTGTCACGGACCCGTCGGACTGGCGACGCGCCCGTCCGGCTCCATCGCTCAGCATCTTGTCGACTCCCTCGCGGTGCCGGCCCTCATCAAGGGGCCAGACGGTCGGATCTCCGCCGCCAATTACGCCCTCGGAGCCCTGCTTGGCATCTGCCGAACGGACCTCCGGGGCAGGGCCGTGGACGACGTCCTCAAGCCAAGCACCGGGGTCGAGGCGAAACGGGGCCCCGAGCGGGTCATCGACACCCCTGATGGGCCCTTGCGCGTCACCCTCGCTACAGACACCCTCACTCACCCGGATGGAGCGGCCGTTGGGACTATCACCCAGCTGCGGCCGCTGCCACAGGACGGCATCGTTGTCCCGCCCCAGCCCTTGACAGACCTCGACGTGGCCCTACTCGCTCGGCATGAGGACGGCGTCGCGATACTGGCCGATGGCCGGATCGAGTTCGCGAACGCGGCTCTCCGCGCCACCCTCGGCTGCGAACCGGCGGACCTCGAGGGCAAGCCAGCCTCCCTGCTGCTTCCACCCCATGCCCTTGCCCTGGTGGAGCAGGCCTCTCGGCAGTCGGTGCCGCTCCAGAGCGAGCACGACGTGCTCTACGCGGGCGGCGGCAGCGTCCGAGTTCGCTCCGTCCTCAGTTCCTGCCTGTGGCGCGAACGGCCGTCCGTTGTGCTCATCGCGCACTTCCTCGCTGATCGTGGACTCCCCCGCGTCACCCAACGGCGCTACACCCGGTTGCGCAGGGCCATGGACGCGCTCTCGGAGGCCGCAAGCCGCGGTCACACGTTCGAGGGATTGGGCGCAGCCTCGTTGGATGCGCTCATTGAGACCTTCGACTGCGACCGCGCCCTGCTCTACGCACACTGCGACCCCGATGGGTCCACCTACAGCGCGCCGCTGTGCCGCTACCGCGAAGGGCACCCGCCCCCGCCGATGGCGACGGAGAGCGAGATCCGGCCGCTCAGTGGGCCGATGCGAGACTACATGCGACGGATCGTGGAGTCCGAAGGTCCCGTCGCCTCCCTAGCCAGCGAGGGGTTCGGGGGCGTCCCCTATCCCCCCGAGGCCGCGGCGTGGAGCGTGCGTTCCCACCTGGCGTGTGCCCTCCGGCCGCCGCACGGGCCGCCGTGTCTGCTGGCGCTCCATCGGTGTGGGGACGAGGGGCGGTGGTCCTCCGAGGATATCGATCTGCTCCGCGATCTCTCACACCGATTGGAGGACCTGCTCGGCGCCTGCTATCTCCTTGAGGAGGTCCGCGGTTCGGAGGAGCTGCTGCATCAGGCTGTGGCCGACCTGGAACGCTCCAACGCCGACCTGGAGAGCTTCGCGTACCTAGCCTCCCACGACCTCAAAGAGCCCCTACGGGCCGTCGCCAACTCGGTGCAGCTGCTCCTCAGGAGGTTCATCGACCCCTCCAACGCCGAGGCGACGCGTCTGGCTCACCACGCGGTGAGCGGCGCGTTCCGCATGACCGAGTTGGTGGATGGTCTGCTGGAGTACTCGCGTGTGGGAACGCAGCCCCTTGCCATCGGGCCCGTGGATCTGGCCGCGGCGCTCCAGGGCGTCCTCCTCGACCTCGGACCCATGGTCGAGGAGGCAGAGGCCCTGGTGGTGCCGGGCTCCCTGCCCGTCGTCCGAGGCGAGGAGCGCATGCTTCGCCAGGTTCTTCAGAACCTGCTCAGCAATGCCCTCAAGTTCCGTGGCTCCGCACCCCTGGTCGTGCGGTTCAGCGCGATGAGAAGCGGGCCCATGTGGACCATCACGGTACAGGACAACGGCGCCGGCTTCGCTCCACAGGATGCCCGGCGGATCTTCAACGTCTTCGAGACCCTGAATGGGGGAGGCGGGAGCTTGGGGACGGGTCTCGGACTGGCGCTGTGCAAGCGCATCATCCAGCGCCTGGGCGGCTCCATCTGGGCCGAGGGCGAGCGAAGAGCGGGGGCGACCTTCCACTTCACGCTGCCCAGCGCTGATGGGGAGGCCGAACCGCCGGGCTCGGCTGAGGGTCGCGAGGGTCTATACTGAGAGAGCAGCTTACCCACTACAGGAGTGGCACCTATGATCACCGCTCTCGTTGCTGACGACGACGCCTCCTCAGCGAATGTCATGCGCGAGTTACTGGAGAGCACGGGGAAGATCCGCGTCATCGGCGAGGCAAGCGACGGTACCCAGTGCCTACGCATGTGCGCTGAGATGTCGCCCGACGCCCTCTTCCTCGACATACGGATGCCTCGCGTCTCGGGGATCGATGTCGCCGAGCGCGTCATGGCGATGCCTGATCCCCCCGTCGTTGCCTTCATCACCGGCCACGACCACTTCGCTGTGAAAGCCTTCGAGTTGGCCGCCGTCGACTACGTGGTCAAGTCCCTGGATCTGGATGAGTTCCAGACGCGGCTCTCCGTGACCGTCGACCGAGTGGAGCGGGCTCTCGAACGCCGCGACGAGTCCGTCGCAGATCTGCGGGACCGCATAACCGCCATCGCGCGGGAGCTCGCGGAAATGAAGCGGCCCGGCCGGGAAGCCTTCCGCATCCCCGTGAAGGACTACGACGAGGGGACGGTCCGCTTGCTTGACCCCAGCGAGCTGGTGTACGCGGAGCGGCGAGATCGCCGGGTCGTCCTCTGCACCGAGGGCCAGGAGTTCCCCACGTACTTCACCATCGACCGGCTGGAACATCGGCTGTCGGAGATGGGTTTCGTGCGAGCCAACCCTGGCGCCCTCGTGAACATGGCGTACATCGGCCACATGATCCCCAACGGGGATGGTTCCTACGATGTGATACTCACCGATCCGGCAGGCACCACAATCACGGCCTCCCGATCCAGGGCGAGGGCGCTGCTGGATTCCTTCCAGCCCTAGCCCTCGGTGTTCTCCTCCGAGGGAGGTGGCGGGATGTCCATTACCTGGTTGCCGTTCACGGATATGGCGGGCTCCAGGCCGGTATCCGCCACGACGGCCTGACCATCCTGGCAGCTGATGAGGTTCCCCTGGATCAGGCCGGCGCCGTCCTTCCTCGATGACAACACCCACGCCGCGCGCCTCGATCATGTTCCCCTGCAGCACCAGCCGACCGCCGCTCCACACCACTGCGGGCGCGTCGAAACCCTCCATGCTGCGGATCAGGCTACAGCCCGTGATGACGACGTGGTCAGCCGCCCGGACGTCAACCGCCGGGGCGCCGTTGGACTTCAGTTCCGCGCCAGTCAGGCGCACCCGCGCCTCCTCCCCATCGACAATGAGGCTCTGGCCGTGTTCCCAGAACGTGCCGCCGGAGATGCTCACCGTGTTGCCGCCCCGCACATGGACCCCGACCGGGCAGTAGTCCGTAGAGCAGCCCGTGAGAACGCCCCAGGTGCCCCCTTCTATCTCCAGTCCCTCGATCTCATCCTCGATGAGGAACCCCGTGCCCATCGCGAAGGCGAAGCAGTCGGTGAGGCGGATGAGGTCGTTCTTGCCGAGATGGAACCCGACGCCTTGCTCCAGCGGGCGCGGCACCGGCCCCATGTTCCACACCTCGATGTTCCGCAGAGCCGGGACGTCCCACGTACCCGTGATCCGCACGCCCACATTGCGTACAGACACCATGAACACGTCCTGGATGTTCAGCCGCCCCACGTTGTGCGTGCCATCGGTGAGGATCCCATCCCACGCGTACCGTATGCGCATGTCGCGCACGAGGCAGCCGATCCCGGAGATGAGGATCGCGGGTGGGCCGCCTTCGGGTTCCACCCCCTGCCAATCATAGGTGATGTCCAGGCCCTGGACCGAGCCGCCCGCGAGGAGGTGGATTGCGGGCCCGTTGCGGTGCATGGGAAGGATGGCCGGTAGCGTGTCGATGTCGGCTGGCCACGCGCCCACTGCGGGTCCGGTCACCCCAATCCCCTCGAGGGTTAGCGGACGCGTGACGCGGTACTCGCCCGAGGGCACATAGACATAACCGCCCATCTCCGCCGCTGCGCCGATGGCCGCCTCGAATGCGGCCGTGTCATCGGTCACGCCGTCTCCGGTGGCGCCGTGATCGCGGACGGAGACGGCATCCGC
>JAEAME010002212.1_pt1 | contig 11707 bp, 8 predicted proteins | sample 8958731 | NCBI WGS metagenome assembly JAEAME01 (sample SAMN16933194, study PRJNA681113) | bioreactor sludge metagenome | isolation source: anerobic bioreactor sludge (Control) | place: India:Bengaluru | collected 2018-10-24 | reverse complement strand
GATACCGCTTGAGAAACGTCATCGCAGGTTCTCCACCTCCTTCTCCGCCTGTCGTGGAGATCCCCCCCGGGCGGGCGACCGCCCGCCCGGGGGATTGGATTGGCCTGTGAGCAACTACTTTCCGGTCGGCTCCAGGAAGGGCGTCATGTACTTGAAGGGGCCCCAGTGTGTATAGGGCTGAGAGTAGGGGTGCTCCGACCCGGGCCAGTGGGTCCAGTAGTACTGGTCCCATGAGACAAAGCCGATATAGCCAAAGGTCGGAATGCCCGGCATTTCCTTGACGGCTATCTTCAGGCCTTCGAGGCCGGCGGCGATTACCGCTTTGGTATCAGCCGGATTGGTCTCGCGCAGCTTCTTGATCACCGCATCCATCTCGGCCGACGACCATCGCGAGGTGTGGGCCTTGGTCAGCGTGCCAACCGGCTCGATATAGGCCGAGTTGTAATAGTCCAGCACGCGGTAGAGGTCGGCGCCAGCGCCCCAGGGCTCCTGAGCTGGCCAGTTGCCTGCTACGTCGAACTCGCCGTTCCCCGACAATGTTGACACCTGATCGCTCGGGAAGTGTACGGCGTCAATGCCGAACTTTTTCCACTGCTGGACGGCTGCCGCCGCGTTCTTGTACTCCAGGTGGGACATATCGGAGCGGCTCATCACCTCGATGCGCCAGGGCTTGCCGTCCGGCAGAAGCCACTTGCCATCGGCATTCTTCTTAAAGCCATTCTTCTCGAGGAGCTTGGCGGCGACATCGGGGGCGTACTTGTACCAGCCGAGGCCAAAGGTCTGGGCCACAGAAGCCGGATCCTCCGAGACCACGTAGCCGCGGCTTTTCACATACTCGAGGAGCCGCTTGGGGGCGTCCGTATCGTACGGTTTGAAGGTCTCGCCATTGCCCAGGTCGAGGGTGAAATCTTTCAGCCACGCCTGCAGCGGTTCGATATAGTCCCTGGGGTAAGAGCCCAGAGACGGGACGTGCACCGGGCTCAAGGTACCGGTGCCATCAACGGCCTGGCCTTCGTACTCGACGATGTCGATGGCCAGCAGGAGCGCCCAGCGGACGTCCACGTTGTCATACGGAGCCCGGGCGGTGTTGAACGTTAGGCCGGTCAGAGCGGGGTCATTGTTCACCACCCAGGGGAAGGTTGGCTGGTAGGCGCGGTTCGTCTTGCCCTGCGCCAGAGCCGCTTTGAGGCCCTCTGCGGAGAGGTCCACGGCATCGAGCTGGTGCGTTAGCTGCGCCAGGATCTTAGCTCCCTCATTGGCAAAGGCCTGAAACACCACGTATTTGGGCTTGGGCTCGCCGTAGAGGATGCCCGTCGGGCTCTTGTCCCAGTCGGCCCGCTTTTCCCAGATGGTCCAGTAGCCATTGGGGTCAAAGCTGTGCAGCTTGTAGGGTCCGGTGCCAACGAAAGGATTGAACTCGAACGTGACCGGATCGGCCACTTTCTCAAAGATGTGCTTGGGCATGATCCAGGTGCAGCCCCAGCGGTCCAGGAAGTTGGTGTGGAAGCGTGAGTTGGCCTGCTTTAGCTTGAACACGACCGTGTGGTCATCCGGTGCAGTCACCGAAGCAACGTTGTCGACCATAAAGTTGTGGGCGTTGAACTCCTCGTGCTTGATAAGCGTTTCGATAGTATACACCACATCAGCCGAGCTGAAGGGCTGGCCGTCGGCCCAGGCCACCCCCTGGCGCAGAGGGAAGGTCACCTCGGTAAAGTCGGCATTGTAGACCGGATCGCCCGAGGCAAGGCCATTGACGATCTCGCCGGTGGCAAAGTCCACGGACCAGAGCGGCTCATTGGCCAGGTTCTGCATGCCACGGTCGCGCGATTTCCAGCCGACCCACTCGTTAAAGTTGGCCGGCGTTCCAAGGTGGCCGGTGAGGATGCCCGCGATAAAGGTCTCGCTCCTGGGCAGAATGCCCAGCACGGCCGGCGCTTCTGTCTTTTTCACGGGTTCAGGCGTGGCCGTGACGACGACCACTTTCGTGGCCTCAACGATTTTGGTGGATTCCACAATCTTGGTCTCCACCTTGGTGATGACCTGAGGGGTAGCCGTAGGCGCCGGAGCACCGCAGGAGGTTAACACTGCCAAGAGAACCAACAACGCTATTAGCCTTTTCATTTCTCCTCCTCTTCGTCTCATCAGATTCCGAACTGTAGGTCAAGCAACGCTCATCACTCGAGTCCGATAGATACCTCCTTTCGCAGAGCTGGTATCGTTACCGGCAACGATACCGGAACGAGCCCAAGAACCCAGCGTATCGTTGTTTCTGCAATGGCGGCTTAGTTCTTGCTACTGACGTCCCGACAAGAATCACGCACGACGAGTTGCGTAGGCATCTCGTACACGGGGCCTGCAGAGGTCCGCCCCTGAATCAGGTCGATCAACAGCTCGGTAGCGACGTAGCCCATTCTGTCGATAAATTGATCGACAGTGCTGAGGGCCGGATTGCAGTAGGCTGCTTCGGGAATATTGTCGAAACCGACTACGGACAGGTCGTCAGGGACGCGCCGGCCGCCTTCCCGCGCCGCGTCGATGGCGCCGATGGCCGACTGATCGTTGGTGGCAAAGATGGCGGTCGGTGGCTCGGGCGCCGACAGCAATCGCCGCGCCGACTCACGCCCTGCAGCACGGGAAAAGTCGCCGTCTACAACCAGATCCGGGTCAAAGGCGATTCCCGCCTGCTGTAATGCGGTGCGGTAGCCCTGCAGGCGTTGCTGGGCGCACTGCAGGTCGGGACGACCGCCGATGAAGCCAATGCGCCGGTGTCCCAGGCCGATGAGATATTCCATGGCCGCCAGAGCGCCGGCATGGTTGGTGGCCAGCACAGTCTGGCAGCTGGGGCATTCCTTGTTGGGATCAATGGCCACCAGAGGAGCGGTGGTGGAAAAGCTGGTGGCAGCAGGAGTAACTACGATAATGCCGTCGGTGATGCTACCGTTGAGCAGAGAGACATAGTGCTGTTCTCGTTGGGCCTTGGAGTGCTGTTTGATGCTGCCGCTGGTATAGGCAATCAGGTCATAGTCGAGGGCGACAATGCCGTGGTGGATGCCCTTCAAGACCTGGATGCAGAATGGATCTTCGAGGTCGGGCATGATCAGGCCAATCACACCCGTGTGGCGGCTGCGCATGCTCCGGGCAGCCAGGCTGGAGGTGTAGCCCAGCTCAGCAATGACCCCCTGAACCTTCTGTGTGGTAGCGGGGGCAACATCAGCCTTGCCGTTGAGCACGCGCGAGACGGTTGACACCGATACGCCTGCGGCGCGGGCTACATCCTGGATGGTGATGCTCTTGCCGTTGCGTCCCATCAGAGATCTCCACCTGCTTCCAACTGGCTCTGCCGGTAACGGTCCCGGTATCGTTACCGGGACTGCAAACACAATATAGCAGAAATCGGCGGGTTTGTCAAGGGGCAAACAGGACAAAAGGCGAGCCCGTGTGGCGGGCTCGCCTTTTGAGACTCGGGAGACAGCACTTACTTGAGGTACAGAATGGACTCTTTGCTCAGCTCTTCGATGACCTCGGCACCCTTGAGAGCGGCACGCTGGCGCAGCATCTCCACCTCGCCAAACTCGATGGCGTCGGTGAGACACGTCAGCGCGCACACCGGGATCTCGCCGGCATGCACGCGCTCGAAGCAGAGGTCACACTTGTGGGACTTGGCCTCGTCACCATTGAACTGGATGACGCCATACGGGCAGGCCTGGACGCAGGACGCTCCACAGCCGAGGCACCTCTGGCCTTCTTGCTGCGCCTGCTCCTCGCTGAGCCCGAGTTGCACCTCGGCAAAGCCGGTCAGGCGCTTCTCGGGATCCAGGCGTGGCATGGCCGTCCGTCTGGCTGGCGAGTACTTTTCCTTCTGCACGTTCTCGACCGCCACCCATTCCGACTTACGGCCGGCGAACAGGTCTTCGCACTGGAGGTAGCGGGCAATGGACACGGCGGCCTTTTTGCCATCCGCAATGGCCTCGATGACGGTAGATGTACCCCGGATCGAGTCGCCACCGGCAAAGATGTCGGCGTCGCCGCTCTGCAGTGTCAACGCATTGACGGCCATGGCGCCGACCTCGTCGATCGTGCAGGAGCACTCGGGGGTCAGGCAGCCCCAGTCGGCCTCCTGCCCCAGAGCCATGATCACCGCATCGACCTCAATGGTGAACTCGGAACCAGGGACAGCCACAGGCTTGCGGCGCCCACTGGCGTCCTTGTCCTTCAGGACCATCTTGACGCACTCAATGGCTTTGACCTTGCCCTTTTCGCCAACGAACTTGACGGGCTGGGTCAGGGTCTGGATGGGAATGCCCTCTTGCTCCAGCTCCTCCAGCTCCTCGGGCCGCGCAGGCATCTCCTCCATGCCGCGGCGGTAGAGGATGAAGGTGCCGGGGCTGCCCAGACGGCGAGCGCAGCGGGCCACATCCACGGCGGCGTTGCCGCCACCGACCACGGCTACCTTCTTGCCCAGGGTCACCTTCTCGCCCATGTTGACGCGGCGCAGGTAATCCAGAGCCTGGTAGACACCCTTCAGATCCTCGCCCGGCACATTGAGCTGCTTGCACTTTTGCGTGCCGATGGCGAAGAAGAAGGCCTTGAAGCCCTGCTTGCGCAGTTTGTCGACGGTGACATCCTTGCCTACATCCACTCCAGTCTTGATCTTGACACCCATGTCACGAATGACCTGGATCTCGGCCTTGATCACGTCGCGGGGCAGCCGGTAAGCAGGAATGCCCAGGGTCAACATGCCGCCGGCGATGGGGGCCTTCTCAAAGACGGTCACGGGATAGCCCTCGCGGGCCAGGAAGTAGGCAGCAGTCAGGCCGGCCGGCCCGGACCCGATGATCGCCACCTTCTCCTTCCGGCGAGCCTTGAGCGGTGGGACATAGCGCGTTTCGGCCTTGAGGTCCTGGTCAGCCACATAGCGCTTGATAAAGTTGATGGCCACGGCCTCATCAATGTCCTTGCGCTTGCACTGTGTCTCGCAGGGGTGATCGCACACACGGCCGCACACGGCCGGGAAGGGGTTGTCCTCCTTCATCAGCCGCAGGGCTTCCTTGTACTTGCCATTGCCGGCAAGCCGGACCCAGCCCTCCACGTTCATGTGGGCGGGGCAGGTGGCGGTGCACGGCGCGTACTTGAGTTTCTCGGATCCAAACTGGCCGGCGAGCGCATTGCAGCCATTGCACAGCTCCTTGTCAATCTGCACAATGCCTGTTTGCGGGTCCTTCTTGATCGCTCCCTCAGGGCAGGCGGCCACGCACAACGGATCCGGACAATGCTGGCACGGGACGACCCAGCTGTCCAGAGCGGGCTCGGGATAGTTGCCATACCAGCAGTTTTCCACGCGGAGGTAGTACGGCATCTGATTGGGGATTGCCTCCGCGGGGTTGACCAGCTCGTGGAAGTTGCGGCAAGCCACGATGCAGGTCTTGCAGCCAATGCAGCGGTTCAAGTCTATGGCTAGGCCTAGCTGTTTCATGGTTTCCTCCCTATTTCCCAATCCGGACACGTGTCGAAACGTGCGCTTCGCCGGCTACGATGTCCTGCCACTGCAGGGTCGAGCCCGCATCAGCCACAAGCAAGTTGTCACTCACGCCCTTGCCTGTGGATGCCACCCGGCCCACCGTCGAGCCAAAGCCATGGGCCATGCCGACGCAATCGGGGTGGATCCCTTCGGTCAGTCTGGCAGCGATGCGCACCTTGCCACCCGTGGGCGACTCGACCTGCACCACATCGCCATCGGCGATGCCCATCTTGCGGGCAGTAGCGGCATTGATCAGAAGATAGTTCTCGTGCATGCCGGACACCGAATCGCGCAGGTGCGGGTTGTTGTGCGACCACTGCCCGGAGCCGGTGTGCCAGATGGTGCGGTACGAGACAAGGATGAGCGGAAAACCCTTGGCGTTCTCCTCATACTCGGGAGCGGTCCCGGGACGTGGCCAGTCCTGGTAGGCCGGCGGGCCGGCCAGGTCTTCCCAGTACAGATGTACCTTCTTGGAAGGGGTCCCAAAGCCATTCTGCCGGTACTTGTAAAAGCCCATCGTACCCGGCGACCAAAGGCCACCCATCTCCTGCAGCTTTTTAACCGAGAGGCCCAGACTGGCCAGTTGAATGTCGTAGTACTCCACGTCATCCTTAAACGTAAAGTACTCCGGCACGAGCCGCTTGCCCAGCTCAATGAATACCGCATTGGAGTGGCGGCACTCGCCAGGGGCTTCGACCACGGGCTGGCGCAAGACTATGCCATGCCCATAGTTGTACCACCATGGCATGTACATCAGCTCCCAGCGCTCGAAATAGGAGCGGTCGGGCAGCACGATGTCGGCGAACTTGGCCGTTTCCGACATCATGATGTCGATGGCTACCAGCATCTCGAGCTTGTAGTTGCCCTTGGCATCCGTCATGCAGACCGCATCCTGCCAGCCCTTCTGTCCCATTTCGGTAAGAGCGGGGTTGCACTCGGCGGTAAAGAGCACCTTGAGGCCATCATCGCGGATGGCCTGGGCCTGGTACCAGGTTGGCTCCATGATAAAGCTGTACTTGCCAAACACGTCGCGGTTGGGGCCCGTACGGTGCCAGCCCAGATCATGCAGAGCTGGACCGGATGGTGCGGGCAGTACCGGCGCGAGCGGGGTCAGGTCGGGCAGCGGCTGCCCGCCAGGGTTATCATAGTTGCCGGTGATGGCCAGGAAGATGTTCCACGCATGCCCCCAGTCGAGAGCCTGGCCCAGCATGATCCCCTTAAAGCTGTCCACCCCTACCGCGGGCGCCCTGGCGCACTCTTCGGCCAGCTCCTTGATCACGTCCGGCTCCACACCGCAGATCTCGCTCATCGCTTCGGGAGTCTTGTCGGCGATCCAGGCCTTCAGCTTCTCAAAATCGCCCTCGCGGACCCAGTTGTCGACGAACTCTTTGTTGTACATGCCCTGGGCGATGATATGCTGAATCATCCCCAGGAAGAAGGCGGTGTCACCTCCCGGCTTGACCGGAATCCACCAGTCGGCCTTGGCCGCATCGGCGGTGAAGATGGGGTCAAGGACCACCAGCAGGGCACCACGGTCCCGGGCATCCAGGATGTCCCTGGGCACCGCCGCGTTGTCCAGCCCGCCAAAGGCATGGCGGCCAGCCAGGATGATGATGCCGCCCTCAGGCATGGTGAACCAGGCCGGCGGGATGTGGTGGTTTGGAACCCCGCCCACGGACTTGAGCTGGGCCACGATTTTAGCCGAGTCGCAGTGCGGAAGAGCGGTGTTGATGAACCCGCCGTAGGCGTTGAGGAAACGCCACTTCGGGTCGGTGATGCTGTGCGGGAAGAAGCTGGCGGTGAGTTTGTGCGCCTCGCCGCGATCCTTCAGCTCGCGAAGCTTGTTGGTGATGGTGTCCAGCGCCTCGTCCCACGAGATGCGCTCGAACTTGCCCTCACCGCGCTTGCCCACCCGCTTCATGGGGTAGAGCAGGCGATCCGGGTTGTACTCGGTTGCCACTCCGGACATACCCTTGACGCACACTTTGCCGTGCGACTTCGGGTTGCCACGGATTTCCTTTACCTTACCGTCTTCTACCCGTGCCAGGATGGCGCACTCAGCCTTGCACTGGTAGCATGCGGTAGGAATCCATTGGGATGTGCCCATATGTCCTTTCTCCAATCTCTCCTGGTCCTCCGTCCTTCTTTCGGGGCGGAGTTCGTGTGTACGTGCCCGGTACAGTTGAGCCAACTGCAAGTGCTCATCTTAATGCCTGCGTTCTCACCCCCCTTCTGCGTCGCGGCAAAACAAAAAGGAGCCGATTCCTCTATAGTTGCTGCGACGAAGGAATCGCCTCCTTTGCAAACACGGCAGGTGCGGGGATTGCTCCCCGGGCCCTATCGTCTCCCCGCTCCCGGAGGGAACGAAGAGATCGGAGGACTGGGCTGCGCTGGCAGCCCTCACAAAACACCAACTGAGTGAATCGGATTGGAAAAGAACAAGCGCAATGCCCTGGCGAGCCCCGTGGACTTCAGGCGTGCGAGCAACGATGTCTGCTACACAACCAGTCTACCACAACCGGGGCTATCTGTCAACTGTGAAGAACCAGAGTTACAGAACGGTTGCAGAGTCGGTGTGGCAGCGGGTGCTCCAAGACGCCCTCAAGAGCGCGCGCTGAGCCGGTCCAGGATATGCTCAACGGCCGGCTGCACCATGCGCGCGGTGGCCTCCGACAGGCAGCGATGGAAGCCAAAATCGTGTGCGCGGATGGAGACGATATAGCCTACCGGCTCAATGTTGAGAAGTGTTCTCAGCAATGCCAGCAGCAGGGCAGGCGTCATCTGATGGGTGAAAGAGGAAGGGGCGAGCCCCGGAGACACGGCGGTGCAGTACAGGTCCTGCGCGCTCTCGCATACATGCGCGTCGACAAAGATGAGCTGCTGGTAATCGGCCAGAGTGTGGATGAGTTCGGGCACAAGCTGAGTCAGGAGAACAGAATCTACCTGTCCGCCAAGCGTATCCAGCCCGTTCTCATTCTCGGCCAGCGCTTTTTGTCCCAACCGTCGCCGCAGTCCATTCACCACGTGGTAGGCAACGCCGTCGTCCGCTCGATCCAGGTTTCCATAGCCGATGACTAGCGTGCGTGATGCAGCTTCCGCGTGGGACGGGCTTTCCGGCAGGTACTCGGTATCCCCTCCTGGGGGCCTGCCCTCCCGGCTTACCCGGCGGTGCAACTCTTGCGCTCGCTGCAGGTCGGCCAGGGTGTTGATGTTGAAGAAGGACAGGTGGTCGGGGTCAAAGGCCTCGATCTCCTCTGGCTCGACGTAGCGCACGCGCACGCGGTCAAAGAAGTAGATGACCCGCCGTTGGCCGCGGTCCAGCAGGTCCGCAATGGGCTGCAGGCAGGACTTGCTGTAAATGGCATGCAGTGGCTCGGTCTCATCACCCACACGCGGGATCACGACATCAAAGTCCGGAGACAACCGCACCATGTACTGGAGGAGGCTCAAGTTTAGCAAGGGCATGTCGCAGGCCACAAACAGGCCGCGCTCACAGCGCATAGTCTGCAGGCCGGAGTAGATGCCCCCCAGCGGTCCCATGCCCGGCCGGGCATCGGGGACCACAGGCACGTTAAGCGACGCCAACTTCTCTCCGTCGTTGGCCACCACCAGCAGATCGGTGCTCAATGTAGCCAACTGGCCGAGGAGACGCTGCAAGAGCCACTCCCCCTCAAAGCGGAGCAGCGACTTGTCCATGCCCAGGCGCTGGCTCTTGCCGCCAGCCAGCACCACCGCACTGACCTCGGGCATTACAGCCCCGCGATGCGCTCAGGGTGAGAGTAGACGGTGAACCTTTCCCCCCTGGCGAAGCAGATGAGTGTGACATTCGACCGGTCAGCCAGCAGAATTCCGGCGTCGGTGGACGCCGCTTTGGACACCACGACCGGGACCCCGGCATTGGCGACTTTGGCGATCATTCCGGCCGGTTGTCGGCCGGTGCAACCGATGACACACCGCGACAGATCGATACCATTGAGCACGGCAAAGCCGACGATCTTGTCAACCGTGTTGTGGCGGCCGATATCACTGCTCCTGACCAGCAGTTGGCCGTCCCGGAACAGCACCGAGCAGTGCACACCGCCGGTCTTTTTCCAGGCCTCGGATTCGACCTGACGGATGACCTGAAAGACCTCGGCCCTGCTGATCACCAGCGATGATACCACCGCTCTGGGCAGGCCGCGCACGCCGATGCAGCCGGATGCCCGCAGCTCATAGTCAAGCTTGCGCTGTGTCGACAGCTCCACAGGGCTGTCCATCTTGGCGTACACCCTTATCTCGTTCCTGGTGACACGCACATCCTGCACGCGCTCAGCCAATCCTTCGCAGATCACAAACCCTGCGCCCAGCTCGCGCAACTGGTCCGGGCTGGCGATAATCTGCGCCAGCGGCACATCGTCGAGAAACAGGCGAAACGTGTCCTCGACACAGACGCTATCCTGCAGTGTGACGACCTGCTCTGCGCGCACTTGAATCGCCGTATGCTCTTCGTAGAGGTCAGCCATCCTGCCTCCTCACAGACAACGTAGTGTGTTCGCCGTATTATATCACCACCATGGACACGGCGAAAACGGAGGGCGATTTGCTCATCTGGCGGGTGAGGCGTATCATTGTGCGTGGCCAAGCACTGCGGGGAGGACAACAATGCACACAAACGCCCTGGAAGAATTCGTCATTCTGGTGATCAGCTACATTGTACCCATCGTGGAGGCATGCGGCGCGGCCGTGATCGTGATGGGGGTCGTCCGCGCGATCATACATCACCTCAGGTGCGGGCTTCGCCTCGACCTGGACTGCCTGGACGATCTGCGCCTGGTGCTGGTGGAGAGCCTGATCATGGGCTTGGAGTTCCAGCTGGCGGCAGACGTGCTAAAGACAGCCATCTCGCCCACGTGGAACCAGGTCCTGGTGCTCGCTGCACTGGTTGGATTGCGCATCGCCCTCAGCTTTGTGCTGGAGCGTGAGCTGCACGCCATCTGTCACACACCGGCCACGGCAAAAGGACAGAGCTCCGAACATCTTCCGAACAAGGCCTGAGTAGCGCCCTGGGAAAAACAGCCAGGGGGGCGGGCCAACCGCCCCTCTGGCTGCTTGCTTTAGATGTGCCCCTGCAGGGGCGGCTCTACTTCTTGGAGCCCTGGAACTTGGCGACCAGATCCATCAAACCACGGATGGCCATGTTCGACCCGAAGGCAATGGTCCCCAGCTTGCCGCCCGTGCCCCCGATAAACGGGTTGGCGAAGATGTAGACCAGCGCCGCCGAAAGGCCGACGAAAGCCATTGGGATCCAGCTCGGCATACGCTTGGTGTTGGACATACCGGCGAAGGAAGCGCAGATCGCCATCACTCCCAGAGTGGTGCCAACCCCCTCCGCCAGTCCGGGCAGTTTGGGCAGGAGGATGCCGGCAATCAAGCCCACTATTGCTGAAGCCAGCACCGGGCCCTGCTTGCGGTTGTTGTTCAGGTAGTAGGTCGCGACCGCAGCTACCACACTGGTGATCACCAGCAACATTCCCACGTCCCACCCGGGCACCCCGGGATGGGTAAACTCGGTCGACAGGCAGAAACCGGTAAAGACGCAGCCGCTGGCAGCGATCGTACCCAGCTTGCCGCCGAAACCACCGAACACGGTCAGAGCCAGGATGTAGACAATGCCCGCCACGGCGCCAGCCATGGCCAACTGCGCATAGCCCGGCAATAACTTGGTGCCGGCCATACCGACAAAGGAACCGGTATAGGCGGCCGCAGCATAGTCCGGGAAGAGCACGGCAGCTACCACTCCAACCACCGCCGACCCTACGACGAGGCCCAGCTTCAGGTCAACGTTGATCCAGTGCGAAAGCAGGGCGCCGACGACGACCGCCACAAAGGTTAGAATGTTCTTGTTGCTGAACAGGCCCTCTGCTTTTAGTGCGGGCAGGCCCTTGCTCTCATTCAACAGGGTGAAAGCGATGCCGATGAGGCCTAGGACGAGCAAAACGCCAATGAGTGGCTGCGCCGGCGGCAAGGTGAAGGCATCCAGGGCTGCAGCACCATAGACCGCAAGAGCCATCAGAGCGAGGATAACGAATCCGATAACTGGAATGGACTTGTTCATGCACAACCCCCTTCTCGTAGTTTTGGGATGCAAATGCGACCGGGTCTTGCCAGTTGCCAGGCAAGTCGACCTGTCTTCAGTGCTTCACGGCCGGA
>JAEAME010002211.1_pt1 | contig 11710 bp, 7 predicted proteins | sample 8958731 | NCBI WGS metagenome assembly JAEAME01 (sample SAMN16933194, study PRJNA681113) | bioreactor sludge metagenome | isolation source: anerobic bioreactor sludge (Control) | place: India:Bengaluru | collected 2018-10-24 | reverse complement strand
ATGGCCTTATACTCGTCCACGCTCCCCGAAACCCATTCGCGGATTTGCGTGAGGGACCTTTCTTTTCCGGGCCCCCGTATTGAAAAACCGGGCGAAACATAGTAAAATAATCCATCAGCGAACTCACTGCCATCGAGGAGACCAACATGACAGACGACAAGAAGAAGAGCAAGGAGCGCCCGGCCGACAAGCCCGAGAAAAAGAAGCCGGAAGCCGCCCATGCCGATAAGCGCGCCCGCGAGGCGCGCAGCGAGACCCCCGAGATCCGGCCCGGCGACGAGCTGAAGGTGTCCTACCGCGTCATCGAGGCCGGCAAGGAGAGGATCCAGACGTACGAGGGCACCGCCATCGCCATCAAGAACAGCGGCGCCTCGCGGACCGTCACCGTGCGCAAGAATTCCTTCGGCGTCGCCGTGGAAAGGATCTTCCCCCTGAACTCCAAGCTGGTGCAGAAGATCGAGGTCAAGAAGCACACCCGCGTGCGCCGGGCCAAGCTGTTTTACCTGCGCAGCCTGAAGGGAAAGGCGTCGCGCCTGAAAGAACTCAGGTAATGGCCGACTTCGCCATCGAAGCGGCCCTGCTGCGCAACGATCGGCGGCTGATCTGCGGACTGGACGAGGTGGGACGGGGCTGTCTGTTCGGCCCCGTGGTCGCCGGCGCGGTCATCCTCGACCCGCACCGGCCCAATCCCCGCTACGACGACTCGAAGAAGCTCTCCCCGCGGCAGCGTCAGCTCCTGGCACGCGACATCTACCGCACGGCGCTGGCCTATTCCATCGGCTGGAGCTGGAACGACGAGATCGACCGCTGCAACATCCTCGAGGCGACCCGGCGCGCCATGGGCCAGGCGTTCCGGCGCCTGCAGCTCCGGCCCGACTTCGTCCTGATCGACGCCATCGACCCCGGCTTCCTGCCCGTCCCCGGCCGGGCCGTCATCGGTGGCGACGGCAAGAGCCTGTCCATCGCCGCCGCCTCGATCATCGCCAAGGTCTTCCGCGACCGCCTGCTGGAGGAGTTCGCCCCCTTTTTCCCCGAGTTTGACTTGGGGCGAAATAAGGGGTACCCTACCCCGGGGCACCAAAATGTGCTATCATGCCGGGGGGAAACGATTTTCCACCGGAGGAGCTTCCGGCTGAAACATGGCGGTTGAGAATCGAATCAAGATCCTGCAGCAGGCCGACAAGCTGTTCAAGCAGGGCAAGATCGACGCGGCGATCAAGGAATACCAGAAGATCGTCGAGGTGAAGCCCGACGACCTGGAGGTGCGCCGCATCATCGGCGATCTCTATCTCAAGCTCAACAAGCTTCCCGAGGCCTTCAAGCAATTCGAGTGGATCTCCGACTTCTACCTGAAAGAGGGCTTCTTCACCAAGGCCATCGCCATGTACAAGCGCATCACGCGCCTTGACCCCCAGAACGAGTCGGTCTCCTTCAAGCTGGCCGACCTCTACTCCAAGCAGGGGCTGACCATCGAGGCCAAGCAGATCTACCTGGAGCTGGCCGAGGAGTACAAGCGCCAGAACAACCAGAAGAAGGCCCTGGGCATCTACAAGAAGATCCTGGAGCTCGATCGCGGCAACATCAAGATGCGCATCCTGCTGGCCGACAACTACCTGCGCGAGGGCATGAAGGAGGAGGCGGTCGCCGAGTACCTCACCGCCAGCGACATCCTGATCAAGAAGCGCGAGTTCCCGCAGGCCGAGGAGCTGCTGATGCAGGCCTACGGCAAGGTCAAGCACTTGAAGATCTTCGAGAAGCTGATCTCCTGCTCCATCGCCCAGGGCAACAACAACAAGGCCATCCAGATGCTGCGCAACCTGGGCGAGGAGATCTACAAGCACCTGAACCTGCTGAAGATCCTCGGCGAGCTGTACTTCAAGAACAACCTCATCGAGGAGGCCGAGCACGTCTACCGGCGCATCGCCGAGATCGACTCCAACGAGACCGAAGTGATCATGAAGCTCGGCAAGGTCTACCTGCAGCGGGAGGAGATCGACAAGGCCTACCAGCTGTTCCTGCCGACCATCGACCGCTTCATCGAGAAGGAGAAATACGACGAAGCCAACTCGCTGCTGCGCTTCATCATCACCTCGAACAACACCTACCTGCCGGCGCTGAACAAGCTGGCGACGATTTTCAAGGCCAGCAAGAAGACCAGCAGCCTGATCGCCCTGTACGAATCGCTGCTGCCGATCTACGAGCAGCGCGACATGAAGACGGAGCTGATCGCCGTCCTCAACGAGCTGATCGAGCTGACGGACTCGCCCTTCGCCTACCAGGAGCAGCTGGCGCGACTGACCGGGGAGCAGGCCGGCGCCGAAGAGGAGGAGAACAAGCAGGAGCGCGAGTTCATCGCCTTCCAGCTCAACAACGCCGACCAGGCCCTGAAGGGCAACAACTTCCGCAGGGCCGCCGACCTGCTGAAAACGGCGCAGAACGCCTTCCCCAACAACATCGAGATCCGCACCAAGCTGTTCGACGTGTACCAGATGAGCAACGACATCGAGTCGCTGCTCAACGAGGGCATCGAGCTGATGAAGCTCTACAAGCGCGACAACCGCGACGAGGAGTACAAGCAGCTACTGGACAAGCTCACGCGGCTCAAGCCCAACGACGAGCGCCTGCTCGACCTCAGCGGCCACGAGCGCACCAACATCGAGATCGACTTCGACCACGCCGAGATGATCGAGCAGATCAAGGAGCTGCAGCAGCCGGGCATGGGCGAGCTGGACCTGGAGAGCTCGCGCCCGGGGGAGGAGGACGTCTTCCTGCTCAAGGGCGAGGACAGCCTGCAGCGGAAGACCGAGGTCGAGAGCAAGAAGGGGCTGTCGTCGCACCTGGCCGAGCTCGACTTCTACATCAGCGAGGGGTACTTCAACGATGCCGAGAAGGCGCTGCAGCGCCTGCGCGCCGAGTACCCCGAGAGCCGCGAGATCCAGACGCGGCTGGAGCGGGTGCACAAGGCCAAGGAGACGCGCCCCGACCGGACCGACTCCATCCGCGTCAAGCCCGGCGCGACCGAAAAGATCGAGATCGAGCCGTCGATCGTCCAGGAGAGCGACCTGCTGCAGAAGTTCGAGGACTCCAAGGTCGAGCTCCGGCTCGATGGCCTGCTGAACCCTGCCGAGGAGAAGATCGCCTCCAGCGACTTCGCCGAGATCGATAACCTCCAGTTCGAGATCGAGATGGAGGAGCCCGAGAGCAAGGAACTCCCGCCGCTAATCGAGATCGACCAGGAGGAGATCATCCAGGCCCCCTCCCCCAGTCCCAACGCCAAGGCCGCCGCCATGGAGCGTTCCGGCTCCGGCGCCGACTTCCTGGACATCGACAACATTTTCACCAGCGACGAGGCCGCCCCGGCCAGTGAGTCCCCTTTTCGCGACATCGACGAAAGCGACCTGGCAGAGAGCGAGGTCGACATCCTCAAGGGCGAGGGGCTCTTCCTCGAGGAGGAAGAGCTCTACGAGACCGAGAAGCTGGTCGCCGCCGAGCTCGGCGCCATCAAGTACTGGATCGACGAGCTGCAGAAGCAGCGCACCTCGACGGTCGAAAAGAACATGATGGAGATCTTCAAGGAGTTCAAGAAGGGCGTGGACGAGAAGATCGGTCAGGAGGACTACGACACGCGCTACAACCTCGGCATCGCCTACAAGGAGATGGGCCTGGTCGAGGAGGCCATCCACGAGTTCCTGATCTCCTCCAAGCACCCGCTGAAGTTCTTCGACTCGGCCGGGCTGCTGGGAATCTGTTTCCGCGAGAAGGGCATGATGGACGAGGCGATCGGCTGGTTCGAGAAGGCGCTGGCCATGCCCGGCCGCAAGGACGACGAGTACAACGCCGTTAAATACGAGATCGTGCAGACCGCCCGCCTGAAGGAGGACTTCGCCTCCGCCCGCCGCTACGCCGCCGACATCCTCAAGAAGGACCCCAACTACCGCGACATCAAGGCCGTCGCCGAGGAGCTGCGGGAAAAATAGGCGGCCGGCCGCCTTTCCCGTCCCCCCGCCCACCGGCCGGCAATCCCGGCACCGCTCCCGGCAACCCCTCGGCCAGCAGCAGGAATCCCGCCACCAGCAGGACCAGGCAGGCGCCGGGCAGCAGGACCAGCAGCGGCCGGTCGAACAAGTGGCCACGGCCGGCGTCAATCATGCCGCCCAGCGTCGGCAGCCGCGGATCGAGCCCCAGGCCAAGAAAGCTCAGGCTGGACTCGGCCAGGACGACGGCCGCGATCCCCGACGTCGCCTGGGTCAGCAGCAGGGGGAGCAGCGGCGGCAGGACATGTCGGCGGGCGATATGCCCGGCCGAAGCGCCGAAGCCCCGGGCGGCCAGGATGAAGTCCTGTTCGCGGATGCGCCGGACCTCGCCGCGCGCCAGCCGCGCGTATCCCGCCCAGCCGCCCAGGGCCAGCGCCACAACCAGGTGGGCCGCGCCCGGTCCCCAGAGGGCGAGCAGGACCAGGGCCAGCAGGATGCCCGGAAAGGCCAGGGTGAAGTCGGCGGCGAGCATGATGGCGGCGCCTAGGCGGCCGCCGCGCCAGCCGGCCGTGAAACCCAGTCCGGCGCCAAGGCCGGCGGCCAGCGCCACGGCGGCCAGTGCCACCGCCGCGGAGGCCAGGGTGGCGAACGCCAGCGCCGGCAGGAGATCCCGTCCCAGGTCATCGGTGCCGAGGGGGTGAAGGGCCGACGGACGCAATAGTCGCTGCCGCAAGCCGGGCTCCAGGCCCGATCCACCGGCCACGGTGCCGGCCAGGAGCGCCGCGGCCAGCCCGGCCAGGACCAGGACGCCGAGGCGCAAGCGGCCCTTAGCCGATCCGTTCACGGCCGATGCGCGGGTCGAGCCGCTCGCAGCTCAGGTCGACCAGCTGGTTCGCCAGGTAGTAGGCCGCGGCCATCAGCAGCGCGGTTCCCTGGATGACGGGAAAATCGCGCTGGCGCACGGCCGTGACGAGCAATGTGCCGATCCCCGGCCAGGAAAAGACGTTTTCGACAACCATGGCTCCTCCCAGCAGTGCCCCCATCTGCAGCCCGGCTACGGTGGCGATGGGCGGCAGGGCGTTCTTCAGGACGTGGCGGCGGAGCACCTGCCCCGGCGTCAACCCCTTGGCCCGGGCCAGAAGCACGTACGGCCGGCGCGCCTCCTGGCACAGCGTCACCCGCACCACGCGCATGAGCAAGGCGCTGAGCGGGACCGCCAGCGTGACGGCGGGCAGCACGAGGAACTCGATGCCGCCGCTTCCCGAGACGGGCAGGAGCCCCAGTCCCAGCGAGAAGGTTAGGATCAGCAGCAAGCCAAGCAGGAAGACCGGGAACGCCAGGCCGAAGGCGGTGAACGCCGTTTCCAGCCTTCTCCACAGGCGGCTCCGCCCCCAGGCGGAGAGGCCCCCCAGCAGCAGCGAGAAAGGCAGGGTAAGGGTCATCGCCGCCGCGCCCAGCAGGAGCGTGTGCTTCAGGCGGCGGCGCAAGAGCCCGGCCACCGGCCGGCGGTCGATCAGCGACTCGCCGAGGTCCAGCACGGCCAGGCGGGCCACGAAGCGGAGGTACTGCACGGGCAGCGGCCGCTCAAGCCCCAGCCGCTGCCGAAGGCGCTGGATGTCCCCGGCGCGGGGATGGGGACCGAGCGCGGCCAGGACTGGATCGCCGGGAACCAGCCGTGCCAGCAGGAAGGTGAAGCTGCCGCAGGCCCAGAGAAAGAGGAGAAACCGCGCCGCCGCCCGCAGCAGCCGTCCCGTCATGCGTCGATGCCGTGCTTCTTCAGCAGGTTGAACAGCGCCATGCGGCTGATGCCCAGGCGCTCCGCGGCCCGGCTCCGGCGGCCCTGCTGCTCGGCCAGCACCCGCAGCAGCAGCCCACGCTCGAACTCCGCCCGCGCGCTTCTCCAGCTGAAGGGCGGCGGCTCCGGCGCCGGCGCCAGCTCAAGCACGGGAGCGAAGGTGATCCAGTTCTTCACCCGCGATTCCAGCTCGCGTACGTTGCCCGGGAAGTCATCGCCGCGGAAGCGGGAGGCCAGCCCCTCGAGCCGGACGGCATCGAGACCGGGGTGGCCGTGCTTGCGCAGGAAATGGCCGATGAGCAGAGGGATGTCCTCGCGCCGTTCGCGCAGGGACGGGACGCGGATCACCAGGTCCTGCAGGCGGTAGAGCAGGTCGGCGCGGAAGAGCTTGTCGCGCACCAGATCCTCCAGATCGCGGTTGCTGGCGGAGAGCACGCGCACGTCGATGGGCAGCGGGCGATTCTCGCCCAGGCGGCGGATCTCCCTCTCCTGCAGCGCCCGCAGCAGCTTGGCCTGCAGCCCCAGGGGCAGGTCGGCGATCTCGTCCAGGAACAGGGTGCCGCCGTCGGCCGCTTCCAGCAGGCCGATGCGGGTCTCGTGGGCGCCGCTGAACGCCCCCCTGCGGTAGCCGAAGAGCTCCGCCTCCAGCAGGGTGTCGGGGATGGCGGCGGCGTTGACCGACACGAAGGGGCGCTGCGCCCGCGGGCCGAGCTGGTGGACGGCCCGGGCCACCAGTTCCTTGCCGCTGCCGCTCTCGCCGGCGATCAGCAGCGAGAAATCGACCCGGGCCACGCGGGCGATCTGCCGCTTGAGCTCCAGCACGGCTTCCGAAGCGCCGACGATGAAGTCCAGCTTATCGCCGACGCGAAGCTCGTTCTCCAGATAGTCGCGGAACAGCAGGGCGAAAAAACGGAAGGCCTCGCGGCAGCGCTCGCGCACGTCCTGGTAGCGCAGGGCGCCGTCGCGGGAGCCGATGGCCAGGCAGGCCAGGATGCCGTCGGCCAGCGGCCAGCGCAGCAGCCGGGTGGCGGCAAAGGGATAGAAGAGCCGCTCCGGGCTGCGGTAGAGGCGGCGCACCTCCGCCAGGTCGTGGTCCTGCTCCAGCGGCTCGGCCATGGCCCGGCGCAGCATCTCCGCGCCCAGCTCGCGGAAGGAATCGCCGCTGACGAAGTGGAAGAGCTCGCGCCCCTGTTCGTGCACGGAAAGGGCCAGCCAGTCGGCCGGGACGGCCCGGGCCAGTTCGCGGAACAGGCCGCGGAAAAAATCGTCAGGCCGCCGCCAGTGCCGCCGCTGCTCGGCCAGGCGCGCCTCGTCGAAGCGGCCCGTCCCGCCGGCGCCCGCCGCGCAGCGCTGGCGCAGTTCTTCCAGCCGGGCCGGAATCAGGCGCCGGTTGCGGGCGAAAAAATCGTGCATGGCCTGGAATTCCTCCCGGCGCGCCAGGGCTTCCCCCTCGGGGGCCAGCTCAAAGAACATGTACCAGTACTCGTAGAAATAGTAGTTCTTCTCCCGCGGCGAGAGCTCCCAGGCCAGCTCGCGGAGCGCCTCGAGCCATTCGCGGCGGCGATGCCGGCTCAGCAGCAGGCGCAGCGCCTCGAAGCGCAGCCGCCGCGAGGAGATGGACTGCAGCAGTCGCCGCAGTTCCCCGCCGTTGTCCTCGTGCGCCGGCGCCGGCCGGCGCAGCAGCGCCAGGACGGCGCGCGGGTCGGCGCCGAGGCCGGAGCGGCAGGCTCCGGGATCGCCGCCGGCGCGGAGGCGCAGGAACGCGCATTCGCCGAGTCCCTTGCGGTTGCGGGCGATGCGGAAAGCGGCCTCGGCGCGTTTCGCCAGCTGCAGCGCCCGCTCGGGGCGCAGGCGCAGGACCTCAAGGCCGGCCCGGTTCAGGAGGTCGACGCCGCTGGCGGCGGGCAGGTTCTTCTCTCCGTCCCAGGCCAGGGACTCCTCCAGCAGCCGCTCGGCCTGAAGCCAGTCACCCTTGGCCAGCAGGACATGGGCCAGGTTGGCGCTGACCAGCATCCGCCCGTCGGCATCGCCCGCACGGGCATACAGCTGTTCCGCCTTGCGATACCAGCATTCGGCCTGGAAGTCGTCGTCGGCTTCGACGTACAGGTTGCCCAAGTCCACGGCGGCAGCGGCCGCGCACGGTTCGGGACCCTCCTCGCCGCTTTGCACGAAGATGGCCTTATACAAGGCCTCCGCCTCGGCGAGACGGCCTTCCTCGCGCAGCAGCTTGGCCTGCTGACTGAGGGCGGCGAACCCGGCCCGGCCGCCGCCGGCGCCGAGGCAGGCGCGGGCTTCCTGCAGCTGCGCCCGGGCGACGGCAAACTTCCGGCTGTAGATGGCGCGATCACTTTGCTGGACCAGGGCCAGGCCGCGGTAGTACGGCGAAACGATCCTGGCGGCGTAGCCGGCGGCCGCGAGCGGCCGGGCCAATTTTTCCTGGCGCATGAAATTCAGGTACAGCCACTCGTCGCGCCACTCCTCCTCCGGCTTGGGCAGCCCGGCCAGCAGCCGCCCCAGTTCTTGGTACTCGCGGCGGAGCAGGGCGAGATGGGCCTTCCTCAACCGCGCCCAGGGCGGAAGCGGCGCCGCCATGGCGTCCAGGAGCCGTGCCGCCTGCTCCAGGCAGCCTCCCTGGATCAATACCTCGATGCCCGGAGCCAGTTCCGCTTCGTCCGCTCCGCAGCGCGCCAGCCGGTCGCCGAGCAGGTCGGCGGCAGGCCCGGGGACGATCTTCCCCGGCTGGTCGCGGGCCAGGAGGCGGAAATGCGCCGCCAGTTCCCCGGGCCGCTCCCCGGCGATCCAGCAGCGGAGCCGGGCATACGGCCAGTCACAGCGCTCGGCGATGCGCGCCAGCGCCGCGGACGCCCTGCCGGTCGCCGGAGCGCTGCTGCCGTCGGCGAGGCAGGCCACCAGGCCGCTGCGGTCGCGGCTCTCGCGGAGCAGCCGCCGCCGTCTCAGGCCCGCCAACGGGTCTCCCTCCGCTCCCGGCGGGAGCAGCAGGCGGACCGCCGCCTCGGGCACCGGGACGCCGATGGCGGCCAGGCTCTCCAGCAGCTCCCGCTCCCCGGCATCGAGCTCGGCCTGGCCGTCGGCGGCGGCGCGCGCCGGCGCCCGGGCCAGCTTATTGGGCGGGTCCTCGTTGAACTCCAAGTCGCATTCGCAGGCGACGGCGCCGCCGAAGAGGACTGCGGTCAGGCCCGCGAGCTCCTCCGCCTCGAGCAGGAACCGGAGCAGGACCGCGTCCTCCCGTCTTGCCGCGCCGCGGACGAGGAGGACGATCCCGCGGAACACCGAGCGCTTCATGAACAGGCGCAGGTCACGGGCCAGGGCAGAGACGTCGTCCGGCTCGGGACAGCGGCACACGGCCGCCAGTTTCCGGCCCAGCGGCTCGGCTCCCAGGTCGGCGTGCAGCAGCAGGGTCTCGGCATCGCCCAGGTTGTGGTACAGGCTGTCGCAGGCGACTTCTTCCTGCCAGGGGAAGCGGGTGTGAATGCGGATCTTGGCGCGGGCGCCGCTTCCCAGGCCGACGGCGGCAGGCGCCAGCAGCCGGTGCGAGGCCAGGTCCTCGCGGCGGCACAGATGGTCGGACACTTCACGCCCGGCGGCATCCTCCGCGTCGAAAGGGTCCCCCTGCGGCTGGAACCGCGAGCGCAGCTCAGACGGGGAAGGGACGGGCTGGGGCGCAAGGCTCCAGGCGAAGCGCGGCGTCCCGTCGGCCATGACCTGGACGCGTGTGAAGTCGATGAAGTCCAGGCGCTGCTCGCCGGCGGAGCGCAGAAGGACCAAGGCGCGCCGCAGGGCGGCGGCGGCGACCGCAGCCGGGAACCGGCGGAGGGCTTCGCCGCCATCCGCCGCAATGGGCTGGGTCAGGACGCGAATGTGGAAGTTTCCCGGCATGACCGCCACGATGTTCTGCAGCAGGTTGGAATGCCAGGCGAACGCGGCGCGCAGGCGCTCCAGGTTCGCGGACGAGCTGGGTACGTCGACGACCGCCAGCTGCCGCCCCAGCCAGCGGTCCTGGGCGCGGCCGTCGCGGATGGCGAAGCGCCGGACCACGTCCGCTTCTCCCCTCATGCCGGCCGCCGGCCGGCCGACTTCTCCGTCCACGACCCTGCTTCGTTCCGCACGATGGCCTCCCCTCGTTTCCATGGTCTGCCGCCGCTCCACCGCTCAAGGGAGCGGCGGGCGCAGGCTGAAATTGTAGGTAAGCTCGGCGGCGCTTTGCAACGGCTGGCGCCATGCGGTCACGAAATTCCCCATCCCCTCCAGTCCCGCACCCGGACAAAGGGCGGCAAGGCATTCACCGGCACATTACCCCCCCCGCTTCCCCCTCCCCTGCCGGCCGCCTTTGAAAAATCGCTTGACAGTCGCTATAATGGCGGCAGCCGATTCCCGGCCGCGGGAAGCGGGGAGGTGGCCATGGAGAAGAGAAAGGAGATGCGCGTGAAGAAACGGGTCCTCTCCAGCCTGGAGGACAAGCCGGCGATCATCGTCGACATGTCGGAGAGCGGCATCCAGATCTCCATGAACCGCCCGCCGCGCGACCAGAACGTCGACATCAAGCTGCAGATCGACGGCCAGGTCATCACCCTGAAGGGGGACATCCGCTGGATCGGGCGCGTGCCCACCAGCCATTCGGCCAACAACATCGGCATCGCCATCCGCGAGGCGCCGCCCGAGTACTACCGCTTCCTCTCCAGCGGCCGCTGAGCCGCGCCCGCGCCGGAGGCAGCCGGGTCCAGATCGAGCCGATCTCCAGGGAAGAAAAGGGAAGGCAGAGACAAGACAGAGCGGGAAAGCACTGCGACCCAAAATGAGTCGCTTATTAGACAGACCGCAAGTTATGCAAAATGTTTAGGGCCAGATATTACGGGATTTAAACAAGTTCAAATGCTCGTAAGACTAAAATTCCAAGCTCCAAGCACCAAATCCCAAATAAATTCCAAGTTCCAAATTCCAATGCCCAAAACGAAAGCCCTTTCAAGCGTCTTTATCTTCGTTTGGGTCATTTGGCAATTGGAATTTGGTGCTTGGAAATTGGTGCTTCAGTCTTACCCGCTTGCTTTTACTCGTCACTCGTCACGAGTATTTCAGGCAGATCTGGTGATAGCGTGAGGGCCTTCACTAACACTAACACTATCACTATCACTTTCTTCGGCTATTCTTCCCTGGCTCCCGCCAGCAGCCGCTCGGCGGAGACGGCGGCCGCGGCCGCCTCGGTGCTGACCTCGACCTCGTCCCCGCGCAGGCGGCAGACCAGGTAGCGCGCCTCGCCCCACTCCTTCTCCAGCGACAGGTGGGCGATCTTCTCCAACAGCTCCTTCTTCAGCACGCGGTTGAGGTTGCGCGCCCCGTACTCCAGCGAATAGCCGCGGGCGGCGATGAACGCCAGCACGTCCTCGCCCACGACCAGTTCCTTGCCCTGCTTTTCCAGGTCGCGGCGCACCTCCTGCAGGCGGATGTCGATAAGCGAGCGGATGTCGGCGCCGCGCAGGTGGTGGAAGACGATGATCTCGTCGATCCGGTTGAGGAACTCGGGGGAGAAGTACTTCTTCAGCGCCTTGATCAGCGTGGCCCGCGACACCTGCGTCCCCTCCGGGCTGCTCTTGTACCCCAGGTTGGCCCTGGCGAACAGCGAGGTGCCGATGTTGGAGGTCATGACGATGGTGGTCTTGGAGAAGTCGATCACGTTGCCGCGGGCGTCGGTCAGCCGGCCGGCGTCGAAGACCTGCAGGAAGATGTTCAGCAGCTGGGCGTCGGCCTTCTCGACCTCGTCGAGCAGGATGACCGAGTAGGGGTTGAGCCGCACCTTGTCGGTGAGCTGGTTGGCGTCGTAATAGCCGACGTAGCCCGGCGCCGCCCCGACGAAGCGCGAGTAGGTGAACTTCTCCATGTATTCCGACATGTCGATGCGGATCAGGTAGTCCTGGCTGCCGTAGAG
>JAEAME010002208.1_pt1 | contig 11727 bp, 12 predicted proteins | sample 8958731 | NCBI WGS metagenome assembly JAEAME01 (sample SAMN16933194, study PRJNA681113) | bioreactor sludge metagenome | isolation source: anerobic bioreactor sludge (Control) | place: India:Bengaluru | collected 2018-10-24 | reverse complement strand
GATCGGGGAAACCTTCCGGGTGAAAAGACTCACACCTCCTGAAGACCGGCTGGCACGACGCGGATCGGGCCGACGGACCCGTTCCCGCACGGAAGACAAGCAGGGGCGTTACGTGAGCAGCAGGCAGATCACGCCTTGCCGGGATATTGCTTTGGACGCCACGCTCCGGGCGGCCGCTCCGTACCAGCCCGCGCGCCGTCTCGCGTCAGGCAGGAAGAGCGGTGTGGTGATTCATCGAAGGGACTGGCGGGAAAAGGTGAGGGAGAAAAAGATAGGGACTTTCATCCTGTTCGTTGTCGATGCAAGCGGCTCCATGGGCGCCCGGGGACGGATGGTCGCCTCAAAGGGGGCCATCATGTCGCTCCTCCTCGATGCCTATCAAAAGCGTGACAGGGTCGCCATGATTACTTTTCGACGCAAAGAAGCGTCCCTTGCCTTGCCGCCGACATCCTCCGTTGACGTGGCGGGACGGGTACTTAAAGAACTCCCTGTCGGAGGAAGGACACCCGTCTCTTCCGCCCTCGTCAAGGCTTACGAAACCCTCATACCCCAGTTGACACGCGATCCAACCTTAAGGCCGCTGGCCGTCCTTGTCACTGACGGGAAGGCAAACGTGAGTCTCGTAAACAACGCTTCCGCCGCAGAGGAGGCCTTGCATATGGCGGAGCGCATAGGACGGGACAAACGGATACGGTGGATCGTCGTCGATACAGAGGAGCAGAAACGGGTGCGCTTCGGCTTGGCATCGAGTCTCGCTCTTGCTCTCGGAGGCGAATGCTGCCACGTAGACGGGCTTAAGGCCGATGATCTTGTAAGGATTGCAAAAAGCACATGACACACACAATAAAGGATTTAGGAACATGAACCAGAGAATCGTATACCCCTTTGCAGCTATAGTCGGACAGGACCGTATGAAGACGGGCATCATGCTCACCGTGATCAATCCTACTTTGTCCGGCATCCTCATCAGGGGGGAAAAGGGCACGGCGAAGTCGACCGCCGTTCGGGCCCTGGCGGAGATACTTCCCCTCGTCAACGTAGTTCGCGACTGCCCTTTTCACCTCTCGGCCACTGAGATCGGAGACTGTTGCGCCGGCTGTCTTAAGAACGAATGCCGGCGGCGGCGTATGGAAGGTAAGGCAGTGGAAACGGTCCAGCGCAAGGTGGCGGTGGTTGAGTTGCCCGTAGGGGCCACGGAGGACCGCGTGGTCGGGACCCTCGATCTGGAGCAGGCTCTCCAGGAAGGGGTCAAGCATTTCGAACCTGGTCTTCTCGCGGCTGCCCACCGTGGTATTCTCTATGTCGATGAAGTCAATCTCCTTGACGACCACATTGTCGATGTCTTGCTCGATTCGGCAGCCATGGGGGTCAACACGGTAGAGCGCGAAGGCATTTCTTACAGCCACCCTGCCAGGTTCACCTTTGTGGGAACCATGAACCCTGAAGAGGGGGAACTGAGGCCCCAACTCCTCGACCGGTTCGGCCTCTGTGTGACCGTTGAAGGTTCAAGGGACACCGGAGAACGGGTGGAAATCATGGAGCGGCGGGCCGAGTTCGAGGACCGTCCGGAGGCATTTGCCTCCCGGTGGGAAGAGGCATCCCGTCAACTGGCAGCCTCCGTGGTGAAGGCCATCGAACATTACCCTGATGTGACCGTGGAGAAAGACCTGCTCTTCGAGATCGCCTCGTACTGCATAGATGTCGGCGTCGACGGACACCGGGGCGATATCATCATGCTGAAAACGGCCAAAACCTTAGCTGCCCTTCATGGCCGGGACAAGGTGTCCGGGGACGATATCGAAGAGGCGGCCCAGTATGTGCTCCCCCACCGGGTGAGGAGACAGCCTCTCCAGGACATCGTTCAGGATGTTGCCCTCGTCCGCCGTATGGCCAAAAAAGAGCCGTGAAAGGAGAATAAGAATGCTGCTCGGAACCTATTACGACAGTGTGGAAGTGCACCGTGAAGAGAAAATCATATATGCCCGCTTTCTCACACCACACCGGGTGATCTCTACCTGTCAGGCTGCAGGGGGCTTGAGGGATGATCTTAGCTATCTTTACAACCACCAGTCCTCGGAACCGTCCGGACATCACCATTCTTCCCACAGCATCGCCGCAAGCGATCCCATCGCCTACCGGGCGTTGGTGTGCGGACGTTACCTGCTACCCCACGACCAATGTGCCACCCTTGGTACAGCCGCAAACATGCGTTATGCGGTGACGAAGCAGACTTGTTTCAGGGACCTCGTCGTGGTCGCCATGTGCACAGGTGGTGTCGAGGGGAACGCGGGCCGTGTTGGAGACCCGGCTACAGTCTACGAGCATAACGGGGTATACGAGCGGATCTCCAGAGGAGAACCAGTCGTTCACGGCACCATCAACACCATGATATTCATCAACCATGAATTGACACCGGGGGCCATGGTGCGCACGGTGATGACTGCCACCGAGGCAAAGACGGCGGTGCTCCAGGAGTTGGCCGTCAATTCCCGCTATTCCAACAGACTCGCCACCGGTACCGGTACGGACCAGATCGGCGTCGCCGCCCGTCTCGACACAGGCCTTCCCTTGCGAAGCGCAGGCAAGCATTCGGTTCTGGGAGAACTCATCGGAAAGGTTGTTCACGATGCTATAAAAGGCACCCTGGCGCTCCAGAACCAGCTGACTCCCGACGGACAGCGTTCAGTGGTACGCCACCTGGAGCGTTTCGGCACTACAAGGCAGGACATGACAGCGGCCATTGCCTCCCTTTTGGGTGAGGAGAAAGGGGCGCTCCTGAGGGAGAACTTCACCGTCATAGAACGGGATCCCTTCGTGGTCGCGGCAGTCACTGCCCTTGTCCACGTGCGGGACAAAGTGGCATGGGGCATCCTCCCAGAGAGTTGCTTACCCGAGCTTTGGGCTACTTATGGCGCCCAAGTCGCCGCTGCCGTGTCGGGAGACTACGGCCTCCTCGCCGGTTACCGGGACAGCCTTGCGGCCTGCCGCGACAATGGCAGCGACGAAGACCTCATCCGGCTCGTGGAAAAGGCAATGGCCCTCGGTTATAAAGACAAATGGCCCGACTTCACGGGCGAAAGGCGGGCAGTGAAATGACAAAAAAGGGATTGCTCATGGTTCATACCGGTAACGGCAAAGGCAAGACAACGGCTGCCCTGGGTCTCGCCTTTCGTGCCCTCGGCCACCGGCTGCCGGTCTGCATTATCCAGTTCATCAAAGGCGGTTGGAAATACGGTGAGTTGAACAGCGCCGAACGGTTCGCGGGGCTTCTCGACTTCCATGTAGTGGGCGAAGGCTTCACCTGGAACTCCAAGGACCCGGAAAAGGACCGCCGTGCCGCTGCAGAGGGGTGGAACCTGGCAAAATCGGTCATCGCCGCCGGTCACCACCACCTTGTCATTCTGGACGAGTTTACATGGGCCGTGAGGCTCGGGATGGTGGATCAAGCCGAGGCGCTTGAAGTCCTTCGCACGAGGCCGGAAGGGCTCCACGTTTTGTTGACGGGGCGGGATGCCTCGCCGAGCTTCCTCGAAATAGCAGACCTTGTCACGGAAATGCGGGAAGTGAAACATCCTTACCGTACGGGCATCAAGGCGCAAAAAGGAATTGAATGGTGATAAAGTTCCTCCTGAACATAAGTACTCACCCCGCTGATCTCGATATCATCGGACACGATTGGGTGCTGGCACAGGAGCTGCTTGAGCAGGAAGGTTTTGATGGATACGAACTCTATCCGGTGGGGGATTACGCCTGGGAGAAGGTCCCGGAGCGACTCATAGTGGGCATACACCTCCGGTACTACCCGATTCTCGCCCCGCTGTGGCGGGAAGATCGCAGCCGTCTCATGAAGATCTTCGGCGACATGAAAACGGTGAGACATTTCTACGGCGGCACCGACCGTGATGCACTGATCTCCGGCTACCGGCAGCAGCTTGCCCTGGCGACGCGACTCGGGTGTGAGTATGTGGTCTTTCATGCAGCCCAGAGCGAACTGGAGTACCTCTATGATTGGAAGTTTCCCTGGAGTTTCGGGGAGACACTCGATCTTTGCGCCGAGATTCTTCACGCGGTCCTGGACGGGACAGAGTATGCGGGTGAACTGCTTATCGAGAACCTCTGGTGGCCCGGAAGTTTCCGGGGAAATACCCCCAGGGAAATTGAACAAGTCCTGGAATCCATCGATTACCCAAAGACGGGGATCATGTTCGATACAGGTCATCTTCTCAACACGAATCAAAACATTCTGACAGAAGAAGAAGGTATCGGCTGGATCGGAGAATGTCTCAAGAACCTGGGTGATCTAAGGCTGGCGATCCGTGGTGTGCATCTTACGAAAAGCCTTTCCTCGGAATACGTAATCAAGACTCGCCGGGCATCTCCTTCAAGCGGGAATCACGTTTCTTTTTGGACCCGTTACCGAGACGCAGTGGACCATGTCCGTCGGATCGATCAGCACGAAGCTTTCCGACAACCCGCCGTGGCCCGCCTGTTCGAACTGATCGATCCTTCTTTCGTCATATATGAGTTCACCTACGGTTCACTCAGTCAGTGGCAAAGAAAGATACGACATCAACGAAAGGCGATGGCTGGAGTCCATCCTTTCGATGGCATCAATTCGGTGAGGAAACCAACGGAAAGCGAGGTAGTGCTATGATTGTGATTGACAAGTTGACAAAACAGTACGGCAGTGTGAGGGCTGTCGACGATCTGTCCATCTCGTTGTCAGCGGGACAAGTCCATGGCGTGCTCGGGCCAAATGGTGCGGGTAAGACCACCACGGTTCGCATTCTGAGTACGCTAACCCGGCCTACCTCCGGCACCGCGACAGTTGGCGGATACGACGTGATGAGCCAGTCCCTCAAGGTAAAGCAGCAGATCGGCGTTGTTCACCAAACCCTCAATTTTGACCCGGAACTGACAGGAGAGGAGAGCCTTCTGATCCACGGCAGGCTCTACGGCATGCCGCGCAGGGCCATTTGGGCCAAGATGGATGAACTTGTAGAGTTTGCCGACCTCGCCGATGCGGCCCATCGCAAGGTCTCGACCTATTCCGGCGGCATGAAGCGGCGATTGTCGATTGCCCGGGCCATGATGCACGAGCCCCGGGTGGTGCTCCTCGACGAGCCCACCGTGGGCCTCGATGCCCATGCCCGTCGCAAGGTCTGGGACCTCATCCGTCGTCTCCGAAGCGACGGCTGCACGATAGTTCTCACCACTCATCACATTGAAGAGGCTGAAATGCTTGCCGACCACGTAGTCATCATCGATCACGGCCGGGTGATCGCAGAAGGAGGCCCCGCTGAATTGATCGCCCAGTCGGGCAACGTCGCTGTTGACTATTCCGGTTCGAAGGGCACGGAGACGGCCTTCTTTGAAAACCGGGAAGCCGCAGGTGACTTCGTGTCGAAGCACGACGTCCGCACGACGGTGCGCCACGCGAACCTTGAAGACGTTTTTATCCGCCTTACCGGTCGCCGTGTCAACCCAAACGAACAGGAAGGAGAGACAGTATATGTATCAGGTCACGGCAGTCATACTGCGGGAACTCATCATTCTTAAGCGGAGGTTCTGGCGCTATTTCTTTTCATTCAGCATTTCACCGCTCCTTTATTTCATTACCTTCGGCTGGGGCGGAAGGGCGGTGGCGGACAGAACGGGGTACAGCGCCTTCATCTTGCCGGGACTAATTGCCATGAGTGCCATGGTTAACAGCTTCGGTCTTTCCACGGAGATCAACATAGCGCGTTTCTACTGGAAGACCTTCGACGAGATCCGGACAGCGCCGGTGGCCGACTGGGCCTATGTCGCCGGTGAGATCGCAAGCGGCATGGTCCGCGGTTTCCTCGCAGCCTGCATTGTCATCGTCATGGGATTGCTGTTCCGTGTGCCCATCGCGCTCTCACCTGCACTTTTCCTATCCGTGCTTATTACTACTCTTGTTTTTGCCGCCCTCGCCATCAGCACGGCCATGCTTGCCAAATCCCATGCGGACCAGGGCATGCTCACCAGCTTCGTCATCACGCCTATGGCGTTTCTTTGCGGTACCTTCTTCCCGGTTGAAACATATCCGGCCTGGCTCCAGTGGCTCATTCAAATCATGCCTCTCACGCCCGCATCCCACCTTGTCCGTGCGGCTGCATCGGGTCGGCCGCTGCCCCCGGGATCGCTGTGGTATCTGGCAGTCCTCGCCGTGGCCTTCGTAGCCGCGGCGATCCTCATGATACGCCGCACAAAAGATTAGGGAGAGATTATGAGACCAGGCAATTTTGAACGAATGAGACAAGCAAGGCTGAATGTAAAGGTGCTGGATTCCCCCGAAAATGCTGTATCCTTACTGTATTCAGCATGCCGGCAATGCTATTCTTCCCGATTTGCCGGACAGATATTTGAGGATGGGGCTAGCGATGCGAAGAAGGAGGAGGAATTCATAAGAGAAGTGACCGCTTCGGGCCATGAAAGTCCCCTGGAACACGCAAAGTTCACCTTTGCAGTGGAGGGCGTATCACGGATATTGACCCATCAACTGGTACGGCACAGGATTGCATCCTATTCCCAGCAGAGCCAGCGATACGTGAAAGAATCGGCCTTCGATTATATCATCCCGCCTTCCATAAAGAAGGATCCGGGTATGAGACGGCGTTACATAGCCGCTATGAAGACAATCCAGGAGAGCTACGACGCTCTTGTCGCGGCTCTTGAGAAGAAGGGCGGGAAAAGCGAGGCTGCGAAGGAAGATGCCCGTTTCATCCTTCCCCAGGCAGTAGAAACCAAGATAGTGGTAACCATGAACTGCCGGGAGTTGCTCCATTTCTTCAAGGAACGTTGCTGCATGCGCGCCCAATGGGAAATTAGAGAGCTTGCCGAAGCGTTACTGAAGATATGCAGACAGAGGATACCCGCTGTCTTCGGTAATGCCGGGGCCAAGTGTATTGCCCTGGGCTATTGTCCCGAAAGCGAGCGGTTTACCTGCGGAAGGTTTCCCCTGAGAAGAAAAACCGTAGGAGGAAAACATGATGGAAAATAACAAAGCATCTGACCTGTTGAAAACGATCGATCGCGGCCTTCGTGTCACCGGCATCGGTAGCGTACCCTTTGCCGATTCGGCGGAAGCATGCGAAATCATCCTTGAGCACTGCCCGCTCATCCCTTATGTGCCCCAGCTTATAAAGCGCGACGTGAGGCAAAACATGTTCCTCCAGTTCAGCGAGAATCTGCCCTGCCTGATGGCAGATGTTGAAAAGGGACGAGTCCTCTTCGACGAGACACGGGACAGGGAGAAAGAATTGGGCAAGTTCTACGAAAATCTGGAACATGACGGGTACGAGTATTTTCGCATAAATCCCGAGTATGCCCCGGCGCTGCCCATTATGCTCGACAAGTGCCGGACAAGAGCCAACACTTTCATCAAAACCCAGGTTACGGGGCCGGTCACCTACCTGTTGTCATTGCGAAGTAATGATGGACGGCCCGTGATCTATGATGACGAGTTCGCGCAGGCAATAACAATAGGCCTTGCCATGAAGGGTCTCTGGCAGGCGCAACAGATCAGGAAGACCGGCAAGAAGCCGCTTCTTTTTTTTGACGAACCTTCCCTTTCAGAACTGGGTTCTGCCTACGCTCCGGTTCCGCGCGAGAAAGCCCGGTCGCTCATAGATGACCTGCTCGATTTCATTAAGGACCGGGACCCGGAAGTAATTACAGGGGTGCATTGCTGCGGCAATACCGACTGGGGAATGCTTCTTGGATCGGCGGTCGATATTGTCAGCCTCGACTCATACAGTTGTGGGGAAAAGCTCATGCTCTATCCGAACGAAATAGGGCGGTTCCTGCAAAGGGGCGGCGTCATTGCCTATGGAATCGTTCCTACATCGGAGTACGTGCCTTGGACTGAGGAGCAAGCCCTGTATGGTCAGTTCATAGCAATGCTTGCAGAACTCGAAGAAAAAGGAGTGTCGAAGGATGTAATGCTCGATCATGCGATTTTCACCCCGGCTTGCGGAATGGGGCCATTAAGATCCGAGGATGCCAACCGAATACTGGAGCTTGTCGTCTCATTGTCCCGCCGGATACAGGAACAAAACAACAGGTGATGGTAATCTCGATACGTGAAGGAGGTGATGGAAACCGAGAACATAAATAAGAGACTGCAGATTCAATGCAAACACGACGAGATGCCAGGGAAGAGGAGTGAAAATCCCCCGCTGTCCCGCAGCCGTGAAGGGAACGAAAGCCCACAGAGACGCCACTGTCCTGCGCCATAGTAGGATGGGAAGGCGGGCAAGTAGATAATAGTCACTATTGTGCGCCCTTAAGCCGGAAGACCTGTCTTGTCCATGACCATTACAAAATATTCCCGAAGGAGGAACAGATGACAAAGCATATTACGTTAGCAATCAAATCCATCTTAGTAATCGCGGTGAGCGCTTTATTGTGCTTGCCCGTTCTCACACATACCGAGGACCAGTCGTATGAGACTGCAAAAGGCTGGACTGTATATGCGAGAGCCAACAACGTTCTCAACCACAAGATCTACCAGGATCCTGCGCCGGATACCTATGTTATCGCAGACCTGAGCTGGGATTTAAGCATAGGAAAATGAGACGAGGGAGAATATGAAAGCGCTCATTCACGATCTGTTTTTCTCAGGATGCATCCTCTACCTCCCGGCGGCTGCCTGCGCGATGGCGGGCTGGAAAAGGTGGAGGAACGGTATTTTTATCTCGGGAATGGTCTTGCTGTTTTTGTCCGCCATCGCCAGAGCCTGCTATAATTGGCCCCTTGTGTGCCTTTTTCAAGAGCCTTATCTCATAGCGCTTTTCATCGCGGTTATTGCCGTATGTCTTTACAGATATGACAAAAGCGCAGTTATTGCCACGGGACTGCTTTCCGTGGCAATAGCCTATATCGCCTTCCTTTTTCCCGGCGACATATATACGGCTTTTCCTAAAAGCAATTCTGTCTTCTCTCACCTTTTTTCCATTACTTCTTCCCTCGCCAGGGCGGCCTATCTCTGTTCGGCGGCTCTGGCACTTTACTCGCTTACCTGGACCGGGAATATTCAGGGCGAGGGAAGAAGAAGCTTGAACAGGGTGATTGCAAATCTTGTTGTGGTGGGTTTTGCCTCTCACTCGATAGGTATGTTCTTCGGCGGTTTCTGGTCCTATGTAGGATGGGGGATGCCTCTCCACTGGGAATCCCGGATATTTTTGGGCATGGCCGGGGTTTGGTTCTACTATTCCCTCTATCTTCACCTTCATCTTGCTCAAAAGGTCGGCAGCAACACGGTTCTGCTGGCCGCTTGCGCAGGAGGAATTCTCACCTTCGTTTTTACCTTCCTTCCAGACACGGGCGCATTTCACTTTCAGGGGATGATCCGATGAATACTCTGCTCAAAATATGGAGGTTTACCGGCGGCGTAACACTGGCCCTGTATCTTCTCGGATGCGCCGCTATGCTTTTTTTCGTGGGCGCCATCTACTACCGCTCGGCGCCTGACATTTTCGTTGTCCTTAACTCGACAATGCTCTTTGATTGGCTCGGGACCTACGGCGTCGAAGCCCCCGGCCACACATGGTGGTTCTTTTTGCTTTTCATTGTCTTTTTTCTCCTGGGTGTCAACACGGCCATATGCACCATCGAACGAATGGTGAGGATCATCCGGTCCGCCTATCACCGCTCGCGAATGACGACCCTTTTTCTCCTTTCACCTCATATCGTGCACATCGCCTTTCTCGTGATCATCGCCGGTTACTTCTTTCTGTATACCTCCGGCATCAATTCTTACAACAACATCCTGAAGCCGGGATTTGTAAGGCCGCTTCCCGATTCGTCGATCACAATGGAGTTACGGGACGCGTCCTTCATAGCAGCAAACAACAAGTGGAACGAGGATCTTGCCGGCCTCCACGTGGGGGCGACATTTACACTCTTATTCCACGATGGAAATAAAACGGAGCAACGGAAAATCGGTCTCAACAGGCCCTGCATCTACAGGGGATACAGTTTGCATGTCATCGATTTCAATCCACGGCAGGCCGAGTCGATGACCAAGAATGTGTGGATAAAACTCACGATAAGAAAGAACCCTGGAATCGCATTCTTCATTGCCGGCGTGATCATCTTTGCCGTTGGAGTTCTTTTGTATGCTTGGTCCGTCTTGGACCGCACAAAGTGAGCCGAAGTATCTGCTAAAGGAGATGGTATGAAAAGAAACATAGGAATTAGCATTGTTGTCCTGGCAGTGATCTTCTGTCTTTGGGGTTGCGGGCCCAGGAACTTTCAGTCCTTCGGGCCGTTCTCGGTGAAGAAGCAGGGAGAGTTTATCTTTGTAAGCGACGGTGTCGGAAGGAAATTCGTTCTCGTTCCCAGGGGACACAAACCGCCCGAGGAAACAGCCGGAGCAACAATCGTGTACACTCCGGTGAGAAGGGTCATTGCGTTTTCAGGTTGCGACGTCTCTTTTCTCGTTGGCTTTGGGATTCTCCAGGAAGTACTTGTGGGAGTCACCCAAGAACGTGACAAATGGACTAATGCAGAGATCAGGAAAGCCATGGACGAAGGGAAAATTGTCTTCATCGGGGATTCTACAAGAATTAATTATGAACTGCTCAAATCGGTGGAGCCTGACATTGTTTTTACCTGGAACGCCGACATCATTCCCACACTGGATGATCTGAAGATACCCACGGTCATCACGAACACCGAAACTGCAATGGGCCTTGAAACACAAGTCAAGTATGTAAGATTCGTGGCGCCATTCTTTGGTAAGCAGAAGGAAGGGGATATCTTTGCCGATCGTTTCCTCAAAACGGTGGAGTTCATCAGATCGAAACTGCCGGATGTGAAGGAAAGGCCCAGCGTCATCGGGGGCGACGTATACAACAAGCGGGTGCTCGTGGAGCCGAACAACGCTTGGGTATCCCAACTGATAAAGATCGCGGGCGGCCACTATGAGCTCGATGACGTCCAGGGAGCGTCCTGTCTCGAAATCACTATCGAGCGCTTCTTCCTCGCTGGGAAGAAGGCGGATATAATGTTCACCTACCGCTCTCCGAGGCTCGGCATCAACACTAAGAAACAATTGGCCATCGACAACCCAATCATGGAGAATATTAAACCCATGATCAACGGTCAGATATACACGCCGAAGGCAGTTTTCTACGAATCGTACCACAGACTCGACGAGGTGATGATGGAAATAGCCTCTATCCTCCAACCGGCCGTTTTCGGATCGCCCCGCTACGAGTTTTTTGAAAAACTACAATAGGGGAAAACATGGAAGAAAGAATGACAGTTCGCAGCAACAGGTCCATGATCGTTTTCTGCACCTTTGTGGTGTTGCTTGCTGCGTCGGCAGTCAGCAACCTCCTTGTCGGAACGGCCCAGATCGGGATTCCAGAAATCATGAAGATTCTCTTCAGACAGGTCCCGCCGGAGACCGCCCAGAGCTTCATTTTGCTCAAGATAAGAATCCCCCGTCTCGTGGCATCCATATTCGGCGGCGGGCTCCTCGCAGTGGCCGGTCTGCTGATGCAGGTTTATTTTCGTAACCCCATCGTCGGTCCCTATACACTTGGCATATCTTCCGGCGCCACTCTGGCGGTAGGCATAGTCACTCTCTCTTCCTTGAGCCTCGGTTTTGCCGGCGTGAGTCCCTACATGACTGTCTTTGCCGCCTTCATCGGAGCCTGTGCGGTGATGGTCCTCGTCGTCTTTGTTGCATCCAGA
>JAEAME010002206.1_pt1 | contig 11735 bp, 14 predicted proteins | sample 8958731 | NCBI WGS metagenome assembly JAEAME01 (sample SAMN16933194, study PRJNA681113) | bioreactor sludge metagenome | isolation source: anerobic bioreactor sludge (Control) | place: India:Bengaluru | collected 2018-10-24 | reverse complement strand
TGCTATGGGATGAAATGGAAAATATTTCAAGTATCTTGTTCTTGGATCCGGATCATTATCATTTTTTCGGCTAAAATTTGTTGTCATTATTTTATCATTTTTATTTTTCTGGCTTATTGCAGTCATTAATTGATGTTGCAATGACACTTGACGCTTTTGATTTTCTATGTATAATATACAATCCATCGTGATATTTAGCGCACTCAACGCGAAATGTTAATGCCCACGTCCAATGTCGGTTATAAGCATTGACAATAAATACACGACACCTGTAAAAATAACCTCAAGTCATGACAAGAGAAAAAGATATTCTGGGTCATACGGATGATCAACCCGTCATAGATGTCGCTCATGGAATTGATGATGGGGGTACCCACGCGTCACAAGAAGAGGGAAGAATAGTCAACGAGCCTTTATCGCTCGCGTTTTTTGCCGAAATAAGGAAAATCGCCATCTATAATAAGGTCTTTGCATTGCAGAGGATCGGTCTTGTCAGAAATCCCGTCCGATTCCTCGAATTACAGTTAACGTCTCATTTCGGAGACAAATCCAAATTTCTTAAAGCACGTGAAAACGGACACGCCTCGAATGAATATGATTGCGATCGTATAGGGGAAGAGATTTTAAGCATGTCACAACTGATCGTATCTGAACTTTCTGACTCCGCCAACAACGTATATTTCACGTCGGCCGACGAGAAAATCACTTTGATGAGTGAGTTGCATGATGCGTTGATAGTGCTTGCCGCGATTTTTGGCGATAATGATATCTTTGAGGCTGATTTTGTCAGGACATTGGAGCAGGCATCTACTGTGATCAGGGACAGTTTTCCTGACAAGGATGAGTCTTCCGAAACGGCTGATCGCCCCAGAATAGTCACCATGCCTTATGAAGCGCCTTCCGAAATTTCGCGAAGCGTCCCCCCCGTTGCCGGTTATATGGCCTGGGCTGCGACTCAGGCGGCAAACGAAACGGCTGGGGAAGATGAAAAAACGGCCGTGATCAAACATAACACCCTTGCCGGTCCTCCAACAAATGCGGATGACAGAGGTGCGGAGCTGGAAGATTTTGATGCAACCGTAAGACTTGAAAGGGGTTCACAGCAAACGGAAATAAGCGGAATGTTTGATCCGCGCGTATTGCGGGCCGCCGCCTCGGTTCGGGCAGTCGGCGAAAAAGCTGAAGGGTTATTGCTTCCACTGATTTTCAGAAATCTGGATGAACATATCAATGACAGCCTTGATACGCACGGAAAATGGTTTTTTCCTTCTTCATCCCCTTGGCACAGGATCGTGAGAGGAGACGGCGGCGGCACCTTTTATTATCACGCGAGCGGCAGCAGGATAATCGACAGAGGCGGTGAAGATGTAGTATTCGTGGACGCAAGCGGAGTAAGTTTTCCTTTGACGGCTGAAGAAATTTCCCGCGGTTGTGTTGATTTTTCCCTTGAAAGGGATGAATCGGAAGTGACAATGCCACCGGGTCATAACACTCCGGTCATCACTCCTCCACCGGTGGAGCCGGAGACTTCCACTGTAAACATACGTTCAAGTTCGCCATTAAAGGCTGTCATCTCATCCGAACGTTGCGCTTCACCTTCCATAGCCGCGTCCGCTCCCTTGCCGTTTGACCCGGACGATTTACCGGTGGAACTGTTCCAGGGCGTTTCCGAAAATTCCTGGTTGGCAAGAGAACTGGAATATAGCGATACGGCCCTAACCTCCGAAGGATGGAGCGTCTCTTATGAAGGAGAAGTGCTGGTATGGGAAAGAGACGGAATGAGATTCTGGAGAGGCGGCAGAAGAATTTGCTATCAACAAGACTTCAGCGGCGCAGTGCAATATATGATCCCTCCGGCCGCAGGAGGCAGACCGAGCATGCCTCCACAAAAAAATACAATGAGGCCTCCGGATGCCGTTCCTCCTCCACCAAACAACGGTGACGTTTTAGCGACACCTGTACCGTCTGACAGAAGGCCCTCGCCACGTCCGCAGGTTAAAGTTGTATCTTCAGGTCGTCCAATTAGGCCACGAGGCGTCCGGAACAGCAGTCCCGGATCGGAACCTGAGGAGGCCGGCAGGGTTAGCGATCCCGGGGTTCCAAGCCTTTCCGCACTGTCACAAAGGACACTTGAGGGGCAGCCTCAAAGTCCTGTTAATGAGCCTGCGGTAAATTTATCGCAAATCCACGAAACAGATATCAGCAGGCAATTATTTGTCCCTCCTCCGCAACAAGAAGAATCTTCAGCCAAACCCGTTGAATCCAAATGGAAGAGGTTTGCCAAAAGAGCGCTTGCGGCTCTTGGTGTTGCCGCAGGTGTTGCAGGAATTTGGGGCGGATACAAATATCTTTCCGGTTCCGAATCCGATTCAAATGCGGGTCTTAGGGACCAAGCCGCGCAACAGGGAGGGGCTGCGAAATCCGCGGACGATAAAAAAGTAACTCCGCCTGCGACGGTCACGGATGATAGCGAATTGTCGGCTCAAAAAGTTACGACTCCTGATGATGATTTCGGCCCGAATACCAAATCAGATGACATCGACACCCTTGCCAGCAAACAATATGAATTACCCGCGTCCTTCAAGGCGTGGGCAAAGGGCTATCCCGAACTTGATTCAATTTTCAATGAAGCGATGATTGCGTCGGGCAAAACGGGCATAGGGGAGCAGTTTTTCTCCACTGTCATAAAGCATTTGCGCGTCTTGCGTAATGCCGAACGGGACACCGTGAAACAGGCCGTTATTGACGGACAGATTCATGAAATTTTTGCCCTGCAGGCCGAATTCCAAAAAGGATCGGGACACGACGCGATGGACAGATACGGGGACAAGACGGAAACGCAGCTGCGTGCCATTACCTGGGAGCATGTACATAAAGATCATACTAGAGTCTCGGAAGTCACTTCGTTGAAGGCCAACGGGGTAATCCCGTCAGATGGCGTAAGAAGATTGCGTAACAATATCAACGGGGTACACATTTCTCAAATTGATCCGTCCGGAATCGCTCTGTACAGGAACTGGGCAAACAACTCCGGCGTGGGAGAAAATCCGCATGCCGTTGAACCCGGCAGAGGAGTGATCTGGGACGGCTCCGCCATCGCATGGAAGGTGGCGAAAGTATTGCATCGCGACTCATTTGAGCAGGTAACCGGACTTAATCCTCAGGGTGAAGCCCCAACACTTAATCCGGATCCGGAAAGAAAACAAGAGGCTGAACCTTTACAGTTTGGGATGCTCGGAGGAAGCGACGCTCCAGCGTTTAATGGTTGCTCCACGAGAATAATGTTTAATGCCGACACGACCCGTGGCCGCGTTGAAATGGCCCTGGGAAGAGAAACTGAGCTCGCTGAAATCGATGCCGGCTGGGATGATGATCCCGCTACAAATAATGTCGTTTCGCAGAGCGTAAAGTCCGATCCGACCGCGGAAATTGATGCCATGTGGGATCAGATTGATGCCGAGCAAGAGCTTTCCTCAAGAATCGCCATGGTAAAAGCCGACAGGACGCAGGCATTACTTGAAAGAGGCGAGGTTTTCATCCCTCATTTGAGTCAAACTTCGGACGGCAGTGTCAGGATCGCTTTTGAAAACGGCTTCTTGCGACAATGCACCACTTCTGAACAGATGGATCGTGTTCAGCATCTGGCGGACATAAGGTTCAGGGATATGGTTGAATTCACATCCAATGCCGACGGGGTATATGCGCGACTAAGCCCTGAGAAGCTGGCGGAATTCGCAGACGCGATAAAGACTCCGGAAGTTGAAGTGTCATTCAGTGAACTGGCGGCTGATGACGCTCAGAGGCTTGAGGATGAGGCTTTACTGGCAGAAATTGATGCGGGCTGGGATGATGTGCCGCCACCTGCCGTGAAAGATGTAAAACAGGTCCGCGCTTCAACGGAGGCGGAACTTAAACACATTTTTGATTCGCTCTCAAGAGCTGCCTGACTTCAATCTGCTTCAGATTTATGATATAATGATGAAAGTTTGATTGACTTTTTGCTGAACGCTGGTAGGTTGGCGAAGTAAAATTTTTTTCTGTAACGAAAGATTATGACTGATACAAGCCTGCAACCCGAATCGGATGAAAGAGAAGATGAGGAACCCCTTGAAAGCGCTCAACAAAGAGCTTCCATGGTGCAACTCCGCTCGGAAAGAAGCCCTTCTTTGGGAGACAGAAAAAGTTCAGGGGTAAATCCTGTCGTGCATGAAACGGAGGATGCCGTTTTGGACGTTTTATTACAGACTCAGGGGACATGCGCGATAATTGAAGACGACCCCGCGATAACGCGTGCTATCAACAGATTCTTAAACAAGAGTTTTTCCATTGTGTCTTTTTATGCGGACGCCGTAAAATTTTTAGCTGCCGTGTACGACGCGGAACGCGATGATTTTTCAGTACTCCCGCATGTGATCTTGTGCGACACGAATCTGCCCAACGGATTGAGCGGGGACCAGATGTATGCCAAACTTACCGAAATACTTACAAGGAAGGGAGTAACAAAAGACCAATGGCCGGTCATGATGGCGATGTCCGGAAGACCGAATGATACCGATAATCAGGGATCTATCGGGTATTATTCCGACAATGGAATCCCTTTTTATCGTAAACCGCTGAATGTCTCCGGAATACTCGCGGATATGAAGGAGGCGATCAAGGCAAAGCCTCTGCTGATCGGAAATTAATTTTTTAATGAGGTCAACTGCGGTATAATTACAACAAGCTAATTACTTGATAAGTTTTTTTGATGTCAAAATCCACTCATCATGCCGCGAAAAAAGGCGGTTTCCCATTGTTTAAACTCGCTCTGGGAGCGGCGCTCGCGGCAGGCGCGGGATATTATGCGACACATAAGGAAGAGGTTGATAAGGAGGCAAAAAAGAGAATCCAGCAGTTGGCAAAACTTTTCCGGGAAAACCGTCCGGCTGTTGAAAAGAAGGTCAGGGCAATCTGGGGAAAAGTGAGCAAGGAAGGAGTTGCGACGTATATGGATTTACGGGGACAGCTCTTGAATGCGCTGGAGAAAGAGAACCTGAAAAAGAAAGGAAGAGTCCTGAAGGATCATTACGATTCAATCGTGAAGGACGTTTTGGGCAGAGCGAGAAAATCCAGATTGCTGACTCCGCAGGTGGAAGCAAGGATGTCCGAAATCTTCAAGATGGACTGGAAGCAGATCAGCGGGGTTCTTGTCGATTTGCTTTCCGCTGGCGCAAAAAAAACCGTTTCCGCGATTAAAAAGAAGAAGCAAACCGTGAGGCGGGGCGTAAAGACCGCGCGCAAAACGGTAAAAAGAAGCACTCCCAAGTCCGCAAAAAAACCGGCGGCAAAACCCGCAAAAAGGGCTAAAACAAAGAAGGCAGGGAAGAAGTGATTTCTGCCAATATGTTCAGGCTTTTAGCGATTCCGCGATCGCGTTCGCTATGTCTTCCGGCGTGACCCCCACAAAAGCCGCGTTTTGTGTTGCTAGTGATCCGTGTATCCTATCCGCGAAATCTTCCGCCAAAGAATGGGCCGCCATCCCCTCCAGATTTTTTTCTATATCAAGGATTGATTCTTCGGGATAAAGGAAAAAATCCCCGGTGATCTTTATGTCAGTTACGACTTCGTCCGCGTCTATCTTTAGACGGATGAATTTCCCGCTTGGAATCTTTTTAATAATTTCGCGTTGCATGGGATTAGTATAGACTATGCGACGGAATAGCGGGAGAGGAGGATATGTCCCGCCATGTCTACTTGTTTGCATTAACCCGCTACCATGAACACAAATTGGAGAGTGATCGGGTTGGAACAGCATGACGCGTGCATGAACATGGCGCTTGATGAAGCATGCCTGGAAGCCGTGGCGAGACGTGACGTCTTGCCGACAATCCGTTTTTACAGGTGGCTGCCATCCGCTGTTTCGCTGGGGTTTTTTCAAAGCATGGAATCGGAAGTAAATATTGAAAACTGCGCGGAGGCGGGCGTTGACATGATACGCCGCAGAACCGGCGGAGGCGCCGTTTATCATGATTACGAAGGGGAAATAACCTACAGCGTCATCGGGCAGGTGCAACTTTTTCCACGCGGAATCATGGAATCTTATCATGAGATTTGCGGCTGGATCGTGGACTCACTGAACAGGCTCGGCATCAAATCCGAGTTCAAGCCGATGAATGATATCGTCCTTTCTCCGGACAGCGTGGGGAAAGACGGTGAACCGGTCGGGGGAAAGAAGATTTCCGGCTCCGCGCAGACAAGAAGAGACGGCGTGCTGCTTCAGCACGGCACGATCCTGTACGGAATCGACACAAAGAAAATGTTTTCGTTGTTAAAAGTCGGCTCGGAAAAGATCAGCGATAAGACGATCGTGACAGCTGAAGACAGAGTAACCGCTGTCAGCAGATTGCGCCCGGAATACAGCCTGATGAATTTATATGAGGCTTTGCTTGGCGGCTTTACCGCCGGCAAAGCGCATAAAATGGGTGAATGGACCCTGGCGGAACTCTCCCGCGCGTATGAACTGACTGAAGAGAGGTACCACAAAAAAGAGTGGAATTTTTCAAGATGATTTACACTCGCGATTATCCGACCAAACTGAATCTTGGTACTTTTTTCCCGTTCACCGTCACATCCTCCAGAAACATTTTTGCTGGGCGTACCCAGAGCGCGTTCTTGCCGAATTCGGGCGATTCATAAAGGGCGCGGTAGATCACCATCTCTTCCAAGGTCTCGCTGTGTCTGGCGACTCCTGTCACCTCATACTCCTTACCTTTATAGTGCCTGTATTTTCCTGGAATTATCTGTCGCATGACAAAGGGAACGTTATATGAAAAGAGAAAGCAAAACAACTGTGTATTGGCGGAAATCACAAAAGTGAAAGCCGCTTCTCTTATTTAGAGAGCGCTTCCAGGCGTGTCTCATTCCGATCCTCCCAGTACAGGAACTCTTTGCCGCATTCAAGGCACAAAGCATTGATGCAGGTCCAGTTCTCTTCTACAGGGTACTCTCGGGGTTGGAACACACCGTGTAAACAGTGTTCCATGGCTATAATGTATCAGAAAAAGGCCGACTTGGCGAGTGAAAATTCGTCACTTCCCCAGCGCCCACGCTTTGAGGATTTCGTATTCGCAGGATCCGCAGATGAATTTCTTGGTTTTGGTGTTGTAAAAAAAAGGAACGCCCCCGCAACGGCCGCCGTCAAGTTCTTCCAGCAGTCTGGCGTTCTCTTCGTTGTGCCATGATTCAAAATACTGGATCTTGACGTTTTCCTCTCGCTGGAGCCTTTCAACATAAGGATCCATTTCGTGACAATGCACGCATTCGGTTCCGCCAAATTGAAGCAGGTGTGAAGTAAGTTCTGGCATGAATTCAGGCAAAGCAATTAAAGCGCAGCAATTATACAGAAAATTCATCGCCAGGAAAGACCAATAGATTCCGTGATATAATCGTGACATGCCAAAAAAGATAAGCCTGAAAGAAGCGGCGGCGCTGGTCCGTAATTACAGCGTGGTCTTTATCGGCGGGTTCGGACATGTCCGCGCGTGCATGAATTTCTCGCGCGAGCTTGTACGGCAGAAGAAACATGATCTTCATCTTGTCTCTCCGGGTCCGACACTGCATTCCGATCTTCTGGCCGGCGCAAAAGTGATCAAGAAAATGGAGGCGGCTTATTGCGGGATAGAGATGCTGGGTACAGGTCCGAACATCCGAAGGCGCATAGAAGAAGGCTCCCTGCAATTTGAGGACTATTCCAATTTTTCAATGACGATGCGTCTTTATGGAGGAGCTATTGGCGTTCCGTTCATGCCGGTGAAAAGCCTGATGGGCTCCGACCTGGAATTGAAATCCTCTTTCAGGAAGAAGAAGGAAAAACTGGAAGTGGTTGAATGTCCTTTCACGGGTGAATATGTCTGTCTGGTGCCTTCGATCAATCCCGACTTCGGCATCATCCAGGTACAGAGGGTTGATACCGATGGCAATGTCCAGATTGATGACGTTGAGGCTTCGGATGCGGACGGATTGAAGGCTTCCGACGTAAAAATCGTACTTGCGGAGGAAATCGTGTCTCCGAAAGTGACGCGCAGTGATCCAAAGAGAACATGCATTCCCGGGCTAATGGTGGATTACATCGTGCATGCGCCTTACGGAGCGTGGCCGACCGCCATGTATAATTTTTATGATTACGACCAGGATCATATCAGGTATTACGCTGACATCTGCAAAACCGAAGAAGGCTTGAAAAAATATATGAAAGAATGGGTCCTGCCGAAAGAAGAGGATATCTTGAAAAAAATCATGGATACTTTGAAAAAATGATCATGAGGAAGAAAGTCGTAAAAAAGGGTGCCGCCAAGAAATCCGCGTCTGTAAAAGCCCCGCTCCGATATGACAACACGGAGCTTATGGCGATTTGCGGTGCGAGACTCATCTGGGATGACGCCGTTGTGTTCGCAGGTACGGGACTGCCGATCTTATCTTCCATGCTGGCGCAAAAAATGCACGCGCCAACAGTGAAAATCGTTTATGAGGGTGGTTGCGTCGATTCCAAGAGTGATGAATTGCCGCTCTCCGTATGCGATCCGCGACTGATGAAAAACACTGCGGCCGCTCTGGATAGCCGCGCGGTGATGGGAGAAATATTGCAGGGGGGTTACGTCGATATCGGCTTTCTTGGCGGCGCACAGATTGATAGGTACGGGAACATAAATTCAACCGTCATCGGCAATCATAAGCGTCCCAAGGCGCGTCTGCCGGGCAGCGGAGGAGCCAATGACATCGCATCCCTGGCGCTGAACACTTTTATCATCACCCCGCATGAAAAAAGGAAATTGCATTCTTGTGATTACGTGACTTCTCCGGGACATCTGCAGGGTAAAGACACGCGCGCCAAGGCGGGACTGCGCGGCGGCGGCCCGAAATACATCATCACGGATTTGTGCATCTTTGATTTTGAAGAGAAAAGCAAAAGGGCGCGCATAAAGAGCATCCATCCCGGAGTGACAAAAAAAGACGTTCTGAAAAACATGTCGTGGCGACCGATCGTGCCGTGGAAAATCCCCATGACGCCGCCGCCCACCGCCGCAGAACTTGAGCTGCTTAGGAACAAAATCAATCCGCGGAACGCGTATCCGGATATGGAATAGGATTCAGGCTGCGCGGTGTCTTCCGCGGAGCGATGGTCTTTCCAAGATGTTGAGTCATAGGGGTTGATAAGTGTTCCCTCGGGTCACCTATGTTGTCACGATATATCCTTACCCCGTCGGGATCCTTCTTGTAGAATCTGCGAGCCCATTCAACCATCTCGGACAACTCCGCGTAAGCCCTGTTATTGACATAAAAGTATCGAAACAACTGCCATCCCCCGGGCGCCCTGGTGCGCCGGATCTCCTGCCTCAATCTTGCAACCGCTTCAAGAGAAAAAAAATCAAATCCCGGGAGCCCGTGAAATGATCTTATCGCCTAGAGCGGGGTAATCTCCCTGCGCAGTTGTTTTCTTAAAATCTTATAGTTCGGACAGTATCTTTCAAGAAGTTCGTAAAAATTTTCGGAATGGTTGTGGTGCACCGTATGCGCGAGTTCGTGCATTATGACGTAGTTTACGACTTCAGGTTCAAAGAAAATCAGCTTCCAGTTGAAGTTGAGATTGTTTTTGGCGGAACAGCTTCCCCAGCGTGACGCCTGGGAACGGACGGAGATCCTCCTGTAATCAACCTCCATGATCCGTGCGAGCTCCAAAGTCTTCTGGTTCAGATATTCCGCCGCGTTTTTTTTGAGCCACTGTATAAGCGCCTTTTTTGCCGCCGCGGGTGTTCCGTCGCAAAAGACGCGCAGTTCATTGGCGCTTTCCGCGATGTGTGTCCTTGATTTTGGATGCTTCAGGATGCGAACCGTGATCAGCTGACCGAATACCGGAATTTTTACGCCGTCCACGAAATCCGGCCGTTCCTTGATCCTCCTTCTCATCTCGTCAAAATGTTTTACTACCCACTCCTGTTTTTCGGACAGGAACCTTTCCAGGTGCCGCGAATCGTATCTTAGGGGCACAACCACTTCAAGTCCTTTATTCTGGCTGATCCTGATGTGCATCGTCCTTGCAAGGCGGCTTGAAACAAGAGTGAACGGGATCTGTCTTCCGGGAAGATCCAGAATCTTTTCCTCTTTTACTCGCAACTGCTTTTTCCCTGTAAATAACATGGGCTTTTTGGTGCGGCTTGGGCGTTATTTTAACCAGATTTTAAATAATTACAAGAGCGTGAAAAAATGTGTTAATCTTTCCGTGTGCAAAACATGAAGGAACTTAAACAAAAAGTCGAAAAAATCATACGCACACCGCTAGGGATGGTGTCTCTTTTTATCCTGATTTTTTATGTTATGACTTTTTTGGTGTATCATTTATACGGTCCGGGCCCGGTGGAAAGGCTTACCTCAAGTCTATCATTAATCACATGATCATGGCGTTAAAAAACCAGATACAATCCGAAATGCTGGCGGCGATGAAAGCTAAAGACGACATCAAGCTCAATACTCTTCGCATGGTCAAGGCGGCTATCCTGAAGATGGAAGTCTCGGGCGACCGCAAGGAAGCGACCGATGACGATATCCTCACGATCATCAACAAAGAAATAAAATCGCGGATGGACGCATCCGAGCAGTTCCGGAAAGGCAACCGCATTGATCTGGCGGAAAAAGAGGAAAAGGAGATAGAAATACTGAAAATCTATATGCCTCCCCAGCTTGGAGAAGACCAAATTCTCGCTCTGGCAAAAGAGGCAATCGCCCAGACCGGCGCCGCCAAAAAAAATGAGATGGGCAAAGTGATGGCGGCTCTGATGCCGAAAGTGAAGGGGATGGCTGATGGGAATGTCGTGAATAAGATAGTTTCCGGACTTCTGGAGTAAATTCGGTGTAAAAAACGCGCCTCATGGTCAAGATCTATACAAAGAAAGGCGACAAGGGTATGACGACCCTGGCTTCGGGCAGACCTGCGCGCAAAGATTCGCTACGTATTCGCGCGTGCGGCGAGATTGACGAACTGAACGCTATGCTTGGCGTATGCAGGCATTCATGCCAAGACGATAAGCATCTTGGTGTCATCTTAAATGGTCTGCAGAACGAACTTTTCGTTTTGGGGGCCGACTTGGCCATGCCGGCAGAGGCGGAATCTCGCGGCGGAAAGACGCGCCGAATAAAAGCTTTTCATACAAAAAAGCTTGAAGATAAGATTGACGCAATTGAAGCAAAGCTGAAGCCCTTAAGAAATTTCATCCTGCCGTGCGGATGTGAGGAGGCTGCATTGACAATCTGCAGAAGAGCGGAAAGAGCACTTTCGACTTTGGCCAAAAAGGAAAAAACGAATCCCGAAGCGATGAAATACCTCAACAGGCTGGGGGATCTTCTTTTCATGCTGGCGCGTTATGCGAACATGAAAGAAGGCGTTAAAGATGAGCGGTGGTCAAAAATTTAAGCATGCCCGCAATCAGTCCTCTTTTTTGCGGACGTTTTTTGCTGCGATTTTCGCATTGCGTATCATGCCTGTCCTTTTTGCGCGCATCAAAGGAGAGCCGGCGAAACGGGCCAAGAATTCGGCGTCGGTCTTTATTTGAAGTATTTCTTTTAACGACAGGCTTGAGCCGGCGATGGTTTTATTAAAATCAGGATGCATCGCTGGACGCGCCAAAGTCTGATTATACGGGCAGACTTCCTGGCATGTGTCACATCCAAAAACCCGCCCGCCCATTTTAGCGTGAAATTTTTTC
>JAEAME010002205.1_pt1 | contig 11746 bp, 7 predicted proteins | sample 8958731 | NCBI WGS metagenome assembly JAEAME01 (sample SAMN16933194, study PRJNA681113) | bioreactor sludge metagenome | isolation source: anerobic bioreactor sludge (Control) | place: India:Bengaluru | collected 2018-10-24 | reverse complement strand
TGAGAACTGCCCCGTCATGCCTGGGGCCGGCGCGGTGGTTCATGTCGGCTTCGATGATCCTCCCAGACTGGCCGCAGACGCGGCGACCGAGGAGGAGGCCCTCGCGCACTACCGGCGCGTACGGGATGAGATCGCCGACTTCATCAGGAGGCTCGACCCGGCCCACGCGGCGCAGGACCGGTCCGACCCGAAAGGGTAGGGCGCATGACTGGGTCAACCGCATTGGGGGTGGGGGCGCGGGTCGATCGCAAGGGCGGGTACGTCGACGCCATGCTGGCCTCCACCGATGGCCTCTATGCCGCGGTCACCCGAGCCCGGCCCGACGGCGTCAAGCCGTCGCACGGCGTGGCGAGGTTGTGCGTCCGCGCTCGCAAGCCCCAATAGGCAGCATAGGCATCGGCCGATGGGTGTGGTGCTTGACACTATTTGGCTGTTTGGCAAAATACTCATCAGGAGGTGCTCCCATGGACGACGAGCGCTACCGCTTGCGAGCACAGGTCATCAAAGCGTTGGCTCACTCGACGCGGCTCCGCATCGTAGAGAAGCTAGCCGAGGAAGAGACTTGTGTCTGCGATCTGCAGGCCCTGGTTGGCGGCGACATCTCCACCGTCTCCAGGCACCTCTCCGTCCTCCGAAGCGCCGGGGTCGTCGCGGACCGCAAGGACGGCCTTAAGGTCTTCTACAGCCTCCGAGTGCCCTGCGTCCTGCGTTTCGTGGAGTGCGTTGACGAGGTGCTCGACTCCCGTCGGGACGTCCTGCTGAGCGTCTGTGAACGATGATCCAAGCCTCCGAGCGGGGTGACCGCCGTTGCGGCTGAACGACCAGAACCGAAAGCTGTTGCTGTACATCGGCGTGTTCCTCCTCGCTTACCTGATTCCCGTCGAGGGCGCGCGGGTGCGGGGGGCCCTCATTGAGGCATTCGCGATGCTTCACGAGTACGCTCGGGAGCATGTCCTACTGTGCCTAGTGCCAGCCTTCTTCATCGCGGGCGCCATCGGAGTGTTCCTCAGCCAGGGCTCGGTCATCCGCTACCTAGGGGCCAAGGCGAACAAGGTCGTGGCGTACGCCGTGGCCTCGGTCTCTGGGACCATTCTCGCGGTCTGCTCCTGCACGGTGCTGCCCCTGTTCGCGGGGATCTACAGTCGTGGCGCAGGAATTGGACCCGCCGTCGCCTTCCTCTACTCCGGCCCCGCCATCAATGTGCTGGCGATCATTATGACGGCGCGGATCCTGGGCCCCGAGCTCGGCGCGGCCCGGACCATCGGAGCGGTCGCGACCGCGTTCATCGTGGGAGTGGTGATGGAGGCGCTCTTCCGCAAGGAGGACCGCGAGCGGACGGATCAGCTCGACCTGGCCTACGGCCTGGACACGACCGACGATCGCCCCCTGTGGAAGACCGTGGTCTACTTCGCCGCCATGATCGGGATTCTCGTCTTCGCGAACTGGGGCAAGCCCATGGGCGGGAGCGGGCTCTGGGCTGCGGTCTACTCCGCCAAGTGGGTGATCAGCGGCTTACTCCTCCTAGTGCTCGCCCTCATGCTCTGGCGCTGGTTCACGAAGCCCGAGCTGAAGTCGTGGACCGAGCAGACATGGGGCTTCGCGGCTCAGATCCTCCCGCTGCTTTTCGGGGGCGTGCTCGTGGCCGGGTTCCTGCTCGGGCGCCCCGAGCACGAGGGGATCATCCCGTCCGAGTGGGTGGCCCGCCTCGTCGGGGGCAACTCGGTCTGGGCCAACCTGTTCGCCGCGGTCGCGGGGGCCTTCATGTACTTCGCGACACTCACGGAGGTCCCCATCCTGCAGGGGCTCCTCGGGTCGGGCATGGGCGAGGGGCCTGCCTTGGCCCTCCTGCTCGCGGGTCCGTCCCTGAGCTTGCCCAACATGCTCGTGATCAACAGCGTCATCGGTCCCAAGAAGACCGCTGCCTACGTGACGACCGTGGTCATCATCTCCACCGTCTCGGGCCTCATCTACGGCGCCGTTTCGGGGTAGACATCGAGGAGGTAACTGCAATGAAGGTTCAGATCCTGGGCACCGGATGCCCCAAGTGCAAGCAGCTCGCCGCGAACGCCGAGGTCGCACTCCGCGAGGCGGGCGTTGACGCCGAGATCGAAAAGATAGAGAGCATCGCCGAGATCGCCAAGATGGGGGTCATGCTGACCCCGGCCCTAGCCATCGACGGACAGGTGAAGGCCGCGGGCAAGGTGCTATCGCCCCAAGAGATCGGCGGCTTCCTGATCGGGTGACACCGCTTGGCGCGTCACTCGCGTGACCGGCAGCCCTGCCCATAGGCGGCAGCTGAAGCGCGTCACTCGGCGAGCGCCTCGATCGCCTCCGCGAGCTGAAGGCGGTACGTGCGGAACTCCGAGGTCGGCCACAGGGAGTCGTGGCTGCGGTCGCCGAGTTCGAAGGCGCTCAGCTTCTCCTCGAGCAGACGGCGCCCCGCCTCCGCGGCGGGGTGGGTGGGGTGCTCCTTCACGAGGCGCGCAAGCGTCAGCATGTACCGGTAGTCATCGATGCCCTCCCGGATGTCCCGCTCGAACCCGATCCAGGGTACCAGTTCGCCGGCCGCGTTCGTCACACACCAGGCGTAGTCATCCTCACGGCAGTCGAGGGCGTAGTAGGGGTCGCCCGCCGCGTTGTTCCAGTGCCAAGAGAGGCGGAAGCGCATGCCACGCTCTCTGGCACACTTGAACATATAGGCGCCGAAGGTCCACCGATTGCCCTCGTTGTAGAAGGCCCAGTCGCCGCCGGCCGCCTTCAATGCCGCCACGGCCTCCTCGCTGTGCACGTTCACGTTAGCGATATGGAGGGCCTTGGCGAGCGCCAGGTGAGCGTCGTCGGGGTCCGCGGAGGAGACGCTGGTGGCGCCCGTCGTGAGGATTCCCAGCGGGGCCGCCTCCTTCCATGCGAGGGCGTTCTCGGTCGCCCGCTCTATGTCCGCGCCGATGGGCTCATCGCAAAGGTTGAGCGCGAAGGGCAACCAGTCAGCCTCCCGCGCGTGCTCGCCAACCGCGGCGAGGATGGGCCGAAGGAACTCACCGTAGCTGTCGAAGCCCGCGGCGCCCATGGCGCCAAGGTCCATCCAGTAGTTGTCGAACCCACGAACGCCGCCGTTGTAGTTCACCACGATGCCCTCGAAACCGGCCGCCCTGGCCTCGGCCATCTCCCAGTCCGCTCGGGAGAAGTCGATGATCGGTGTGCCGTTGTCCCAGCCGGTGAGGGTGAGCGTGGGGATGCCTGAAAAGCTCGTGCAGCCATACTCGCGGAGTCTCGCGAGGCTTCGGCGGAACAGGTCGCGGTTGCGGTCGCCCAGATCATCCTCGTACCACGGCAGATCGATCGTCGACCCCCATGGGCCTGCCGCCACATCGAGCTCGTCCAGGGGCGTAGCGAACAGGCGGACAGAGAGGGTCAGTGGCAATCCTCCCGCCTTCTCCGTGCTGATCATGACCATCCCCTTGTAGACGCCGGGCTCCAAGTGTGGCGGCGCCTCGAGGGTGAGCCAGAAAGTGGCGGTGTCGCTCGCGCGCAGCTGCACCGTGGATCGAGGCATGATGAGGCGCGGCTTGATGGTGTAGACGCCTCCGTCGGCGGTAACGCGGGTCACGCGATGGGAGACCACGCCGAGGCGCACCGACGAGGCGGGGACGGACGCCCCTCCGGGGCCGGCGAGGTCAGACACGGCTACAGTCGCCTCGCCGCAGTCACTGAGCCCATGCACCGAGAAGACGATAGGCTCCATCTCGCCCGCTGAGGCGAAGACCTCCAGGGCCTCAACGACCTCCTCGCGCCGGGGCACGGCGTTGTAAGGCACATCCTCCATCCAGTCACGGACGAAGGGTACGAAGCCGCGATGGCGTTCGCCATCGGTAGGCTCGAACGCGGGGACGACGCCGCGGGCATCGCGATGCGGATCGGGCAGCACGCGCTTGAATGCGTTGTCGAAGTGGAAGCGCCGCCGCTCGCGGAGGTTCGCCAGGTACTCGGCCCCCGCTTCCGCCTCGGACGCCGGGTAGATGACGAGCGCCGAGAGGGCGTTCGCCCAGTTCTGGCCCTCGAACTCCAGGGCGAGCTGACCGTCCGTCACCTCGACATCGAATTCCTTCTCGTCGAAGTAGGCGTCTTGGTACTTGTCGAAGGCGCTCTCCTCGGGCCGGTCCTCCACCTCGGCGAAGCGGAAGTACTTGGCAAGGAAGCGGTCCAGATCCATCGTATCGTGCACGACCTCCACGCCGTTCGCGCGCACGACCCGCTCCCTGTAGACCTGGTACTCCCCCCAGTAGCCTGATGGACTGTCCAGGTTCAGGAAGACGTGGTAGGCGCCGGGGGCCAGGTCGGTCACGAACTCCCCGTCCTCGATACAGACGAAGGTCTGGTAGAGCGGATCGGGCTGTAGGGCGTCGAAGGCGCGCCACACGCGAGCCTCTCTGAGGCCGTAGCCGCGGCCCGGCGTGTAGACCGTCTCCGGCGAGACGCGAGTGAACCCACGTAGGGGAGGGGAGCCGGGGGGCCCGAAGTCGTACGCCTGCAGACCCGGCACCCGCACTCGGTCGGAGCCATCGCGCTCCAGACGGATGGCGTCGAGGTAGAGCGACATCGGCGGGTCACCGGGTGCGAACACGACGCGGGTCACGTGGGCCTTGTCGAGGGGCCGGCCCGGCCGGCTCTTCTCGCCGACCGGTTGGTCGGCGGGCACAATGAGCGTGGAGGCGCCGGGCGGAGCCACCGTGTTGTGGTTCACTCGGTCCCAGTAGCCCGTTGTGCCCTGGTCCCGAAGCTCGACGTACACGGGGGCAGGCTCATCCGAGGGGTTGTAGACGTCGGCGACCAGGAAGTCGTACCCCGTCCAGTCTTGGGCCGCGTCCCACGAGGCGTACTCGCCGTCGATACGAAGAGCGTAGCGGCCATCCGTGGCATGCTCCGCAACGACGCCGATAGCCCCGCCGTCGAACGGCTCGATCGTTCCCTCCTCGAAGCTGGCTAGCAGGCGCGTGTCGGGCCCAGATGTGGCCGGTGTCCCATGTGATACCTCGGCCCCGCAGGCGTAGCATCGCCCCCACTCCGGCATGTTGCGGTACCCGCATACGGGGCAGCGAGTCGCCTCGGCTAGGTCAACGAGCCCGGGCGGCTCGATGGGCGCCTCCTGTGGCCCGAGAACTGGCGCCTCGGTCAGCGGCGTATCATCGCCCACCCGGACGAGCTCCGCATCATCTACCCACAGATGACCCTCCGCCCACAGGCCCAGGGCGATCCGCTGGGTCTGGACGGCGGGCACCTCCACCACTGTCTCAAGGCGGCGCCATCCATAGGTGCCCGACGTATCGACGCGGATGAACTCCTCCCCCACGATGTTGAGGTCCGAGCTCAGGCCCCATTCGTGGACGCCGACATCGAGGGCACGGAGGTAGCAGGAGAAGCGGTAGCGGCCCGGTTCGAGAGTCACCTCGGGAGAGAACAGCCTGATCCTGCCACCGCGCGCGCCGATGATCTCCGCGCATGTCTCGCCCGTGCGGGCGACCCTGCCGTTCTCGAATGAGGGTGAGCCCTCGAAGATCCACCCGCTCCACAGGGCGTAGGGGATCCCGAACTGGTTCTTGGGCTGCGTCTGCTCGATGGATGGGTCAGGGAGAAGGTTCTCGCCGGCCTGCGCGAAGGAGGGCGACAGCAGTGCGGCGAGGTAGAGAGCGAGTGTCAACGCGCCAGACACAATCAGGGGGCGAAGAGCGCAGCACGCAGCGAGCGGTGCCATCGACCCGTCTCCGTTCCGCTACAGCGTTGGCCAACCCGAAGCTACGGTTCCGCGATAGTCAGCGCAACCCTCTCACCGAAGGGGCTGCGGCCCTCGGCCACCATCTGGATCTCCACCTGACCGCTGCCCTCCACCTCGAAGAGGATGACGACGTCGCCGAAGGAGGGCACTCGGGCCTCGATGGGGACCTCCTGCACCTTGCCCGTGGTATGCTTCACGCGGAGCACCACGCCCCCCGGCCTGCCCTGGGTCTCGTAGGGAGGCACCCATGCTGCCTCGCCCACGTTGCCGACGGATGCGCGGAAGCGCAGAGGCTCACCGACCACCCCCGCGATCGCCTCACCGTCGGCTACCTCGCGCCATTCGCCGTCCGCTCCGCGCACCTCCAGGGGTGTGAAGAGGGCGTTCAGAAACCTTGGCGGGTTCGTGCCCGTCATCGGTAGGTTGCCCACGGCGAGGGGTGGGGCCGTCACTGAGTCGCTGCCCTGACCAGCGATCCGGACGCCGACGGAGTATCCCTGCTCCATCAGTTGGGTGTACTCGCCATAGGCGCCGGCGAGTTCCCCCCAGAGTCCCAAGGCGGTGGCGTCGCCATCTACCTCGATCCACCGGTTGGGGGCAGCACTGCCCCGCCCGTAGAAGCGATCCACCCCCGTCGAGAGAGTGTGCGCGACCGGCCTCGGGCGGTTCAGCGGGTCGCTCAGCCCGCAATCCGATCCCTCGTTCACGCGGAACCCGCCTGGGTACCACCACGCCATGCAGCCAGCCGCTCCCGATTCCAGGAACATGCCCAGGAAGCTCTCGTACTCGGCGACCTGGAACGCTAGCCGCTCGTGCGGTATGTGGTTCATCCCCGGACGCCACGGCGTGCCGTTCGGGTAGAGCGGCGCGGCGAACTCCATCCACACAACGGGTTTGCCCGTGGAGGCTGTGTAGTAGCGCGTCACGAGCCCGCCGCGGCGTATGCGCTCGGGCGGCGTCAATTCACCGTACGTCGCCTCCAGGCCGTACGATTCTGGGCAGATGAAGTCGATGTACTTGCGCAGAGCCACGGACTCCAGGTGGGGGAAGCCCGCGGGCCAACCGACGGCACCCGCGCGGAAGGTCACCATGTGGTGCGGATCGAGGCTCTTCACCATGCGCACGGCGCGGGCGTACCGCTTGCCGAGGATGTCAGAGAAGGCTCGACGGTAGGCGGCTACCATGGCGCGCCACGGACCGTCCGTCTGACACTGGAGGTCGTCCGGCGCCGTGAGTCGCCCATCCTCGCGACGGTTGGCGGGGAAGCCCCAATCGGCCTCCGCTGCGCTGACGGAGCCGTAGCGGTTGATCACCCACGCCTCCCACTCAGCATCGAGGTGCACACGGTCGCGGTAGTAGAAGGGCTCCCAGATGATGTCGTACGCGAGAATGGCCGGGGAGCGGTCGAGGTGGGCTCCACGGATGATGCGATCCACGAGGTCGGGGTTGGGCCCGATGGGGTTGGCTGGTCCGAGAAACACGTATGCCTTCAGGTGATGGTCGTGGCAGCGCCTGAGGAAGTCCTCGAGGTTGCGGCACTCACGCTCGAACTCCACGGGGTCCTCGGACCATCGCAGATCCGCGCAGATGGCGGCTACCACGGTCAGTCCCCAGCGCTCCATCTGGGCGAGGTCGGCCTCGATCGACACCGGGTCGTACAGCCGAGATACGAGCCAGGATCCCCAGTAGTCCTCGGGCTCCAACCCGCTCATCATCGCGGACCAGTAGTTGGCCCCCACGGCGAACCATGGCTTGCCGCCGAGCTCGAAGCCTTCGCCGCGCACCCTCACCAGGTCCTCCGACGCGGGTGGCCCCGGGGTTTCCGTCACGGTGAGAGGGTGGGCGATACGGTCGACAACGGAGCCGCCGCGCAGCAACTCGACGACCACATCGTAGCCGCCCGGTGCGAGCGGAGGCGCGACCCACGCGGCGGAGCCCGCCAGCGCGCCCTCAACATCGCTCTGCCATACCGTTCGAGCCGATTCAGCCTCCTCGATCCCCGCGCGCACCCTGGCATCCCCGCCGCCTGCGCCGAAGCGGCGGACCACCGCGCCAAGGCGCACAGCCTCACCCGGACGGTAGAGGAAGTGGGCGGCGCCGCCCTCCAGGAGGAACTCGCCCGTGGAGAGAGATCGTACGACGGTCCGGAGGGCTCGCCGCACCCGCGGATCGGCGTAAGGCGCCAGGTCACCAAAGCCGAAGCAGGCCCATGCGGCCCCCTCGGCGAGCCGGCTCGCTGACGAATCGTCCTGGCGCTGGTTGTGCGGGAGCAGTATCCATGCCGCGGCCCCCTGGGTAGCGCCGTGCGCGTCCCGGCCCACGAGCACGGGGACGAGTCGCCACTTCGCGCCACGCGCGTAGCCTCTCCCCTGGGGACGCGCTGGAGGCGCGGACACACCACTCACCACAGGACCTGACCACGCTCCGACGATGAGCGACTGGTCTGGCGCCGCCGTGAGTCGCACGGGCATCCCCACGGGCGCCACCTTGTAGTCGGGGGAGAGTGCCTCCAGCACCGGCGGCTTGGGTACCTCTGCGCTGGCGTAGGGATCCGCTGCGGAGCCGAAGCCGGCGATCGCGAAGACGTGGGGCCCCGCGACCTTCGACGGCGTGTGGTTCTCCGAGACACCAAATTGGGCGGCGACCACCTCGACGAGCCGCACTTGGTCATCTGCGCCGCCTCGCCCCACGCTTGGGTTGTCTGGCCAGTACCGGAACTGCCTCGGCGCGAGGGTGTAGTGCCTCCACTCCTCACTGAGGCGCACTACCGCAACCCAGCGCGAGCCATCGCGCTCCGTCAGCTCGATGGAGATCTCAGGGGTGGCCGCGTCGCCTCGGGCGTGGAAGCTCAGGAGGTTGTGAGCGGGGCTGCTCGCGCCGGCCGGCACGGGGGCTATGACCGCATCCCACTTCTGGGTGTTGGCGAAGAGTACCTCAAACCCTGGATTCCCCTCTGGACCCTCGATGGCCGCCAGGGAGCGCTCGGCCTGGCCCGAGCCGCTCGCGTGGCCCCACTCCGCTAGCGACGCCGGGTCGGGGGCCGGCCAGAAGAGAGACTCCGCCGGCAGTGAGGCTCGCCGAGCGGAGCGCCCCTCCTCATCGAGCCACTGCCCGCCCTCATTGATGAGGATGCTGCCGAACGCGGGGGCTGTGAGCGACACCAGGCGCCCACCCGCGGCGAGATGCCGCTGGAGCATCCCCACGGTGGCGACGGAGCAGACCCGCAGATCGGCTAGCACCACGGGGTAACGCTCCGGCGAGAGCCCATCCGTCTGGGCAGCGCTGACCACCTCGGCCTCGATCCCATCATCACGGAGGTTGGCGGCGAGTCGCTCCGCGGTGGCGGCCGGTAGCCCTGGCACCCCCGACTCGGGAAGCAGTACGGCTACTCGGGGATCGGGCTGTGCACCGGCGGCGGCGCACACTAACGCGCCAGCGGCCATCAGACGAGCGACGGCATGGGCCATGTCATACCTCCAGGATCGGAACTGAGCGTGCCGCGGCGGACAGCAGGATCAAGCGTCGTCAGCGGGCTCCGAGGCGCTCCTCCGCATCCGGCCGGCGTCGGTTAGCGCCCTCCGCAGCAGGAACTCGATCTGACCGTTGACACTCCGCAGGTCATCGTCCGCCCAACGGCGGAGGGCGTCTAGTACCTCCGGAGCTAACCGGAGGAGGAATGGTTGGCGCTCAGCCAAGAGACGGCACCTCGCTGGTGGGGTCTTCCACTATTGGTAGATAGTCCCGGTGTTGATAACAGGCTGGGTGTGCCGGTCGCTGCACAGAACCACCAGCAGGTTGGAGACCATGGCCGCCCTGCGCTCGCCGTCCAGCTCCACGATCCCCTGCTTCTCCAGGTCGTCCAGCGCCATCTGGACCATGCCGACGGCGCCCTCGACGATCTTCTGCCGGGCGGCGACCACGGCTTGAGCCTGCTGACGCTGGAGCATGGCCGCAGCAATCTCCGAAGCGTAGGCCAAGTGGCTGATGCGGGCCTCGATAACCTCCACTCCGGCTTTGTCGAGCCGCTCCTGAATGTCGTGCCGCAGTTGCTCGCAGATGTCCGGCGTATTGCCTCGGAGCGACACCTCGTCATCGTGGCTGTCGTAGGGGTGGCGGCTCGCCAGGTTCCGCAACGCGGCCTCGCTCTGCACGGCAACGTAGTTCTCGTAGTCATCGACCTCGAACACCGCCTCCGCCGTGTTCACGACGCGCCAGACGACGACTGCCGAGATCTCGATGGGGTTCCCGTCCCGGTCGTTCACCTTGGACGGCCGTCCCGCGGACTGGGACTTCTGCTGGACGATGGTGCCCGCCCCATCCTTGAGCGCCGGGGTCGTCGTCGAACCGGTCTCGAAGTTGCGTATGCGGCGGCTGATCTTCCGCTTCGAGAAGAAGGGATTCACCCAGTAGAAGCCCGACTCGACAACGGAGCCGCGGTACTCGCCGAACAGGAGGAGAACCCGAGCGTCATTGGGCGCCACCGCCAGGAAGCCGCAGAGCCCAACCAGGAATGCGAGGGGCGCCAGGGCGCCAACAATGATCAGCGCCGTCCCAACCGTCCCCGCCGTCTGGGTGCCAACGGTGATCAGGATAGGGCTCGCCACGAGTATCGCCAACAACACCGCGAGGGGCCCCCAGCCTGCCGCCGGCTTGATGATGTGCTCCTTCATTACCGTGCACCTCCAGGGATGCTAGCCGTAGTGAGCTAGCGATATGATATCACTTTGGTATCGGACGCACAAGACGGTCCGAAGTGACGCCAGGGTTTTCGTGGCCTGCAGATCCTGTGCGTCGTTTCCACCAAACGAACCCATTTCGGGCAGCCACAGGCTTCTCGATCCGCATCGCAGGGCGGGGCCACGCCGCCGCCGAACCGGGACTCGCGGTTATCCTCACGAGAAGGTGTCGCCCATGGTCACGATGCTCTTGGTCCCCGTATGTCTAGCCGTGCTCGCCGACGGCGCGACCGTTTTCTCCTTCGATGGCGCCGCCTCCACGGACACAGGCCTGGAGCCGGCTCATGCCGAGGGCCTCGTCTTCGCTCAGGGGAGGGACGGCCAATGCCTGCGGCTGGGCCCCGGCGCTCGTCTGAGTTACCCGACCCACGGTGTCTACGACCCTTCCCGAGGGACTGTCAGCCTCTGGGTCAGGCCGAACTGGAACAGCCGCGACGTTCGCGGCGACCGGCTCCTGCTGTCGCTGGAGGAAGACCCCGGCTACGACAACGCGGTGGCACTGGGCGTCTACGGCGCCGGGGACCGGTGCATCGTCTACTTCTCCAACAACGGCGGCTTCGACGGCGTCATCGCCCCCATCGACTGGCGGGCCGGTGAGTGGCATCACCTTGTGGCCTGCTGGGACTGGGGGCTTCGTTGCCGTGCCCTCTACGTCGATGGCTCCCTCGTCGGCGCCGCCCGCACGCGCCGGGCGATGCCTTCGGAGCAGAGCACCTTCGAGGTGGGCTTCACGAGACGCGCGCTGCCAGACGGTAGCCATGGCGACGCACTCTGCGACATCGATGACATGACGGTGAGCACCACGGTGACGCCCACGGACTTCGGCGATGCCGCGGCGGCCGTCGCTGCCACCCGCTCCGAGCAGGATGAACTCGACAGCGTCCGGGAGAGGCTCAGCGAGGAGTTCTCTCTGGACCGGGTGGCTGAGGAGGGGATCGAGGTCACCTGGGATGACCTCGTGGGCCTCGGCGCGCCGATGACCAAGCGCGTGCCCATCAGCGTCGAGCATCACGAGCAGGTCGTCTTCGCCCAGCCCGACCTGTCCGTGTCCCTGGGGACCTCCGACGCGGCCCTCGGCCTGGGCGTGGCCCTCGGCGTCCCACGCCGCCTGCCGGAGGTGCGGGAGCCGACTCACCGCCTACGGGAGGGTTATCTGCCCATCGTCGAGAGCCAGTGGCGCGCCGACGCCATCGCCCTCGAACAGACCGCCTTCTGCGTCCTCGCCGATGCCGATGAGGTT
>JAEAME010002204.1_pt1 | contig 11749 bp, 17 predicted proteins | sample 8958731 | NCBI WGS metagenome assembly JAEAME01 (sample SAMN16933194, study PRJNA681113) | bioreactor sludge metagenome | isolation source: anerobic bioreactor sludge (Control) | place: India:Bengaluru | collected 2018-10-24 | reverse complement strand
CGTGCCTGTGCCTGCCGGCGTCAAGGTAAAGATCGAAGGCACAGCGGTTACCGTGGAAGGCAGCAAAGGCAAGCTGACGCGTGAATTCCACCCCGATATCACGATCAAGCAGGAAAGCGGCAACCTGGTGGTGACGCGCCCGACCGACAACAGGCAGCACCGTTCGCTGCATGGCCTCACCAGATCCTTACTGGCCAACATGGTAAACGGCGTCACCAAGGGTTTTGAGAAGAACCTCGAATTAAGCGGCGTCGGCTACAGGGCCCAGAAAGAGGGCAACAAGCTGAAGCTGCAAATAGGTTACAGCCACCCGGTGGAATTCGACCCGCCCAAAGGTATAGATATCCTGGTCGAGGGGACCAACAAGATCCGTGTAGTCGGCGTCGATAGAGAGCTCGTCGGCGAAACGGCCGCCGAAATCAGGCGTATACGCGTTCCTGACTCTTACAAGGGTAAGGGTGTTAAATATGCCGGTGAGAGGCTTCGCCTTAAGCCCGGTAAGGCCGGCAAAACCGCTACGAAAGGGAAATAATTATGGCAAAAGTTAGTTCGAATATAGCCCGTAAAAGGCGCCATGAGCGCATCAGGACCACGGTGGTCGGTACGCCTGACCAACCAAGGTTGTGCGTCTTCCGCAGCCTGAGCAATATCTATGCGCAGATTATCGACGATGCAGAGGGCAAAACCATCGCTGCAGCCAGCAGCCTGAGCGGGGGTCTGCAGGATCAGTTGAAGGGCAAGAATAAAACGCAGGTTGCCGAACTGGTTGGATCGGAGCTGGCCAAATCCGCCAAAGAAAAGGGTGTTAGCCAGGTCGTTTTTGACCGGGGCGGCTATAAATATCATGGCCGCGTCAAGGCCCTGGCCGAGGCGGCACGTAAAGCCGGTTTAAAATTCTGAGGATTAGAGTATGAAAGCTGATACTAAAATGCATAATGTTATGCCACGGGTGGACACCAGCGACATGGAGTTCACTGAGAAGCTGGTATCACTCGACCGCGTGACCAAGGTGGTCAAAGGCGGTAAAAACATGCACTTCCGGGCGCTGGTGGTTGTCGGCGACGGCAAGGGACATGTAGGCGTCGGCCTGGGCAAGGCACGCGAGGTCCCTGAGGCTATACGCAAAGCCGGTGTATCAGCTAAAAAGAACATAATCAGCGTCGTTTTTAAAGACAAGACTATCCCCCACGAGAGCTTTTCCAAGTTCGGGGCGGCCCGCGTGCTGCTCAAGCCGGCCCCTCCGGGCACCGGCGTTATCGCCGGAGGCGGGGTGCGCGCCGTTGTCGAGGCCGCGGGCGTCAGGGATATACTGACCAAGTCCCTCGGATGCGCCAATCCGGTCAATGTTACCAGAGCGACCATCCTGGCCCTGGCCAACCTCCGGGATTTCAGGGAGAGCGTCAGGCGAAGGAAAGGACTGCAGGGGGACGAGGAGAATTAGTCACGTGGCTAAGATACGTATCAAGTGGGTAAAAAGCGATATCGGATATGCCGGCGACCAGAGGAGAACCATCAGGGCGCTCGGCTTTCACAGGTTGAACCAGGTGGTCGAAAAAGATGATACCCCGGTTATTCGGGGCATGATTAATAAAGTCAGCCATATGCTTGAAGTAGAAGAGAAAAAACATGGATCAAAGTAATTTAAAACCTCCTGCAGGGGCCAAACATAAGAAGAAACGTGTCGGCTGCGGAGACGGCAGCGGTCACGGGACGTTTTCCACACGCGGATGCAAGGGACAGAAATCCCGGTCCGGCAGGGACCTGCGCCCTGGATTCGAAGGCGGTCAGCTGCCGATTATCAAGAGGCTGCCCTGGACCAGGGGATTCACCAATGTAGCTAAAATACAGTACAGTCTGGTGAATGTGGGCGATTTGAAGAAATTCGATGCAGGCGCAGAGGTTGATACCGAGATTCTGGTGCAATCGGGCCTGGTAAAATCGACGGCCCTGCCGGTAAAGATACTCGGCAATGGCGAATTGGATAGAGCGCTCACAGTTAAAGCCAATAAGTTTTCAGGCACTGCCAGGAGCAAAATCGAGGCGGCCGGGGGCAAGGTAGAGGAGATTTAATATGCCGCAGACTCAGTCACGGCCTCGCCTGATCCAGGCGATGATAGATGCGTTCTCCCTGCCTGATTTAAGGCAGAAGCTCATCTTCACGCTGGCAATACTGATAGCATTCAGATTCATTGCTCATATTCCTATACCGGGCGTGGACCTGGCAGAGCTTCAGAAGATTTTCGATCGCAGCCAGCTGCTGGGAATGCTTGACCTTTTCAGCGGCGGCGCTATGAGATATTTCAGCATAGCTGCCATGGGCGTCTACCCCTACATCACATCGTCGATTATCATGCAGCTTCTGGTGCCCGTTATCCCGGCTCTGCGCAGGCTCTCCGAGGAAGGAGAAGCGGGCAGGAACAGGATCAATCAGATAACACACTGGCTGACAATACCGCTGGCAGCGCTGCAGGGATTCGCCCAGCTTCAGCTTTTGCGCAGCCAGGGCGGCGTCCTGCAGGCAGGTGCGCTGGAGACGGTGGCTATCGTAGCGTCGTTAACCGCCGGCACCATGTTATGTGTCTGGCTGGGGGAGCTGATCACCGAGAGAGGCATCGGCAACGGCGTTTCCATCATTATCTTCGGCGGCATTATCGCTGGGCTGCCGGAGCAGGTGGGACGCGGCATGATAGCCAAGGATAACTGGGCGGGCGTCGGCGTGTTCGTGCTGCTGGCGCTGGCAACCATAGTTTTAATCGTGATTTTCACTGAGGGACACCGGCGCATACCGGTGCAGTATGCCCGCACTGCTTTCCGCGGCGGCAAAATGTACCGGCAGGCGGGGTCGACTTACATACCCCTGCGCGTCAATATGGCCGGTATGATACCGCTGATCTTCGCCATGTCTCTCATGGTCTTCCCCGGCACTATCGCCAGCTATTTCGCGGCGCCGGCCGGGCAGGACCCCAATTTCGCCAACACTATTATGGAATGGTTTAATCCCAGCACGCCGATACCGATCGGACTCTTTTACTGGGTGCTGTACTTTGTGCTGGTAGTCGGCTTCACCTTTTTCTATACCATGGTCATATTTGAGCAGATGGATCTGGCGCGTACTCTGCAGCGGCAGGGCGGATTCATTCCGGGCGTACGGCCGGGCAAACCTACCACAGACTATTTAAATGGCGTGACCAACCGTCTGACCTGGGGCGGCGCCCTTTTCCTTGCCATCGTGGCCATCATGCCGTTTATCGCCAGTCAGATCACCAACGCATCCGTAATGACGCTTTCCAGCACAGCCATACTGATCGTAGTGGGCGTGGCGCTGGATACTATGAAGCAGATAGAGGCGCAGCTTACCATGCGGCGCTATGAAGGTTTCTTAAAGTAAGGAGGATTTGAAAATGTTCTTCATTTTGCTTGGTGCGCCCGGGGCGGGAAAGGGTACGCAGGCAGACATCATAGTCAAAGAGATGTCTTTGCCGCACGTTGCATCGGGCGATCTTTTCAGGCATGCATTGAAGAACGGTACGGAACTGGGCAAGCAGGCGGAATCTTACATGAAAGCCGGGAAACTGGTGCCTGATGAGATAACCATCAAGATGATACTCGAACGCATCGATAAAGACGATTGCAGGAACGGTTGCGTGTTCGATGGGTTTCCCCGCACGCTCGAGCAGGCTAGGGCGCTGGACTCCGCTCTGGAAAAACAGGGCAAATCGATTGAGAAGGCCATATATATCGAGGTGCCTGAGAGCGTGCTGCTGGACAGGCTGACCGGGCGCTGGGTCTGCCGGACCTGCCAGGCCCCCTTCCATCAGAAGAACCAGCCGCCCAAGAAAGAGGGCGTTTGCGATAAATGCCAGGGAGAGCTTTATCAGAGGGCTGACGATAAGGAAGAGACCATCAAGGAGCGACTCAAGGTTTATTTCGCCCAGACGATGCCGCTGCTCGAGTACTACGAGAAAAAAGGCAGGCTTTTCAGGTGCAACGGCAATCAGCATATAGACGAGGTGGGCAAAGACATCGTCAAGTTTCTTAAAGGACTGAAGCAGAAGAAGTAAATGACCATCATCAAATCGGCCGAAGAGATCGCCGTCATGCGAGAGGCCGGCAGGATTGTAGCGATAGTGTTGCAGAGAATGAGCCAAGCAGTTAAACCGGGTATTAAAACGCGGCAGCTCAACGACCTGGCCGAGAAGGAACTCGGCAGGTGGAAAGAGGCCAGGGCGTCGTTCAAGGGCTACAACGGTTTTCCTGCCAGCATCTGTGCCTCGGTAAATGACGAGATCGTTCACGGCATACCCGACAACAGGGTGCTGAAGGAAGGCGACATAGTGTCCCTGGATTTCGGCGTTATTTATAAAGGGTTCCAGGGCGACGCCGCGGTGACTGTCGGCGTCGGCCAGGTCAGCCCCGAAGCGATCCGCCTGATGGAAGTTGCCCGGACCTCCCTGATCGAGGGGATAGCGGCGGCGCGCGAAGGCGGGATGCTGGGTGATATAGGGGCAGCTATTCAAACTTACGTGGAACGCAATGGTTACAACGTGGTCAGGGAATACTCAGGCCACGGGATCGGCAGAGATATGCACGAGGACCCCCTGGTGCCCAACTTCGGCAGCAAAGGAGAAGGGCTCAGGTTGAAGGAAGGTATGACGCTGGCGCTTGAGCCGATGGTGAATGCCGGCGGCTGGAAGACACGTCAGAACGCCAACGGCTGGACAGTGCATACCTCGGACCGTAGCCTTTCGGCTCATTTCGAGCATACAATAGCTATCGGGAGCGGAGACGCCCGGATCCTGACTTTGCCGTAAGAATAATATATGGATAAAAAGGAAGCAATCGAGGTTGAAGGAACTGTGATTGAATCATTGCCCAATGCTACTTTCAGAGTGGAGTTGGCCAATGGTCACAGAGTCCTTGCACATATATCCGGGAAGATGCGCAGACACTACATCAGGATATTGCCGGCTGACAAAGTGCTGGTCGAGCTGTCGCCTTATGATCTAACGAGGGGCAGGATCACCTACCGCTTCAAGTAAGCCGAGAGTATTGTTTTGACATAAAGTGAATAAAGGATTATATTATTAAACGGTTTTTTTGGAAACGAGGACATATCGGAAATGAAGGTCAGAGCTTCAATTAAAAAACGTTGTGAGAAATGTAAAATAATCCGCCGTCGCGGCGTTGTGCGGGTGATATGCGTCAACCCCAAACACAAGCAGCGTCAGGGATAGTCACAGGAGAATATTAGAACATGGCTCGTATTGCAGGCGTAGACATTCCGAGGGAAAAGCAGGTGCTCTTCTCTTTACAGTACATTCATGGCATCGGACCGAGTATCAGCAAAAGGATATTGAAGACGCTCAAGATAGAGCCTACCAAGAAGGTTAAGGACCTGACCGATGAGGAAGTCAGCCGCATACGTGAAAGGATAGACAAGGACTACAACGTAGAGGGTGAGCTTCGAAAAGAGGTCACCATGAATATCAAGCGGCTGATAGAAATAGGCAGCCGCCGGGGTATAAGACACAAGAGGAATCTGCCAGTGCGTGGACAGAGGACGCGTACCAATGCGCGCACCAAGCGTGGAGCCAAGAAGACCGTTGCCGGTCGCGGGCAGAAGCGCGGCGCCACCAAGAAGTAAAGGAGTAACCAGCTGATATGCCGCAGAAAAAGAAGGTCAGGACAAGAAAACGCGAACGGAAGCTGATTCACGAAGGCAAAGCCTTTGTAACATCAACTTTTAATAATACTATCATTACTCTAACGGACGCCAAGGGAGGCGTCATATCCTGGGGCAGTTCGGGCACAGCCGGATTCAAAGGGTCCCGCAAGGGCACCCCGTACGCCGCGCAGATGGCCGCCCAGGGAGCCGCCGCCAAGGCCAAGGAACACGGCCTGCGCCAGGTTGAGGTCTTTGTGCGCGGGCCCGGCAGCGGAAGGGAAGCCGCTATCAGGGCAATCCAGGCATCGGGCATTGTTGTATCCGGGATACGGGATGTGACGCCCGTGCCGCACAATGGATGCAGGCCCAGAAAGAGAAGGCGAGTATAAAAAATGGCGAGATATACAGAAGCTTATTGTCGATTATGCCGTCGCACGGGCACCAAGCTCATGCTGAAGGGCGAGAGGTGCTTTACCGAGAAATGTGCTCTTGAGCGCAGGGATACACCTCCGGGTCCCCACGCATCGGGCAGGAAGCGCCGTCCCAAGGTGTCTGAGCGCGGCCTTCAACTGATGGAAAAACAGAAGGCCAAGTATACATACGGCACGTTTGAGCGCCAGTTCCGCCGCTTCTTCCAGGAAGCGTCGCGGGCGCAGGGGATAACCGGTGATAACCTGGTGACGCTGCTGGAAAGGCGTCTGGATAATGTTATATTCCGGCTGGGGTTCGCAGATTCCCGCAGCCAGGCCAGACAGATCGTACGCCACGGGCATATCAAGCTCAACGGTCGCAGGACCGACGTCCCCTCCTGCCTGGTGAAAACCGGTGATGTTGTCGAGTGGCGCAAAGAGAGCACCAAGAGCGAGTACTACAAGACGCTGGTGGAAAAAGTCGAGGACAAGGATGTACCGGCATGGTTGTCGCTCGAAAAAGAGAATATGACTGGCCGCGTTGTGTCACTTCCGACCGCCGGTGATATAAAAACGAATTTCAACGAGAAAGCGATCGTGGAATTCTATTCACGATAGGAGGATTTTTGGTTCAATTAACTTTGCCAAAAATTGAATGTACCGAGTACCGCGAGAATTACGGTAAGTTCGTTGCCGAGCCGCTGGAGAAGGGTTTTGGCGTAATACTGGGCAACAGCATACGGCGCGTGCTTCTCAGTTCTCTGCGCGGCGCGGCTATTACCTCCGTTCTGATCGAAGGTATCACCCAGGAGTTCAGCACCATCCCCAACATGAAAGAGGATGTGACCGAGTTTCTCATGAATGTGCGCGACGTGCGCATTAAACTGCTCTCCAAGACCGTTGAAACGGGCAAGATGACGCTGAAAGTCAAGGGGAAGGCCGAACTGAAGGCTGGCGATATAGTGATCGAGAACCCGACCGAGTTTGAGATTGTGAACCCCGACCTCTACTTGGCTACCCTCGATTCCAGCGATGCTAAACTGAATATTGAGTTCACCGTGAAAGCAGGAAAGGGCTACCAGCCGGCCGGGACGGGGGACAGCGTGGGCATTATCGTGACCAGCGAGGGTACCAGCAAGGAGATGTCCATCGACGCGATTTTCTCGCCTGTTACACGTGCCAACTACTCCGTTGAGAGCAGCGGCCCCGGCCAGGGAGCAGGTAAGGAAAGACTGATTCTAGAGATCTGGACCGACAGCACCGTGGATCCGATCGAGGCACTATCTGAAAGCGTGGCGGTATTGATCGAGCAGTTCAATTGCTTCACAGGCTTGGCTAGGACCATTGCGGATAAGGAAGAAAGCGAGGCCTGGCAGAAATCGATACCGGCGGACGTTTACAACATGCCCCTGGAAAAATTGAACCTGTCGACGCATACATACAACAGCCTGCGGAGGGGTGGCATTACTATGACCGGCCAGCTGCTGGAGAAGGGACTCGAAGGTCTGATGGCACTGGGCGGATTCGGCGTTAAATCGAGGGAGGAAGTAGAGGTTGTATTAAAAGACCTCGGAGTCGAGTCGCAGGGTGCCCCCGTTGAAAAAGATAAAAAGAAGAAGCGCGTCAAGAGCGCCGACACTGAAGGTGACAGCGAATGAGACACAGGTTATCAGGTAGAAAACTGGGCAGGCCGGCGGCGCACCGCTGGTCTTTATACCGTAATCTTGTTACGGACCTGCTGAATTACGGCAAGATAACAACTACGCTGCCCAAGGCCAGGGAAGCCAGGGGTTTGGCCGATAAAATGATCACCCTGGGAAAGGAAGGAAGCTTGGCCTCCAGAAGAAGGGCGCTGGCTTTCATCTTCGATGAGAAGGTGGTTGAAAAAGTATTCACCGAGTATGCTCCGAAATATAAATCCAGGCCGGGCGGCTACACGCGTGTCTTGAAATTGGGATCCCGCGAAGGTGACCGCGCGCCGATGGCGCTCATAGAGATGGTGGAGTAAGATTCACTTGCGCGGTGGAGATCTTTAACAAGTTAAGAAAAATTGTTCTCGTGGTCGAATATAACGGCGGACGTTATTTCGGCTTCCAGTGGCAGAGGGCTCAACCTACCATACAGGATGAGCTTGAGAAGGCTGTTTTCAAGCTGACCGGCGAGGAGCGCCGCATCGTTGCAGCCTGCAGGACCGATACAGGAGTCCATGCCAGGGGCCAGGTGGTCAGCTTTAGGACCGCCTCGGCTATGCCAACGAAAGCATTTGTGAGCGGACTAAACCATTATCTGCCGCAGGACATCTCGGTCCTCATGGCAGGCGCAGTTTCAGCCAGGTTCAATGTTATTAAGGATGCAGTCAGCCGGGAGTACAGATATCTGATATTGAACAGGAGGCCGCGGGCATCCCTGGGAAGCGACATTTATTACCACGTGGCTGCTTTATTGGACGCCGAACGGATGGACAAGGCCAGCAAAATGCTCATCGGCGAGCATGATTTTGCTTCTTTTGTTACGGAGTGGGACAGGGATGAAAGCACGGTGAGAACTATTTACGAAGCGGCAGTTACGCGTGAAGGAGATTTACTGACCTTCAGCGTCAGGGCCAAATCGTTCTTAACGCACCAGGTGCGCAATATTGTGGGCACACTGGTCAGGGTTGGGATGGGTAAAATAGGACTTAATGAATTTAAGCATATATTGGAGAGAAAGAAACTGAGCCTTGCCGGGCCAACAGCGCCGGCACACGGGCTTTGTTTGATAAAAGTTATTTACGCGGATAATTCGGAGTTTAGATATGAAAACCTATGCACCTAAAGCAAGCGAGATCGAAAGAAAGTGGCATCTGGTGGATGCCAGCGGCCAGACCCTGGGGAGGCTATCTACACAGGTTGCCAGGCTCCTTATTGGAAAGCATAAGGCTATGTTTGCCAACAATATGGATACGGGCGATTTTGTAGTGGTCATCAATGCTGAGAAAATCAGGGTAACCGGAAAAAAACTCACGGCCAAGAACTACTACAGGGTTTCCGGGTACCCGGGCGGCATCAGGTCACAGACACTGGGCGAGGTGCTGCAGAAGCATCCGGAACGGGTTATCGAGCATGCAGTAAAGGGAATGCTGCCCAACAGCACGCTGGGCAGGGCTATGTACAAGAAGTTGAAGGTATATGCCGGCGATAAGCACCCGCATCAGGCGCAGCTGGCCGGCGCAAAAGAATCTGACAAAGGGAGCGCCCGCAAATGAGCACAGCAACATATAATCGGGGAACAGGTAGAAGGAAGTGCGCCATAGCGCAGGTTAAAGTTTCTTCGGGATCGGGCAATATCGTGGTCAACGGCAAGCCTTACCAGGAACTTTTCATGCTGGTCGACCACAGGCGCATGATTGAGATGCCCTTTACCGTCACCGATACCATCGGAAAATACAATGTTGAGATAAGAGTTACCGGGGGCGGCCTCACGGGACAGGCAGGCGCCATCAAACACGGCATAGCCCGTGCCCTGGTCAGCCTCAATGAGAGCTATAAGAGCCCTCTGCGGCAGCACGGCCTGCTGACGCGCGATCCACGCATCAAGGAACGCAAGAAGTACGGCCTGAAACGCGCGCGCAAGGCTCCGCAGTACACCAAGCGTTAAGTCAATTTCTACAGAAGGCAAATAACAGGGCCCGCTTCAATTGAAGCGGGCCCTTCTTATTAGTCGTGAATAAACTCGGGAACCCGGATTTACGCCCCTGTCTGGGTCAGTTTTAGCTGGCGGATAGTTGACTCGGCTATCTTTCGGAAGTGGAAACCATAGATGGCCAGCGATACCGATAGGGAGAAGGAACGTGGCCGCCTGAAGGCAGTCCACAGCAGCAGGTTCCAGAAATGCCAGCGCTCCTTCCCCTGCACTCCCAGCACCCAGAGCGATCTGAGGAATGCCCTGATATCCTGCCCTTTTATAATCGAGATTTTGGACCTTCTGGGACGGTATTCCCGCAGAAACGTCTTTACACGCGAGTAATACTCCCTGGGCGAATAAATGGTGCTGACTATCTTTCGATATCCATCCATCAGCTTATTGATATTCATCTTGGGCACGAAATTTATGGATATGTCGGTGTTGTTGCCCGAGAAGGTGCCTGTGAGGCGGTTCTCTTTTTCCAGGCGCTTGTGTAGACGCGTGCCGCTGGGAGCATTCAGGAGGCCTACCATAGCCGTCACAACGCCGCTGTTCTGTACGAAATTGATAACATCCTGGAAGATCGACAGCGGGTCGCTGTCGAATCCCACAATGAATCCCCCCTGTACCTCCAGGCCGGCGCGTTGCAGCTTTTTCACTGCTGCAATCAGGTCTCGGCTCGAGTTCTGTGTCTTGCCGCATTCTGTGAGGCTATCTTTATTGGGTGACTCGATGCCGATGAAGACCATGTTGAAATTAGCCCTGACCATTAAATCGGTCAGCTCGGCGTCGTCAGCCAGGTTAATAGAGGTCTGAGTGTAGAACGAGAAAGGGAAATGTCGCTTCTGCGACCACCCGATGATAGCAGGCAACACCTCGGCTTTGAGCTTCCTCTTGTTGCCGATGAAGTTGTCGTCCACGATGAAGACGCTGTCCCTCCAGCCGGTCGCGTAGAGAGCATCCAGCTCCCTGAGCATTTGCTCCCTGCCCTTGGTGCGCGGCATATGCCCGTTGAGCACCACGATGTCGCAGAATTCGCAGTCATAAGGGCATCCGCGGGAGTACTGCACCACCATGGAGGAATACTTTTTCTTCTGCACAAGGTCCCAGCGCGGCACGGGAGTGGTCTGGATATCCGGCCGCACCGTGGAAAAATATATTTTTCGCGGGCAGCCTCGTTCCAGGTCTTCGAGGAAGAGCGGCAACGTGATCTCCGCTTCATTTAAAACAAAGTGGTCCACGCAGGAGAACTGCTCATGCTGCGTAGTAAAGAGCGGCCCTCCGGCCACTACGGTTACTCCCAGCTTCTTGCAGTGCTTGATTACGCTTTTAGCAGAATCCTTTTGCACCACCATGGCGCTGATGAATACCATGTCGGCCCACCTGATGTCCTTATCGGTCAGACGGCTTGTATTCATGTCCATCAGTTTCAATTCCCAGTCACGTGGAAGCAAAGCTGCCACGGTGAGCAGTCCCAGCGGAGGGAAGGCCGCCCTCTTGGCAACGAATTTCAGTGCATGTTTGAAGCTCCAGAAAGTGTCGGGGTATTCGGGGTAAATTAAAAGTATCTTTTTGTTTTTTGTCATCGCTAAGTATGACCCTCCCGGATCAATGAAGCAAAGTATATCGGAGCTATTCGGCAAAGGATATAGGTATCGACACCTAATTAATAGGAGATTACTTCTCCTCTGCCAGCCTCTTCTTCAACAGGTCTATCTCCGGGACCGGGCTGGGGTCGATACCGTTGAGCATTGCCAGGTAGTAGCTGACCCAATCCCCCAGCAGAACCAGGCTCATAACGTGTTTGAGGTCATTGCCCCCGAGGCTGTCTGCATACTGGTAGGGAATGCCTTGCCTGTCCAGCAGTTCGCCGGTGATTTTATAACGGATCTGGGTGCGAGGGTGCAGCGACTGGCAGCGCAGAAAAACCACATAGATGCGGTCTGCCATATCCGCGGGATATTTATAACCCAGGACTGCATTATGATTGAGCTCGGGCAATGTCTCGAAG
>JAEAME010002203.1_pt1 | contig 11760 bp, 7 predicted proteins | sample 8958731 | NCBI WGS metagenome assembly JAEAME01 (sample SAMN16933194, study PRJNA681113) | bioreactor sludge metagenome | isolation source: anerobic bioreactor sludge (Control) | place: India:Bengaluru | collected 2018-10-24 | reverse complement strand
GTTTCTCGTGGCGGTCCTGGGAATTGTCGAGGTTGGTGGCGTGAACGAGATTTTCGCGCGCATCCCTCCATCCTTTGCGGCTCTTTGGGCTACTTCGGGCGATGCAAGCCAGAACGGAATGGTGGTTACATGGGCGGGCATCGTGCTGGGTCTGGGTTTTGTACTCTCGTTCGGCTATTGGACTACGGACTTTCTGGTTGTCCAGCGGGCTTTCTCCGCGCGGGACCTGCGCGCGGCACGGATGACGCCCATTATTGCGTCCTTTTTCAAAATGGCCGTCCCGTTCCTCGTCGTCATGACGGGTCTCGTCGCCCTCATCCTGGCCAACGATCCGCAAAGCGGCTTTGCGCTGTTGCGCGACGGGGAACAGATCAATTACGACTCCACGCTTCCGCTGCTGATTCAACGCTATTATCCGACCGGACTCATGGGCCTCGGTGTTACCGCCCTGCTGGCTGCTTTTATGGCCGGGCAGGCCGGCAATGTCAGTGCATTCAACACGGTCTGGACATATGACCTGTACCGTGCACTGATCAATCCAAAGGCCTCGGATTCGCATCTTCTCTGGATGGGAAGAATGGCCACGGTTATCGGCATTTTTCTGAGTGTCGGGACAGCCTATTGGGCAAAAAGCTTCCCCAGCATCATGGATTATATGCAGGCCATTTTCTCTTGGGTAAACGCGCCCCTGTTTGCCACGATGCTGCTTGGAATGTTCGTGGTGTGGATTACACCCGCCGGCGCATTTTGGGGACTGCTGACCGGTATGGGTTCATCCATCTTCCTTTTTCTCTCTGTGAAATTTCAATGGATCAACCCGGCCGCCATAACGCTGTCCCCGGTCACCAGCGATATGGCTGCCAATTTCTGGCGTGCGTGGTGGGCGTGGCTGATCTGTTTTGTGGTTACGGTCGTGATAAGCCTGTTTACACGAAAGAGGGACAAAATCGAACTAGTGGGTCTTGTCAAGGGATTGACCGCCGAGAAGGCGGTTCAAAACATTCCGTTTGCTAAAACGCCCGAATTTTACGGTATCCTTTCTATGGTCATTTTCATAGCTCTGAACATTTACTTCTGGTAGAGAGGCGAAATGAAATCCATCTGGTTTTTTGTCGGATTGCTTCTCACAATCATGGGCGCCATTATCACGGCTTCGGCGGTGTTTTCACTGTTCAGCCCCCCGGATCAGACCAAGATCCTCTCCCATTTGCACCCGGACCTCTGGTGGGGAGTCTTCATGCTGGCTTTCGGGCTCTTCTTTGCGATATTCAACCGCCGCGACAAGGTTGACTGAAGCGCCGTCTTTTGGGACGCAGCAGCACAGGCGATTTTTGGATTCCAAATTCCAGATTCCAGACTAAAACCTGCAATCCGAATCTGGAATTTGAAATTTGGAATCCAGGAGGTGAGGCGATGATTGTCGGCATACCAAGAGAAAGTTGGGGTGACGAGCGCCGTGTAGCCGTGACGCCCGCCGGAGTACATTCGCTTTCCGTGGCGGGACTCACGGCCGTTGTGCAGGCCGATGCGGGGATTGGCTGCGGTTTTTCGGCGGATGCCTATCGAGACGCCGGAGCAGCAATTGCCTTCTCTGCGGAAGAAGTTTTTGCCCGAGCTGACTTTATAGTGAAAGTCATGCCTCCGACCGTACAGGAGTGCGGCTGGATGGGCGAAGGCAAATATCTGTTCAGCGCAGTCCATCTGGGCTCCGCAAATCCAGAAGTTCACCGCCTTCTGAGCTTGCAGAATTTCACCGCTGTGGGACTGGAACTGGTCGAGGATACCGACGGCTTCCTCCCGCTTGTCAAGGCGATGAGCGAAATCGCCGGCATGCTGATACCGCAAATTGCGGGGCGGTTTCTCGAAACGACGCACGGGGGACGCGGCGTGATGCTGGGCGGCGTGCCCGGGATACCCGCGGCGCATGTGGTCATCGTTGGAGCAGGGACGGCGGGAACAACGGCCGCGCATGTTTTTCTGGGTTTTGGCGCAAGCGTTACCGTGATGGACCACAACCTGAAGCGGCTGCGCGCCGTGGACTCCTACCTGCCGAAGACGATCAACACCGCCTTGGCGAATCCCTACAATCTGGAGCGCTATGTCGCATCCGCCGACGTCGTGCTTGGCGCCGTCATGGTGCGCGGCCAGAAAACGCCTCACGTAATTACCGAATCCATGGTCCGGAAGATGAGGCCGGGAAGCGTCATTATCGATCTTTCAATCGATCAGGGCGGCTGCGTCGAAACGAGCCGGCCGACAACATTGTCGGATCCCGTATTTAAGAGACACGGCGTGATTCACTTTTGTGTCCCCAATGTTCCTTCTTCCGTTGCCCGGACTGCATCTCACGCCCTGAACAATGTCGTGGTGCCGATTGTGGAGGATATTGCGGAAAACGGCCGGATTGCCTTCCTTCGGGATCCGGGGCTTCGCCGGGGGATGTATCTCTATTCGGGTCAATGTACGCATGAGGGATTGGCGGGTCTGCTGGGCTGCGAATGCCGCAGCCTCGACGAGCTCCTGAATGAATGATTCGAGATTCGAAATTCGAGATTGCATCCGGACCTCTGTCATGAAGAGAATTATTGGCCGAAGGATTTTGCGGATGATTCCTGATGAAGTGAGCCAAACCGGTGATTCGAAATTCAATCTCGAATCTCGAATCTCGAATCTCGAATTTCGAATCTCGAATCAATCTGAGGATTGACTATGGCCGACTCGATATCGGAAACAGGCGGTAGGGCAACGTTTGGCAATGCCGTGCGGTCCGCAACCCTGCTGGACAAATATATCAGCAAGCGGAAGACTGCGGAGGAAGCGGTCGCTTGTATTCGCAGCGGCGACTGCGTCTACATTCACCCCGGGTGCGCGGAGCCGGAACAATTGGTCAGGGCAATGGTGGCGCGTGCCGGTGAATTGCGCGATGTGAAGGTTATCCACATTCTGACCAAAGGCACCGCCGACTACGTTCTTCCTGAAATGGCGCGGAGCTTCCGGCATGTCGCGCTCTTCTCGGGTGCGAATGTGCGAGAGGCGGTCAACGAAGGCAGGGCCGATATCGTTCCGATCTTTTTGAGCGAGATTGAATCCCTGTTCAGCAGCGGCGCCCTGCCCATTGACGTGGCTATGATACACGTTTCCCCTCCTGATGAGCACGGATTCTGCAGTTTCGGCGTCGGCGTGGACACCACCAAGACAGCCGCCGAGTGTGCTCGCACGGTCATAGCCCAGATCAATCCCAAGATGCCGCGCGCGCTCGGTGATTCATTCATTCACCTGAACAAGATCCACCACGTCGTAGAGGTTTCGGACGACCTGTTGGAGTTGCCGATGGGAGAGGTGTCCGATGTCGCAATGCGGATCGGCCGGCATATTGGCGACCTCATCGAGGATGGATCCACGCTCCAACTCGGAATCGGAGAGATACCGGATGCGGTGCTCAATTACCTTTCTGAAAAAAGGCATCTTGGCGTCCATTCCGAAATGGTCAGCGACGGGGTCATTGATTTGGTGGAGTCGGGCGTCATTACCAATGAAAGAAAGACGCTTCACACTGGAAAAATCCTGGCCGGATTTGTTCTCGGGACCCAGCGGTTATTTGATTTTATCCACAACAATCCGGTTTTCGAATTTCACCCCAGTCATTACGTGAACGACCCGTTCATTATAAGCCGCAACGAAAAACAAGTTTCGATCAATTCGGCAATAGAAGTGGATCTCACCGGTCAAATTTGCGCGGACTCCATCGGATACTACTTTTACAGCGGCATTGGAGGGCAGGTGGATTTCGTGCGCGGCGCCGCGCGCAGCAAGGGTGGGAAGCCTATCATCGCCCTGCGATCGACGGCGCGGGACGACACGACCAGCAGGATCGTCCCGTACCTTAAGGAAGGAGCCGGCGTCGTCACGTCCAGGGGAGATGTGCACTACGTTGTTACGGAATTCGGCGTAGCCTATCTGCACGGAAAATCGGTCAGGGAAAGGTGCAAATCACTGATCCGGATCGCACATCCGAAATTTCGCGAGGAACTCGAAAGACACGCCAGGGAACGCAATCTCCTCCCATGATTCGAGATTCGAAATTCGAGATTAGACACCGACCCGCTAAATATTTGGCTTAATCGGTTAAACATGAGCGCTTTCGAACCGCAAAATGTCGAATGCGGAATATCGAAGAGCCAGCTGTATGAATTGCCGTCAGACATTCTGGATTCAATGTTCTGCGGTTCGATATTCATTTCCCAAAATTTCAAATTGCAACTATGTTTGGCTGGATTTCAGGTGGAGGTATAGCGATACAAAATAGTGGCCTCAGGATTGAATAAATGGGCCGGATCCCTGGCCGGAAATTCTGACGCGCCAATTTTCTGCTTTTAACCTCGAATCAGCGCTTGCGGGGACTGAAAATAAAAACGCGGTTCCCCGCGAGCGAACATGAATCCGTTCAGTGCCGAATCCCATGCCTATTCGCGAAGAACCGCGGCCCGTAATTCTGATGCAGTAAAATCCTACTTCAAATCCTGCTGCGCTCTTTCGATGACACGCTGGATGAAAGCTTTGGGATCCCTTCGGCCCTGCGACGCGAGCTGGCTAAGATATTTGTATGCCGCCGCTGAAACGGAGCCCTTGATTACATAGGCTTTAGCGAAATTCAGCATTGCGGCGTCCAGCTTGTTCTGCTGCCAGTAGCACAATCCCATATGATAATATGCGGAGTCGTTTCTCTTGTAATACTTCACCGAATTTGTGAAATTGGTGATGGCTACCGCGTAGCTGCTTTTCTGATAGGCATCCGCGCCGATAACCGCATAGGCGGTCGCGTATCCCGCATCCGTCAGATTTTTCCATGCCTGAGCATCGACTCCTTCCGGCTTTTTTGCCGTCGGGAGGGCACTCAGGGTTTGCTTTGCATACTTCACAGCCTGCGCCGTATTCTGGCTGGCCATATACCGTTTCGTCATGTCGATCAGGATTTCGATGTTATCGGGATCCTGGGCCAGAACTTTTTCTCTCCACTGGTTGTATTTTGCATCGTTCCCAAGTTTCTGGTAGGCCCTCGCGATTTCCATGGCGAGAGCGGCGCTGGGTTTTTGGGCGTATGCTTTCTCGCCGTATGTGGCAAATCCCTTCATGTTGTTTGTTTCGGCATAGGCAACGACCAGGGCTTTCTCTGTAAAATCGTCGCCGGGCGCGACATCCAGGAACCTGTCGCCCAGGGATATGATCTGCGTCCACTTCTTTTCGTTTTTAAGATTGATGATCAGGTTCTGGTATTCGGCCATCACGTTCGGCCTGTAGGCGCTCTTGGGCTTTTCCTTTAGAAAGCCGAATATCAGATCGGCCTTTTTGGTGGCGTCCTTTTCCGCCTGGATGTCGGTCAGCGCTTTGTATTCTTCTTCGGTGGGTTCCTGTGCCCATGCCTTGGCCGGGACGAAGATCAAGCCCGCAACAAACAGGAGGCTTAGGAGCGATTTGGTGATGCAAGAAACCTTAGGGGAAGCCATGTCTTAATCTCCTTGTTATGAGCAAAAAAATGCCTTAGGGCTTTCTCCGCCCCTCTATTTCTGGCCCTTTTATATCAAAAGCATTGTTCAAGTACAATAAATGAAATCAACGGCACAGTTGTGTATTAGCCAATGCTTTCGCTATGCTTCAAATCATGACACTTAAACAGATACCGCTGGACGAAATTAGTTTCGAAAATCAGGTGTTCAGAATCAGCGAGGACCTCGGATCGATCCCGCTATTGCGTTCCATTCGCGAAGCAGGTCAGCTGAATCCTTTGATTTTACTCGACTTGAAGCCGCTAAAGGCAATCGTGTGCGGATTCCGGCGCGTCCATGCCCTGAAACAACTTGAAAAGCGCGAGGCTCTTGCCCGGATACTATGCCCCGAAGATTGCGGCCAGTCGCAGGCTTTCCTGCTGGCTTTGTGGGACAACCTGTCGCACCGCCCGTTCTCTCCGCTTGAAAAGGCGCGTACCCTCTTCAAGCTTAAAAACACATGCGGCATTCCCGATGAAGAGCTCGTCGGTTCCTTTCTTCCGACGCTGGGATTGCCGCCAAACGCGAATGTGCTTCGCAGCCATTTACTTCTGAATGAACTCCACCCTGATCTCAGACGTTGCCTGGCCGAGGGGATGCTGACGCAATCCAGCGTCGAATTTCTCGCGGAAAAATCCACGCAAGTCCAGGCCGGGATCGCCAAGGCGATGAACGGCCTCCGCTGGAGCGCCGCCCTGCAGAAGAAGGTGCTGAATCTGCTGGATGATCTTCATGCGTCGTATGGGGGCGAATTCGACGCGCCGCTGAAAGGATCTCGGGTGACCGCCATATTGGAGGATGCCGGACTGTCTTTCTTTCAAAAGGGAGAAAAGGTATATGACGCCCTGTATCGTTTGCGGAACCCGCGGCTCTCGCAGGCGGAGGATCGGTTTGCAGCAAACAGGAAAAAGCTGGGGCTGCCCGGCTCCATTGAGATAAGCCCTCATCCGTATTTCGAAGAGCAAGGGCTGCGCATAGCGTTCCAGGCACCCAGCCTTCAGCATTGCCGCCGGCTGGCTGCCGCCCTGAATGCCGCCGCGCAGTCCCCTGAAATGGAGCATTTGTTTGATCTGGACTGAAGGCCGTTTGATAAATCACTTTATTCCAGATTTCAGACTCCAAATTCTAGCCAAACACATTTGATATCTGGAATTTTGGGAAATGAATATCGAACCGCAGAATATCGAATGGCAATTCACACGATTGGCACTTCGCTATTCTGCATTCGACATTCTGCGGTTCAAAAAGGGTTTTGTTGAACCGATTAGGTATGGTATTTGTCGAGTAAGTATCTATGCCTGAGCGCAGAGGAGCCGGCCTGGGATCGGTAATTTGGAATCCAAAATTCCGGCAGATGCAGGAGGATGCGGCGTGCATCCATATTGCCCGAACCTGATCCTTGTCCATGAGGATTCCTGGCAGGACGAAACCACACGCGGGATTCTGGAAAGGCTTCCCGGCGTTGAAGCCCGAATGATTCACAGCAGGGATATAAGCTCGTATGGCAGAAACACACTGGTTCTTATGCGCCATCCAGGCAAGTTTTTAAGAGCGTGCCAGGGTTCCGGGGCGGAAATGTGTTGCAACTACTTCGTAGTGAGCTATGCGTGGAACTGCCACATGGAGTGCACATATTGCGTTCTGCGCGCCTATCTGAATAATGAGGCACTTGTAGTTTGCACGAATATTGACGACCTGCTGCGTGAAGTGGAAGAGACCCTCCGCTTGAATCCGGAGCGCACTTTTAGAATCGGCACCGGTGAACTGGCAGACTCGCTGGCCCTGGACTCCATGACCCGCTTTTCTCGCAGAATGGTTCCGTTTTTTGCCTCCCTGCCGAACGGCATTCTCGAGTTAAAAACAAAGTCCGATCAGATTGAGAACCTGAGGGATCTGAATCATGGCAGACACACGGTAGTTTCCTGGTCAATGAATTCCAGACGAATCTGCCGCACCGAAGAGCTGAAAACGGCAAGCTTTGAGGAACGCATCAAGTCCGCCCTTCAGTGTCAGAAGTGGGGCTACAGGCTCGGATTTCACTTCGATCCGATCGTCTACTACGAAGGATGGGAGGAAGAGTACAGGGAAACAATAAAGGAGATATTTTCTGCCATCGATCCCCGCAGCGTAGTATGGATCAGCCTGGGCGCTCTTCGCTTCCCGCCGCATCTGCGGGAGATTGTACACAACAAATTCCCCAGATCGATTGTCACTCATGGCGAGTTCGTCCCCGGTCATCACGGGAAGATGCGCTATTTCCGATCCATTCGTGAGGAAATTTATCGAAAAATGCTATCCTGGATCCGGGATGCGGCACCGCAGGTTTTCGTCTATTTATGCATGGAAAACCGCCTCGTGTGGCAGCGCAGTTTCGGCGAATCCCCCCGCGATAAGGTGCATTTGTCCGATCAGATGGACGGGCTTGTGAGAATTCGGGATTCGGGATTCGAAATTCAAGATTGAAGCAGGTGAAATATCTGTCCGTCATAGTGCAAACAACCGCCCCGGAGTTCTTGGGATCCCCCCGGCATAATCGATTTGACATCCATAATATCCGGCCTCTGATCTCGTATCTCGAATCCAGAGTCCAGTTTATGCAGAATATTTGCCTTTGGTCGGCCGATAAGAATCCCTGGAGTATTCAAGCGCTCGTTTTTCACCCGATGGGAGAAAGCGGAGTTGGCAGCTTTAATGCCTGGAGATATGTCGACTGCAAGGGATTTCCCCGAGGATTTACAGCATCTGTCCATCGGCTCCGTATTGCGTCCTGCCAGCATCCTGATTGTCGATGATGGGGTTGTTGTCCGCGATATCCTGGAACGCAAACTGATTGATCTGGGCTACGCTTGCGAAAGCTGCGGAAGCTACTGCGAAGCCCTGGCCATTCTGACAAACAAAAAGCACGATCTCCTTCTGGCGGACACCTCGATTTCCGGATCCGGCGGAAAAAGCGTCTTAAGGGAGGTTCTCCACCACGATCCGAATATCGCCGTAATCCTGCTGACGTCGGTTGTGGATATCGAGATGGCGGTAAATTCGCTGAAGGAGGGCGCCTACGACTATATTGCCAAGCCGTTCAGCGTCGAGGAAGTGTCCATCAGCGTGTCAAGAGCGCTTGAAAAACGCCGCTTGGTTATGGAGAACCGGAATTATCAGCGCACGCTTGAAGAGCGCGTTGCCAGCCGGACACGCCAACTCCAGGAGGCACTTGGGGTGCTCGAGCATACCTACTATTCCACATTGGTGGCGCTGAGCAAAGCGATGGACAGTCGCGATGCCGGCTCCGACGGGCATTCGCTTCGCGTCACCGTGTTTGCTGCGCGTCTCGCCAGGCAGCTTGGAATGAGCGAAGCCGGGATCAAGACGATCGAGAGGGGAGTGCTGCTCCATGATATCGGGAAAATCGGCGTTCCCGATGAATTGCTCCGGAAGCAGGACGACTTGACTCTGCAGGAATCGCTGCTTATGCAGAAGCATCCGGAGATCGGCTATCGCATACTTTCCAGTATCAAATTTCTCAAAGAGGCTGCACGGCTTGTACTGCATCACCACGAACAATATGACGGCAACGGGTATCCGCAGCGGTTGAATGGGGATGCGATTGATCCCGGCGCGCGGATCTTCGCAATCGTCGATGCGCTGGATATTTTAACCTCCGGCTGCGCGATCCAGTCAACCGCCGGTTTTGATACCGCCATCCGCAAAATCGAGGCAATGTCCGGCGCCCAGCTGGATCCTGCCTATGTGCATGAATTTCTCAAGATTCCGGCCGACGAATGGAGAGCGGCGCGTCAGGAAATCTCCACAACCGCAAAGCGAGCGGATATACTGCGCAAAGCCTCGAGACAGTAGCAGTTTAGAGTTCTCGGTTATCCAGCAATTAATCCCATTTGCCGGGAACTGTTAACTGGGAGCTGTGTGTCTGAATCCGGGAACTCCAAAGACGGCACCAAGCCGCCGCACTCCGCAAAGCGGTACGCTATAATGTTCATGAGGAATCGGAAAGGCGGAGGCTATGAATAATCCGTATCATATCCTGAAGGACACGGGCGCCAACGTGACGGATCCTGTTTGCGGCATGAAGTTCCCGCCCGGAAAGGCGGCAGGGAAATTTGAGCATGAGGGGCAAACCTACTATTTCTGCAATCCCGGATGTCTGGAAAAATTCCGGCTGGATCCTCGCAAATACCTCGCACTGTCGAGACCGAGAGCAGCAGAAGAAGGTACTTGCTGCGGGGACACATCCGATTCTTCTCTGTACACCTGCCCTATGGATCCGGAAATACGCCAGAGTCACCCGGGGCCCTGTCCCATATGCGGCATGGCTCTGGAGCGCATCACGGCGAACCTTGGAGAAGAACAGAGTCCCGAATTTGCGGACATGAAGCGCAGATTTTGGGTATGTCTTCTACTGACTCTTCCGGTCTTTTTGATCGCCATGGGCGAAATGATTTTTCACGCGGGCTTGAAGAGCGGCATCTGGATTCAGCTCGCTTTGGCCACGCCTGTGGTGTTGTGGGGAGGCAGGCCATTTTTTCAGCGCTTCCGGGCTTCGATTGCAAACCGCAGCCTGAATATGTTCACGTTGATAGGTCTCGGCACAGGGGCGGCTTATCTATACAGCGTCATTGCCACCCTATTCCCTCGGTTGCTACCGGAGTCGTTTTACGGCCGCCACGGCGAGCCGGAAGTTTATTTTGAGGCTTCGGCGGTCATCACGACGCTGGTCCTTCTGGGCCAGGTTCTGGAGCTTCGCGCGCGCAGTCAGACGGGCGGCGCCATCCGTGCCCTCCTGGGCCTGGCTCCTGATACGGCGCGCCTTGTCAACGAAGACGGAACCGAAATAGACATACCTTTAGATCAGGTGCAACCGGGGCAACGGCTGCGAGTTCGGCCAGGTGAAAAGATACCTGTGGATGGGATTGTGCTCGACGGGCAGAGTTCGGTGGATGAATCCATGGTGACCGGCGAGCCGATCCCCGTAGAGAAGTCGCAATCGAGCAGGATTACCGGCGGAACGGTGAACGAAATGGGGACATTCATCATGGAAGCGGTAAGAGTGGGCAGCGATACTCTCCTTGCTCGGATCGTGCGCATGGTGAGCGAGGCGCAGCGCAGCCGGGCGCCGATTCAGCGGTTAGCGGACAGAGTCTCCTCCCTTTTTGTGCCGGCGGTTTTCCTGGTTTCTGTCGCCGCATTTGTTATCTGGGGACTCCTGGGGCCCCAACCGCGGATGGCGCATGCACTGGTCAACGCAGTCGCCGTCCTGATCATTGCCTGCCCATGCGCCCTTGGGCTCGCTACCCCCATGTCCATCATGGTAGGCACCGGGCGTGGAGCGCGGGCGGGAGTGCTTATAAAAAATGCCGAGGCTCTCGAAGTTCTGGAAAAGGTGGACACCCTTGTCGTAGATAAGACGGGGACGCTTACCGAGGGAAAACCGAAGCTGGTTTCCGTCGAAACGACAGGCGGTTGGAGCGAAACGGAACTTTTGCGCCTTGCAGCCGGCCTGGAGCAGGGAAGCGAACACATCCTGGCCGGTGCAATCGTTTCGGCCGCAACCGAACGGAACCTGCGTCTGTCGAGCGTCGATCAATTCCGCTCGATGACCGGCAAGGGAATCACGGGCGTGGTGGAAGGACATGCGCTGGCGATAGGAAACGCCGGGCTTTTGCAGCAACTGGGAGCCGATGGCGGACCGCTGCTCCAGTTGGCAGAAGACCTGCGGAAAAAAGGGCGGACTGTGACGTTTGTCATGATCAATGGGGCGCCGGCGGGATTGCTATGTGTCGAAGATCCCGTAAAGATTTCCGCCGAGGAAGCCATTGCCGAGCTTCACAAGCAGGGAATCCGCCTGGTAATGTTGACGGGAGACAACAGGACCACGGCGGAAATCGTTGCGCGCCAATTGAAAATAGACACACTGGAAGCTGAAGTGTCGCCGGACAGAAAAAGCGAAGTGATCCGGGAACTGCAGGCGCAGGGCAGGATTGTGGCGATGGCGGGGGATGGGATCAACGATGCCCCGGCGCTTGCCCAGGCGCAAGTCGGCATTGCGATGGGATCGGGTACAGACGTGGCTATCCAGAGTGCGGGAATCACTTTGCTCAGGGGCGATCTGCGCGGAGTCGTGCGGGCGCGCAGGCTCAGCAAAGGCACCATGCGCAACATCCGTCAGAACCTGTTTTTTGCCTTCGTCTACAATATACTGGGGGTG
>JAEAME010002196.1_pt1 | contig 11791 bp, 14 predicted proteins | sample 8958731 | NCBI WGS metagenome assembly JAEAME01 (sample SAMN16933194, study PRJNA681113) | bioreactor sludge metagenome | isolation source: anerobic bioreactor sludge (Control) | place: India:Bengaluru | collected 2018-10-24 | reverse complement strand
GGAGGTGAACTCGTCCGTCAGCGGGACGTTGAGCGACACAACGGCCGAGCCGTCCGGCTGCATCTTGACTGACTGCGAGGGGTGCCACCTGGTCTCGGTCGCGATCCTGGCGATGGCGGGGTCGAACCGCAGATTGACTTCAGCGGGCCTGCCGGTGACGGTTATGCCCCAGGCCGGCTGCAGGAATTCGTTGGCGTCGAAGTCCGCCGGTATGGAGTAGCGCTCCTCCAGCACCTCGATATCCTGGATGCGGTCGACCTTGAAGGTGCGCACCCGGCGCGCCTGGCAGCAGTACCCGATCACGTAGTTGGCGTGCTCGAAGGTGGCGGGCTGTATGAAGTAGGGCTCGATCACCCTCTGCCCGGCCTGCGGGCGTCCCAGCGCCTGGTAGGTTATCTTGACCCTGCGTCCGTTGATCCAGGCGTTGGTCAGCGCGTCCATGACGCGCCGCAGCCGGTCGTCTTTGTCCAGCTTGTGCATCCAGCTTATGGTGCGTCCCACCTGGTCCCGCAGGGGCGGCGGCATGGCCGAGTTGAGCTTGATGAAGGTGGAGCCGATGCTGGGGTTGTAGGCGTTGGAGTAGGAGAGCAGCAGGCGCGCGGCCAGGAAGATGGTCATGGCCTCGGGCAGGGTGAAGGAGATCAGTGGCAGGAAGTAGGACTGTTCGATGCCGCGCAGCGTCCCCTTCTCCCAGACGGGCACGCCGATCTGTTCCAGTGCCTCCAGGTCGCGCCGCGCCGTGCGTTCGCAGACGTGGCACTTCTTGGCGATCTGCCCGATGGTCAGGCCCTGGCTGAACTGGTGGAGGATGTGCTGGACGCTGATCAGCCGCGCCAGCCGGTCGTGCTTGTTCTGCCTCATTATTCTCACCCCCTCAGCCTTAAAAATTATACCATATGCGCCTGTCGCCCGGGCCCGCCGGATGATCGTAAAAAAGTGACACATGGATGTCACGTTCCTGTCGTAAAGTATAGTTGAAAATGTTTTTTTCAAGGAGGTCTTCTATGAGACCGGAGAGCAAGGTGGTCAATTGCCGCGGCTGTGGAGGCAGCGGGGAACAAGGGTATTACGGTGCCTTCAGCAAGCCCCACGACTGCGGCGTGTGCGGTGGTACGGGCAGGGTGAGGATGGGTCCGGACGACACCTGGTGCGGGCGCTGCGGCGGCACGGGCCGCGAGGAGGCCGGATCGCCAGGCTTCGAGCGGAACAGGCGCTGCCATATCTGCGGCGGCAGCGGCATGGTCCAGGTCTGAGATTATGGAGCAGTACGAGATCAACTGGAAGGACTACTACTCCGTACTGGGCGTGGGCGCCGGCGCAGAGCCCGAGGTGGTCAAGGCCGCCTACACGGCGCTGGCGCGCAAGCACCATCCAGACGCGGGCGGCTCGCCGCAACGCATGAAGGAGATCAACGAGGCCTGGGAGGTGCTGTCCGACCCGCTAAAAAAGGTGAACTACGACCTTTACCGCTGCCGCAGGAGTGCCGAACGTGGCAGGCGGTATGCGCAAGACGGGCCGCGGTGGTCCGCTGCCCCTCCCCCGCCGGCTCAGCCGCCGCCACACTCATCAACGGACGCCGGCATACTTCCCTGGCCTTCCCCCGGATGGCAGCGCTTGGCGCTCTTCTGCAGCATACCGCTGGGCGGTTTGCTGGCCTGGTTGTCCTTCGATATGTGGTCCACGCTGGCCGGACTGGTCATCGTGGCGGTGGCCGTCTTCGCCGCCGTTGCCACGCGCGGCCTCAGCCGTCTGGATGGAGGCTGGACCGCGTCCAGGATCGGCGCCGGCTTCTGCATCACGGCCACACTGTGCGCGTTTGGCGCGGTCTTCCTGTTACTGGCCCTGGCATTCATCGTGCTGCTGGGCGTCTTCACCGTCGTAAGGTCCATACTTGCCGCATAGTATCTGCGGTGTTCGGAATTCAATGAACATTTGAAAGGAGGATAACTGCATTTATGAAAAAAGACAATGAAGCTGGCGCAAAGGTGATAACCTTTCTGGCGAGCTGCGGCAGTGACGAGATCGATACGTCCGAGCTGCTGATGGCGGTGGTGGAGGGCTTTAAAAAGGGTGACGACCCGGAGCAGGCCTACTGCATGGTGCGGGGCACGCTGAGCGAGCTGGCGGCCGAGGGGCTGGTGAGTCTCCGATTCAAGCGGCCTTCCGACAGGTCCGGCGTACCCGGCTCCATCCGCATACGTCCCCGTATGAAGAAGGCCGCGGAGCGTCTGACGGAGCGCAAAGACGGCGCTAAGTCTGGCGCCGGGGAGAGGGGTGTCCCGGAGAACCAGGTGGAGGCGCGCTACAATGCATTCCTGGACCTGATGGATAAAAAAGGCAAGCGGGTGAAGGTTGCGCGTGAATGGAGCCGGCTCGTAGCGGTTATCATCTACCGCGATATGGAGGAGGAGACGGGCTTCCAGGCCTGCGTTGAGTCCTTCATCAACGGCCTGGTCTGGCAGTCGCGCCGCAGCGAACAGGGTGCAGACGGTAAGAAGGCCGGGGAGGATAAGCCGGAGCCCTCCATCCAGCCTGGCCTGTTGGGCCAGATCGACGCCATACTGGAAGCGGACGAGGAGCGCAACGGACGCTGGAAGGCGGGAAGTGCGCGGCGCAGGAAGCTGGAGGGTGACGCGCCGCTGACGGAGCTTGATCATGATGAGATACAGGATTTCATCTCGAGCTTGAACCGCATGCGTGAGGAGGGTAGTATACAACCGGGCAGGTTGTGGCAGCAGGCCATGGGCATGTATTTCAACAGGCTGTTGAACACCATGCCGGTTTACCAGGCCTGCCGGGAGTCCTTCCGCGCGGGAATCCTCTTCCAGATGCACCGCAGGAAGATGGAGAGTATTTAAAGTGGCTGGTAAAAAGAAAGGCCGGGATGTGGCTGCCTGTCCCCACTGCGCCGCGCGTGAGGGGCAGCTGCACGAGTGGAACTGCTCGCATGAGCAGTGGAATAGAAAGATAAAAAAGAGAAAGGGAATAAGTGTTGGCCAAAATCCGCATTTCAAAGAAAATCCTGAGGGAACTTAGTAGATGCCCTTAAAAATGGTAACTATCCCTTGGCGTCATGTAGCGTTTATGATATGTGTATGATACAATGGATGGAAATTGGTGATGCTTGGAGGTTGTGGTATGGCTCATCTATTGATTTCCTTCTGTAAAGTGGCACTAAAACCACAAATGACATTAGAGCAGGCTAATCGGGGTTATAAATTTGAGAACATTATAAAAGAGGCCATTAATCCTGATGAAATTATTGATAGATATCACAGACTATGGCGAGTTTCAAAACCTTTGATAAAAGACGGTTACTTGGTTGGAAAGCTTGGCTTTATGTCATCGACATCAGAAACTAGAACCTATTACGATGATACCCGAAAGGATTTTATTGAAAAATCAGTTGACTTAAGGCAGGGTCATTATGTGCAATGGGCGATAGACTTAAACTCACAGATTATGGGGTTTGAAATCAAATTGCCTGATATAAGATATCAATCTGTGATTGGTGCATTCAAGGATATCCTTGATAAACGCCCGGATATTGGCCTGACTATAGAGCATATAGTTGAATCATCGCAATTTTATGAATGGGCAAATAAATTGGATAGGGTAACAAAATTTGCAGCGAATCTACGAAGGCCAAATCCCGATTATTCAAGCCGTACAAAAATTATTGAAGAATTACTCGAACTTACTAACGGTGATTACGCAAAGGTAGAAATTAGTAAAGAGAAAGGTTCTGATGATTCATTAGATACTGAAAAAACAATCCGTGATCTAGTTGACTATGGGGAACAAGGTTACTCAACAATTGTGGCTTCTGGACAAAAGAAGGGGAAGTCTAAACACTTTGATTCAAGACGAAGGATGCCATTTGAGAAAATTGACACCCCTGAGTTGTTGGGTGTAGATAAAGTATGGGAACAAATTATTAGTGAACTGAGGAAATTTAGGAAATGAAGAAACCAAATAGCTTAATGGGTGGGTGGTTTAAGAAAACTATTTTAGGGGCAGACCTTTGGATTACATTTGTGCTTTCCGCAATTATATGCATTGTTGCGGACGAAAATGTATTGCGCTGTATAAGAGTTGACATAGGCATGGCACAGCTACAAATTGGAACTGCACTAATGGGAGTCGTATTAGCTGGGCTAGCCATTATAGTAGTTTTTCTTGATGAAAGATACATCAAAATATTAGAGCAAGTAGCCCCTGGACTTGAAGCCGATTTGTGGCCGTTTAATTATGTGGCATTATTAGCAGTTATTTGTGCCTCATTTGGCATGTCACTTATTTTGATTGGGTATCCGCCTATTACAATATATCGAATAATCGTTGGACTTTCTTTATGGAGTTTTGCGTATCTTTTGTGGAATTTTTATTATTTGGTAAAATTTATTTTTGGGCATGCAAAAGTTAGAATGAAACAGATCAAAGCAGAAGCGGATAATAAATAATCAGGGTTATTGGCGGATTGTAATTGTGCCAAAACAACTGGTAACTAAACTGTCGATAATCCATTGATTTAATCCTTCTTCTTGATATTAAATGGAAATGATATTGACAAAGTTATACAATTAGATGTGCTAAAGGTATCGAGGAGCGTTGCATGGTAAAGTTAGAAAAAGAATTTAATTACTACCTTAAAAATCAAGATGAACTTGTAAAAAAATACAATGGCAAAGTCATTGTAATATATCATTCTGATGTAATTGGAACTTTTAACTCTGAATTGGAAGCCATAAAAGAAGCATCTAAGACACACAAACTAGGAACATTTTTAGTACAGAAATGTGAACCTGGCAATAGTAATTATAAGGTTACATATCATTCAAGAGTTTCATTTGTATAAAACTCCGCTATGCAAATAAAACCCCTTGCGTTCAATATTGCACATAAGGGTTTGCCATTAGTATTGATATCCGAAGTTCAAATCACTGCTGCTTTTGATCCCGCAAGTCCTCCAAATAAATCCGATCTGAAAAAATATCTGGCAATTTGGGACACAGGAGCAACTAATTCATGTATAACCGCCAAAGTGGTGCAAGAATGTGGATTATTACCATCCGGAGTGGCGAGAGTTAGCACCCCTGATGGGGAAGGGGATAAAAATACCTACCTAGCAAGCATTGAATTACCAAATCATGTTAGTTTCCCACAAGTTCGGGTTACGGAAGCCAAGATTATAGGTAATGTTGAAGTATTAATAGGTATGGATATTATTAGCCGCGGCGATTTTGCGGTGACCAATAAGGATGAGAATACTAATTTTTCCTTCAGGATCCCATCTATTGAATGTATCGACTTCGTTAAGCAGGCTAATGCTAAACCGCCAATTGCAGTGTCAAATAAGGTAAGTCGTAATTCTCCATGCCCATGCGGAAGTAACAAGAAATACAAATATTGTTGCGGTAAATAGTAAATAGACGATACTCAATAAATTATGGCACACTTAAAGTACGGGACAACGACAAATAACTAAACGAGATATGACCGAAGCGCAGTTCCTGGCCTTGCTGAGTAAGGCTGCACAGCCTATCAATGCGGCGGAATCTGATTCAGCACCGTTAGAAACATCGGACATTCTTCCAGACGATGATTGTAGCGAAACTGATACTCATTTAAATAAGACTGAAGATACTTCGGGCTGACCGCGTGATATCATCCGTCAATCCCACGCTTTACCAGTGACTAAAATCCCTCAATATTGTTCGTGTGAATGTTCCCGTTTACGTACTCTTTCACTGCATGGTTAATAGTCTTGTGGTTATAGCCGTATTTATCTAAATTATTGTAGATAGCAGATTCATCCGTATATATAATCGCTTTCTTTGTAACGTTCTTTTGTATCAAAGGCACTACGGTATATCTGCTGACATCGGTCACAACCTTGCTGGCTACGTTGCCTTTGCGTTGAGTGATCCCGACTACTGCACTCTTACCGATCAAGCTCGTGCCACGTATGCCTTTTCTCTTTCCTCCCATATACATTTCGTCTACCTCGACTTCCTCGGTAAATATTCTGGCATTCTCGTCTAATAAAGTGCGTATCTGTCTGAATATACGCCATGCTGTTTTGTAGGTCACACCATGCTTGCGCTGTAATGCTTTGGCAGAGAAGCCAGTCCGGGTTGTTGCCATTTCGTGAATAGCATCAAACCATATTCTAAGAGGCGTACTGGACTTGTGGAATATGGTCCAGGCCAACGGGCTAACATGGTGACCGCAGCGGTCACATTCATAGACCGGGCGATTCTTAATTTTATGGTGCTTCGTGATCTTCTTACAGGTAACGCATAATATACCGCTTGGGTAGCGTGCGTTCTTAAGCCATTCAAGGCAAGCGTTATCATCGGGGAACATTCTATTGAAGTCCTTTGATGTGAAGTTTTGTTGCTCAATCTTCTGCTGTCTCATTGTAATCACCGCTTATTAAATACAGTATAACAGGTCTATTACATGATGCCAAGGGATAATTACCATTTTATTCCCTTAATTAGCAACCTGTCTTAATGGGGAGCAGTATAATATTTATAGCGCCATTAGAAGTAATTTGAAGCTTTCTCTGTAGCACCGCAGCGTCACGAACTGGTTTATGCATCGTACCGACGGTTTAGTAGGCTGGGGGGAGTGCAACGTCTAGCTCAAAACGGGACGGTAGTCATCTTTATAAAAACGAGCGGCATTGTGCTCGCTCTTTTTAGGCTTTTTTGAGATACTTAGACAGATAGATAATGCACTATAACAATCTGCAGGGAAACCGTATTATATGGTTCGATTTCCTAACCCTGGCTCCAATATAAGCGCGTTCATCCAGACCTTCCGGGCTCTTTTCAAAGCGCTGGGCGATCAGTCTGATTTCACACTGGATGATATGTCCAAAGCACTGGTAGGTTGTAATCTTGCGACCTCATCTGGCCACATTGGAACTGAAGCTTTAAAGCGAAGTACACGAGACCAACGAAGCTTGGACCCCCTATTCAATCAGTCCAAAATGTACTCAGAGCTATTCCGGATAATGGGTTGGATTCATCCTACACCGACAAGCAAACAAAGATTTGTGTTTTCTTATATTGGCGCACATGTGGCCGTTGCTGAAAACGAGCCAATCCAATTAGTGAAGGAATGCTTGCTTGGCATTGCATACCCCAACCCGTATGTAGAAATAAAAGGCGCGGATAGAGTGCGGCCAATTCCGCTGATTTTAAGGACGGCACATGCACTTAATGACAGAATATCGCGTGATGAAATAATTCTTGGCCCGATGGACATAGGAGATGATCGTCGTTTGAAGGCGGTCAGCGATATGAACGAGAAAATTTCACAGTTGCGAGCTAGTCGGGTGGCAATAAACCGAGCACTGGCATCAAAAGCGAAAGAGCTCAATATTCAAATCAACACGCTTCATAACTACACTAGATTCCCTTTGGGTATACTACGCTGGGCTGGATGGACAAAGCCAATACGAGCTGCTGGACTCTATGATGTACTCACAGCAGAAGGAATTCGTCTTGCGGAAGAACTTTGTGGCTATAGAGATATACGTGCTGATGATCTAATTAGTTTTCCGCGTAAGGAGACAGATGCTTTCATACAGGTAGCTACCTACCGCATGTTAGAACGGGCGGGATATGAATCACCACCGGAATTGGATTCGCTCGAAAGTCAATGTGAGGCGATTCTAAGCAAATTGAAAATTGAAAACACCAAGATTATTTTGTTCTCCCCATCTCAAGAATGGGATCCGAAGGACATGCGCAGACTTTTTCCGGAAATGCGTCGCTCAAAGGTTACAGAGAAGAAAGCTGGTCCTAACGCAGGCGCAGTCAGGCCTGGACGGCCATTAACGAGTAAAACAGGAAATATAAGATTAAAAGTTGCTGAAACACGACCATTTTATGGCATTAAATGGCCAGAAATAATTGAGCATATTGAGAAGAAATGTCGCGATGAAGAACAAGATTTGGAAGCCATGGTAGAGCAGGTAGTCATAGAATATAAAGGAACGACAAAGGATCGGTTTTATCCCGCTGTTGAGGGAATTTTTAGCTACCTAGGTTTTCCCTGCGAAGGATCAAGAATTGGAGTTAACTATCAGAGAATGGATGCATTGATTGTGGATGAGATGGAATCAATACCGATAGAAATTAAGTCTCCAGCGGAACAACATTTTATCTCAGTAAAAGGCGTGCGGCAAGCACTGGAGAATAAGATAATACTTGCTGCGCGCAATTATTGTAAGACTGAGTGGGAAACAACTAGCCTAGTCGTCGGTTACGAATTGCCGCCAGACCGCTCAGAAGTAGCCACATTGGTAGATGATATCTATGACACGTATGAAATCGCAATTGGAATTATTGACTTCCGATCCTTAGTTAGGATGACGATTCTGAAGTTACTACAAGGTAAGGAACTAAAACTCGACGATTTTCGGCGACTGAGGGGAATAATTCAAATCAATGATACTTAAACTGAAGCGGTCAAAAATCGAAGGAAAACTCCCAATATCAACAATGAAACCTGTAACTATAATTAGGAATGGTTTAGATCGGCCAGCAACCTTAAGACTTGAAAGTGGCAAGGGGACAGTAGGCTCCTGCATGCGATGTAACTTGCCACCGTGTCAGATGTATAGTCCCACTGAAATGAAGCATGACTACTTTCCGGATTTTCCGGCCGATGTATCAACAAAGGTTTGTCCGACTGATGCAATTCACTTTGAAGCCAATAGCGGCGTCCCTGGCATGTCGGCAGACAGGTGTATATTATGTGGATTGTGCGTGGCACGATGTCCTGTACAAGCTATTATATTGACGGGAAAAGGTCCAATAGTAAATGATGCCGAGAATGACCTGTTTAGATTAACAGGCAAAGCGGTGGACAAGTCCGCAGTTGCATCGGTTAGCAAATACTTTCGAACGCTGCCAATTGAAGGAGTAATTGCCGAATGCACGGATAAATTTGCGATGACTGTATACGATCGCATCGGAAAAATTGGCATAGCTACCCATGCACAATTCCCAAATATTCTTGCTCGAAACCTTATGCATGCGCTGTCCATCTCTTTTCAAATACGAAGGCTGGGTGACACTAATGTTCGAATTGACGGAATATTTAAATCTTCCTATGGGCGAATAGGTGTGGCAGAAATAGAATATAGCTATGCAGCGATTCTTGATTCACCTAGGGACATACTTGACGACTGCGCCGTGTTGCACTCAAGACACGCTTTTCTCGTCCAGAACATTGATCCTATAATAATATCGCATCGACTCCCGAATAAGAGATCGGAATACTGGCGTGTAATACAAGATATAGCTAATGTGCTTGATATTAGAATTGCATCGATCACCATCGGCGCCATGCTACAACTGCTGTGGACTAATCATAATTTGAAGGTTGACTGTTGGACGAATTTTTATGCAGATGCTAAGAATCCCACAATTGAGCCTGCCATACGTGATATTTTGAAAGAAGATGTATGTGCGACTGGGACAGCACTAGGGTGGTTCGGATCAGTCAAGTAACCGTGTTTGAGTATTTGAAGAAGGCAATTTATCAATACGTGACCGAGCTATTTGTACATATTTGGCGTTAAGCTCTACACCCCAATAATTCCGGTTGAGCATGGCAGCCGCTAGACACTCCGTCCCACTGCCGGCAAACGGTACGACCAACAAGTCCCCCGGATTCGAGAAATGCTCCACGAGGCGAAGTGTCAACGGCAGCGGCTTCTGTGTAGGATGTGCGACCTTTTCATCCCGAAAACGACGTCCTGCAAGAGTTGGAAATGTCCAAATGTCGCCCAGTAGGCGGCCCTCTGGATTTGGAACCCAAGTTTTTCCGTTTTTCGTAATTTTGTGTTTAAGCCTCTCAACACTTTTGTAGGGCTCCCGAATGGTGTGATACGTATATCCATCGCCCTTTGAGAACCACAGTATGGGCTCATATCGAGCCGCCAAAGAACGAGTGTTATAGCCTGCGAATCCGTTATCGTAATTCCAGATTATTTGGCGGCGATATTGCAGCCCTAAGTCATATAATGCGCACTGTACCCAGCAAAGGTGATGATGAATACCATAGACAAAAATGTTGCCTCCAGGTGACAGCACGCGCTTGCATTCGGCAAGCCACTCTTTGCACCAGGGTAGCCAGTTTTGTCTACGCTTAGATTCCTTCCATAAACCAAAATCCTTGTTAAGATTATATGGGGGATCTGCAATAATCAATTGACTACAAGCGTTCGGTAGCTTGGGCATTTCCGTCAGACAGTCGCCCACAATTATTTGGTTGGTATAAGAGTGCTCACTTAGCTTTTTCATTTTGCATTATCAAAATAAATTGATGATGAATATTGGGGACGTAAGCAAAAGGATATCCATAGGGAAAAACTCGTTTATGGCGTTGATAAAGGATGGTTATTCCACGCAGATAAAAGCTATGGGCTTCCAACGAGTGTGCTAAATCCGAGTGAAACGTTACGTATTTCCGACCATTTCTGTAGTCACTAACAATAACTGCCATATATTTTCTAGATTTAAGCACACGCTTACAAGAGCCGAGAATGTCAGATAACTGTGAAAGAAACTCCTCATAATCATGAATATTGCCCAAGTCACGCGGATCGTCGCTATATCTGGTAGCAAGACCATTGGAAGTTCTCTCCTGCCACGCCTTATGATCTTCTTTATGCAAGATATTTCCGTAAGGAGGGCTTGTTACTATGAAATCGACGCTGTCTTCTGCCAAATCAGGTAGTACATCACGTGCATCGCCCATAATGACCTTTTGCCCGTGATCTGTCTGTATATTCTTTGGCAACTCTTTCGCAAGGCGCTCCTTGGTCAACTGTATGTAAAATGGATTTAGTTCAATGCCTATGCCGAGACGTCTATCTAAAGCGCAAGCTTTCAATGTAGAACCTACACCCACGAAAGGGTCGAGGACAATAGCACCACGTTTGGTAAAGAATCTAATCAACCTAGACACATCTGTAAAAGAAAAAGGTGCTGGATGCTGACGCTCGATCTGAGCATCGGCATGAGAAGCCCCTAATCCTTTTTGAACCCAGACTGAAACCGTCTCTGGCAACCATTCGGTGGCTGTAAGCTCATTTAACGAATTACGCGGATCGACATTCCGCTTGACTATAGGGAGTTCACTGACAGAATTAATGCTAACCACGCCCTCGTCAAATTGATCAATTTTGATTTGCTGGTCGTTGTCTGCTATATAATATTGATCACTTAATTTGTCTGCCACAGCTTTGGGAGGCCGCCCACGGCCGTCAAGCCTTATTAATGGTTCTGTGACCCTCTTCTCTTTTAAATCAATAACGGCGTCTCGAGCCAAAAGCCAATCCCGGCCAACTTTATTCGCTCTGAGATGCCCTTTACGGGCTAGCAATCTAACATGCTGAACTGTATTACCAAGAATCTTCGCCGCTTGACTGATTGTGATAAGCTGAGGTTCTGTCATGGCTGGTATATTATATTCCCGTGGGAATATTTTGTCAATATAGTGAGCGATTGGTTACGAATGGACGGTATTTGCACGAGGAACTGACTAGAACAGTTTGCGATACATAGTGATGAGCAGACTGCTATAAAATGAGATAAACGACACATCTTCAGATAGGATTTAAGATAGAATCAGACTCAGCAAGCCGATGCTACATAATAGTTTATACGATCTACATTACTTCAACATACTTAAATCCCAACTCTTATTTAAAATTACGGGTTTTGGGCTAGTGATGATTTCAATTAGATAGCGTATCACTAAA
>JAEAME010002198.1_pt1 | contig 11798 bp, 9 predicted proteins | sample 8958731 | NCBI WGS metagenome assembly JAEAME01 (sample SAMN16933194, study PRJNA681113) | bioreactor sludge metagenome | isolation source: anerobic bioreactor sludge (Control) | place: India:Bengaluru | collected 2018-10-24 | reverse complement strand
CCTGCTCATCCGGCATAGCATAGAAGGGGCGCTTGGCGGTGGGGTAATGAGTTACAAACAGTAACTCGGAGCCAAGCTCTTTTCGCGCGTACTCGCACAGCCAGGCCTCGTGCTGTGGCGCCAGGTCCGGCTCGCCCCGGCAATCCTCTTTGAATCGCTCAAAGATGATCTGCTGGGCGTCGGGCAAGCGTACGGAGGGAATCGTCTCGCCGATGGCCGGCACCTGCAGCTTCAGCAGGGTGACTTCCCCTGCGCATTTTTGTGCCACTCGGTTGAACGTGTGGCGCAGGATGTTGGTCAGCATCTGCATCACGTCGGTGTGATCCTGGATAAAGCCCATTTCTATATCCAGACTGACGTACTCGTTGGTGTGCCGGGCAGTGTTGTGCTTCTCCGCGCGGAAAACGGGGCCAACCTCAAACACGCGCTCGAACACGCCGACCATGATCTGCTTGTAGAACTGCGGGCTCTGGGCCAAGTATGCCGGCCGGCCAAAGTAGTCCAGGACAAAGACATTGGCACCACTCTCCGTGGCGGAGCCCACGATCTTAGGCGTCTGGATCTCGACGAACCGCTGATCCATCAGGTATTCGCGGAAACCGGCCATCAATTCGGCCGAGATGCGAAACAGTGCTCGTTTCTGCAGGTGGCGCAGGCCCAGAGGCGCATGGTCCAGGAAAAAGTCCAGCGCGGGTTTGAGTTCCTTTTTGTTGATCTCAAAAGGCAGCGCCTCCAGGACGGGAGATAGCACCGTAATCTGGCAGTCGTGGAGCTCGGCTCCTGACGCCTGGCGGGGCTCGGCCACGATTGTCCCTTCCACCTCCAGCACCGATTCGAACTGCAATGCGCGCAGCTTGTCCATCTCGGCCGCATTGTCCACAATAGCCTGGAAGGTCCCTGTCCCGTCGCGCAGAACCAGGAAACCAAACTGGCCCATGTCGCGCCAGTTGTGCATCCACCCTGCGAGCTTGACTCGTGCCCCGATGTGGGCTACGGCTTCACTTGTGCGTATCCTGTCCACCATGATCTCCTCCCCAAAAGACCTCTCAGTCGTGCACCACCACGACCGTTCCACCTTCCGAACTCCACACCTCACTGACCCCCGCGGGCAGGGGTGGGTCTGTCCACTCGAACAGCCACTTGCCATCCGGCACCCGGACATTGACACAGCCATGGCTCCTCTGCCGGCCAAAGTCATTGTGCCAGTATGCTCCGTGAATGGCATAAGCCCCGTAAAAGTACATCACATAAGGCACATCAGGCTGCACATAATCCGCGCCGACCATCGTCTGTGAGAGCAGTTTGTGGAAGATGCGGAAGCGCCCGGTGACCGTTGGCGTCTGCGGAGCGCCCGAGGAGATTATGGTGCGAAAGACCTCCACGTCTCCCTCGTAGGCGATCAGAGTCTGCGTGGAAATGTCCACGTCAATCCACTTTTCCACTGCGGTTGGTGCAGGAGTTGGCGTAAGAGTCGACGTCGGCGATGGGCTGGGCGTCGCCGTCCGGGTTGCTGTCGGGGTCACGGTCGGCGTGCTGGTTGGCGTGGCCGTCGGCGTGTTCGTCGGTGTGGCGGTCGGTGTCGCCGTGAGTGTCGCCGTCGGTGTAGGCGTCGAGGTCGGCGTGCTGGTCGGCGGGAAAATGAATTCCCGCACGGTCTGATTGTTCTGCACGGCGAACGCGCCAGCGGCGATGCACAATCCCAGCAGGCCCAGCAACAGGATGGCCCAGATGTAGGCAGGCAGCCCGCCCCTCGCGCGCCGCTCATGAGCCGGCGGCTGGGACGTCGCCGCCGGAGCACCTTGCTCCTTGCGCGGGGCACGAGCCGCGGCCACTCGTGGGGCGGTGGGTGCCCCACCCGGGACGGCTCCGGCCCTGGGCAGGCGTTGTTGTGCCCACTGCATACCAGCCTGCGCCCGCTTGTTGGCCGGGTTGATCTCGAGCACCCGGCGCAGATAGGCAATCGATTGCCGCGGATGGTCGGCTAATCCCGCCTGCCAGAGCAGGGCCTCCTCGTTGTTCGGGTCCAGCTCCAAAACATGGGCAAAATGGCGCCGCGCCTGTACCCAGTCGCCCGCTTCGGCCGCCGAACGGCCCAGATTCAGAATACGTTCGATTTCTGCTGCGCTCATGTCCTGCTTCTATCCGCCGTGTTGGCGGTCCCTCGCAGAGTCGTCGCTCATTCCAGCAGAGAGGGACCACCGAGACATTGACGGAGATTATAGCACAACCTGCTCCGAATTCATAGGAGATGTGGAGACTGGCGCCCGATTTCGCATTTGACAAAATGCGCAATCGTACGTATAGTATTTGCTGTGGTTGAGGTATCTCTTATGTTCATGTTTCAGTAACAATGCCGCGGAAGCCAGTTCACTCTGGTTTCGGCGGTTTTGTGCTTTTGGAACATAGTATCGACTCCTTCACCCCGGTCGTTGACTGGGAACAAAGCATTGTAGCAAAAGGGAGGTCTTTCGCAAGATGGCAGACAAGACGCAGGGTACGGTCAAGTGGTTCAGCCGCGTGAAGGGGTACGGATTCATCCAGCCCGATGGCGGTACGGAGGACGTTTTCGTCCACTACTCCGCGATCATCGGTGACGGATTCCGGAACCTGGAGCAAGGCCAGCGCGTGGAGTTCACTATCGAAGATAGTCCGAAAGGTCCACAGGCGGCTGAGGTTACAAAGCTGGACTAGCTCGGGAAGCACTTTATCCATCCATTTTGGACTGAAGTTGAGGCTTCGGCCCGCAGGTTTGGAATAGAGGATTCCCAACCCCCCTCTGTGAAACACAGAGGGGGGTTTCCTTTTTGTCGCGTTTTGGGGTAAACTAGAGTCCTGGCATGACTCGCCGGCTGCTTGTCCGGCTCATGCCTGGCGAGATGATCTCGGCGCTGAGCAAAGGAGTCTGACAACCCATGAAGGGACGAGTTTTCTCCGGGGCACGGCCCACCGGGCGGCAGCACCTGGGCAACTATTGCGGGGCAATCAAGAACTATGTGGCATTGCAGCAGGACTATGACTGTGTCTATTGTGTCGTGGACCTGCACGCCCTGACAACCCTGCGTGATACGCAGGAGCTGACACGGAACACCTACGAGATGGTTCTGGACTGGCTGGCCGCCGGCATGGACCCCAAACGCAGCATCATCTTTGTACAGTCCCACGTGCCGCAGGTGACCGAATTGCATACCATCCTCTCCATGGTGACTCCCATGGGCTGGCTCACCCGCCTGCCTACGTTCAAGGAAAAAGTGCGGCAACAGCCGGACAACGTGAACTATGGTCTGCTGGGATATCCGGTGCTCATGGCGGCCGATATTACCCTCTATAAGGCGGACCTGGTACCCGTTGGCGACGACCAGCTGCCACATCTGGAGTTTTCGCGCGAGATTGTGCGGCGCTTCAACTTCCAGTTCGGCGACACCCTGATCGAGCCCCAGGCCAAGCTGACCGAGACGCCGCGCATTATGGGTGTGGACGGGGCCAACAAGATGAGCAAGTCGCTGGACAACCACATCGAGCTGGCGGCGACCCCGGAGGAAATCCGCCGTCGAGTGATGGTCATGGTAACCGATCCGGCGCGCAAGCTCAAGAGCGATCCGGGCCATCCGGAGATCTGCAACGTCCTGGCCCTGCACAAGATCTTTGCATCGGACCCGGCGGTGATCCCGCAGATCGAAGCGGATTGCCGCAGCGCAGGAATCGGCTGCGTGCAGCACAAAAAGATGTTCGCCGAGGATCTGATCCAGGCTCTGGCACCCATGCGTGAGCGCCGCGCCGAGTTCAGCCGCGACCCGGCCCTCGTTTGGGACATATTGAGCGATGGCGCGGCACGTGCCAGGGTCATCGCCGATGAGACCATGGCTGAGGTCAGGACAAAGGTAGGATTGCCGCAACAGACCCGTGCCCGCTAAACGCAGGCTTACGGTCAGTTAATGACCAGGTTCACCATGTCACGCAGGACAGCGCCCACCGTAGCCATTGTGCCCTCTTCCTCAATCACGGCGATGATCGTGCCATTGATATCGGTGGTGTAGACCACGCCCATCTGCCACTTGGTCAGGCGCGCCAGGGGGTGCTCCAGAGCGAGTTCGGTGGGCTTGACCGTGAGGGTGTAGCTCGAAGGCCCCGCAGGTTCGGCCGTAGCCAGCAGTTTGATGGCTCGTCCGCGCTCCTTCGCTGCCAGCAGCTGTTCGCGCGTGATCCCGCGGATGCCCTGCACGGAGACGTCTTTCAGGGTGGCCGGCATGCCCAGCACACTGTTGGCGACAATGACCAGCTTGTTCGCGGCATCCCAGCCGTCGACGTCCAGAGTCGGATCGGCTTCTGCGGCGCCCGCCTTCTGCGCTTCAGCGAGCGCCTCGGCAAAGGACAGCCCGCCCTCCATTCGCGTCAGGATATAGTTGGTCGTGGCGTTGAAAACACCCTCTACGCGCAGAAAACTGGCAGCGACCAGGTCCCGTCGCCCAACGTTGACGACGGGGCATCCACCGGCGACCGCGCCGCTGAAAAAGAGCGCCTTCTTGTGCTCGGCGGCCAGAGCGGTGAGACGCGGGTAGGCCAGGACCAGCGGACCCTTGTTCGCGGTAACGACGTCCATGTCATGGGACAGCGCCCAGGTGATGGCTGACAGGCCCGGCTCGCCATGCTGCAGACTGGTGGGAGACAGCTCAACCAGCAAATCCGCGTGGACCCTGGACAGGGCATCGAGCGTTGTCAGCCCCTTCTGACCATCGCCCGGGTAAGCGGCTACGCCCTTGCCGGTCTCCTTCAGTCTGAGCACCTGCTCCATGTCCAGGCCGGCATCGTTGGCCGCCCCTCCGGACGAGTCCACAGCCGCCACCAGGGTGAACTGCAGGCCGTGGCGCGCGCCAAGCGCCTGCGCCTTCTGCGGCAGAATGCGCAGCAGGCCACGACCGAGATTGCCAACTCCAGACAGTACGAATCGAGATGTTCTCATGATGTCCCCCTTCCTGAATTACCCACGTGCTTCACTGCCCAGATCGCCCAGGCTCTGAATCCATTTCCAGGTGCGCGCTACTCCCGTGGCCAGATCAACCAGCGGTGCCCACTGCAAATGGCTGGCGGCACGGACCGTATTCAGCACCAGCGCCGGCACATCAAAGGCGCGCCCCGGGCCATAGACGACCTGCGCCTGCTGGCCCGTTACGCTCTTGATCACGTGCAACAACTCATTGAGTGAATACCCCTGGCCACCGCCAATGTTAAAGACGCGCTCCTCCAGCTTTTCACAGGTGGCTGCAGACAGAATGGCCGTTACCAGGTCATCGATGTAAAAGTAGTCGCGGACGACGGTGCCATCACCCCAGATTTCGATGGGTTGTCCCGTGGCCAGCCGGTACAAGAACACACTGATGGCCCCCTGGCGCCGGCGTGGGTCCTGTCCGGGGCCGTAGGGCACCGAAGGGCGCAACACGGCATAGTCCAGCCCATAGAGATGCTGGTACATGTGCAGGTACTTTTCCACGGCCAGTTTTGTGACGCCGTAGGCGCTGATAGGGTCAGTCGGGTGCCGTTCATCCACAGGCAGGTAGTGTGCCCGGCCATAGGCCGTGCCCGCAGACGACAGGAAGATGAACCGCTGCACGCCCGCATGGCAGCATTCGTCCATCAAGCGCACCGAGGGCTGCAGGTTCGTAGTCATGTCCATCAATGGATCACGAGTGGCGGTTTCGTGGATGCTTGTCCACGCCAGGTGGAACACCGTATCCATCCCGACGACGGACTCGCGGATGGCATACTCCGTATTGATGTCGCTACGCATCCATTCGACACCCTGAGGCAGCCGGTCGAAGCGCCGGTCAAACAGGTCAAGCACCCTGACCTGGTACCCCCGCGCCGCGAGCGCATCCACCAGATGGGAGCCGATGAAACCATTTCCGCCGGTGACCAGTACTTTCCTCATTGCGTCCCCTTCTCACAACCCGGCATTACGGGCCGCCTGATAGATCCGCAGCATTTGTTGGGCATGTTGCGGCATGGTGGGGCCTTGCCGGATGCCGGCGCGCAGAGCAGCCAGTTGTTGCGGCTGCTCAATCAATTCGCGCAGGACACGCGCCAGGTCCGCGCTATCGGCAGGTGCAAAGAGCCTTCCCGTCCGGTTATCTCGCACCTTCTCCGCCAGTGCTCCCAGGTGGCTGGCAACTACAGGTACCCCACACCCGTAGGCCTCCTGGATCACCATCGGCGAGTTCTCATACCAGATGGAAGGGACCACCAGACAATCCAACTGGCGCAGAGCCGCACCCACATGCCGGTAATCCACGGCACCGGCAAAGCGGATGTGCGGATGGGTAACCATCGCTTTGACCTGGGCGACATACTCGGGGAAGGCGGTCTCTGCGCCATAGAGGGTCAGAGAGGCATTCGCCGGCAACTGATTAAAAGCGCGCACCAGCACGTGCACTCCCTTGTGTGGAGCCAGAGCACCCAGAAAGCCGAAATGCGGCCTGGCCGCCGGCTCAGGAAAGATGCCGTCTGCTGGCCCGGCCAGCCGCTGCGTATCCAGCCCCAGGTCGATCACGGTGATACGCTCTCCGGGAAAGCCCTGGCGAACGTACTGCTGGCGCAGGAACTCGCTGGGAGCCAGAAAAACAGGCACCGACCGGGCCATCCGCCGCAGGTAGGCATTGCGATAGGCCAGCGGTAATGCCACCACAGGGCGAAGCGCTCTCATCCAGCACAAGTCAGCGCGCACGGTAAGGCAGTCCACGCAGTTCCAGCCCCCTCGCGGTCCGGCGCACACCCGGCCGTCCGGCCTGAGCAGCTGGCTGTTGGCGCAAAAGAACCAGTAGTCGTGCAGAGTCATCAGACGGGGCCAGCCCGACGCCAGGACCAGCAGGCGGGCGGATACGCCCTGCACATGCTGAAAATGAACAATGTCCGGCCGGACCTCAGCCAGGCACTGCTGGAAACGGGCCTCCAGGCCAACATCACGGAAGGTATGCCAGAATTGCCGCAGCGCCCCCTCGTGTGCCCGCGTCTCCGGCAGAACCGCCACCCAGCGCCGGATCCCGTCCTCCTCAGACTGCACCCCGGCGGCATCCGGGCCCATCACCGGATAAAAGACAACCGCTTCGTGCCCGGCCTCCGCCAGAGCGCTGGCCAGGCTCCAGGTATAGGTCTCCACGCCGCCCACGCTCTGCGGCGGAAACTTGTGTACGACAAACAGGATACGCATCACTCACAACCGCAACAGAGATTCCAGGCGCTGCACATGGGCATCCAGGGTCATGGGCGGGCGCACGTTGGCACGCAACCCCTCGACCAGGCCCGGCTCACTCACCAGGCGCTGCAGGGCTGCCTGCCAGGCGCCGGCATCACCAGGTGGCAACAGGAGACCGTTGGCTCCATCCTGCACGGCCTCGCTCAGGGCGCCAACCCGGGAGGCGACCACGGGCACTCCGGCCGCAAAGGCCTCATAGGTGACCAGTGAGAAGGTCTCGTGCCAGAGAGATGGCACGGCGAGTACATCCACCTGCGACAGTACCTCCCACCTCTGCCGCCGGTTCAGGGAGCCGAGAAAACGCACCTGCGAAGACGCTTGCGCCCGCAGTCGCCCGACATAACTGGGATCAAAGGACTCGTCCCCGGCGACCCATAGCTCGGCTGTTCCGTCAACCCGGCCAAAAGCCTCCAGCAGAACGTGGACCCCTTTCTGCCACGCCAGGCCGCCCAGGTAGAGAAGGCGCAGCGGGTCCGATGACGACCGGGTCCGTCGCAAATCTGACGGCCACTCCAGACCGTGCGGCAGCACTTCAATCCGCTTCTCCGGTATGCAGTGGCCATTATACCACTGCTGCACAAAGGAGGATGGGGCAATGACCTGGCGTGCCTGCCGCAGGGCCGAGCGAAGCTGGCTGCCGCGCCAGGACATGACCAGTGCGACAGGTGGCACCGCAGGCCAGAGACTGCCCAGGCCTGCCCGGGCCAGCGCGCAGCGAGCGCAGTTCAGGTAAGCACGAGGACCAGTGCAAAGCTGGCCGTCATAGTTGGTGAGCAGCTGCGCATTGGCGCAAACCCACCAGTAGTCGTGGAGCGTGATGGCCAGAGGGATATCCTGCTCGCGGATGGAGCGAAGGAGTGCCGCCGGGAACCCGATCAGGTGCTGGATGTGCACCCAGTCAGGGCTTGCCTCATGCAGAACGTGCTCAAAGGCCTTGCGGGCTGGCGCATCGCCGAACGTGGCCAGAAAGCGGCGATGGATGCTGGTGCTGGCCGGTGCCCGCCAGACGACAACGCCGTCATCCTCCAATCGCTGCAAGCCTACGCCGGGTGTGGCACCACGACACAACACTGTAACGTGATGTCCCCGGCGGGCCAGGGCGTGCGCCAGAGTCTGGGTATGTAGCTCTGTGCCGCCAATATAGTCAGGCGGGTATTGGTGGACGAGCAATAGGATTCTCACCGTACTCTACCGATCTCATGCATGGCAGCTTAGTACCCCGTCGTAGACCTTGAGCAAATCCTTGTACGTCTGATCCCATGTGTACTGCTGCACGGCCTGGCTGCCAGCGGCACCCAGCCGGGCTGCCAGGCCTGGCTCCACCAGCAGCCGGCGAATGGCTGCCGCCAAAGCGGCAATGTCACCAAAAGGCACCAACAGGCCAGTCCTGTCGTGCTGCACCAGCTCGGGAATTCCTCCCGCTTGGGCGCCGATGACGGGCTTGCCATGAGACCATGCTTCCAGAAACACGATGCCGAACGTGTCCACCTGGCTCGGCAGAGCCAGGAGGTCGCAGGCAGCCAGGAGTCGATGCTTGGTGATCTCATCGACGATTCCCAGAATATGTACGTGATTGTCAGCCACAGCGCGGACGCTCGGAGATTGTTGTTGAATAAACGCCGCCAGGGACTCTGATTGTGGCCCTGCACAGACCAGGTCCACAGCCAGGCCGGCCACATTAAGCTGCGATACGGCCATGGCCAGCGTGAAAGCACCCTTGTCGTAGCTATTGGCGCCAAGGAATGCCACCACCGGCCCTCTCAAAGAATGCTCGCGCCGGAAATCTGCGATATCCGAAGCCGCCGGCGCGGCTGCCGGGTCGAGTTCCACCCCCATGCGGATTGTATGGATCCGTTCCTTCCGAACGCCGAGCTGCGCATAGGCATCCGCCTCCCGCGACGAAAGCGCAAGAATGGCTGCAGCCTCCCGATACACGGGGACCTGATGAGCCATCTGATAGTGCGCCCGCACCCAGTTGCTGCCCAGGTGCATCAGCGGGCGCACGACCAGGGGCTTCTGGTACAGCCGCGCAGCGCGGGCGGCAGCCAGCAAAAGCCCGTCCCAGCTGCTATCTTCAGAGTGGATCAAATCTGCTTGCGGCGTGCAGCGTTCCAGAGCCTCGGACAAACCGCGCAAGGGTGGCATCCAGCGGGCCAGAGCATTCTGCAGAGGGCGCGTCAGCCCTCCCGGCATGCCACTGAGATGCAGCCTCAGCCCGAGGCGACGCAATATGCCGAATGCGTAGGGCGCAGGCCAGGGATAGACGATCGGCAGGCGCTCCACCGTGACGCCGTCCAGCGTCTCACGAGCAGGCAGGCGTGGCTTCTGAGGAGACACCGGTTGCCAGAAATCGTAGACGCAGCGAGCATTGGTCGTCACCAGCGTTACGCGATGGCCCGCAGCCACAAGGCGCCGCACCATGGCAGCCTGAAACACCTGAGCGCCGCTCAGGAAAGGCGTAAAGTGCGGAGTGATCCATAGAGTGTGCATCACATCAGCCCAGGTATCCCCGCCGGGTTGGACCGTCTGGCCTACGAGAATCGAATCCTGTCTGCGAGCGGGTCATGCTTGCTCAGGCACCCGGTTCATCATCGGAAGTCTTGCCGTCATCAACGGATCCACTGCGATCCATGTCGGTCCTGATGTGCGCTATTTCGGCCCGCAACCGAGAGATCTCATCAGCCAGTTGACGATTGTAGATCACCTGTCGCTCGATGATCCGATCCAGGTATGCCTCCTTGATGTGGGTCGTGCTGTTGTAGCGGAACCATTCGATAAAGCGCCCCAACACGGGCACCTTGGATCGGACTCGATAGCCACGCAATGAGATGTCCGCCTGATCGTACAGCCAACTTCTGGGTTGTGAGGTGGCCGGAACGGGGCTTTGCAGGGCCAACTGCTGCGCTTCGCGCAACACTTCGGACGCCCTGAGGCCGAATTGTTCCTGACTGAAGTACTGAACCCGCCGGCGACCGCGCTCGATCAGTTCCTCTCGCAAGCCGCGCTGGTCCAGCACCTGCCTTACCTGTTCCACGAGTGCATCGACATCGCCCCCACCAAACAGCAGGCCGGCGGCAGAGTCGGGATCCTCTGCGTTCAGCACCCATGGGATTGCTCCGCTGGCCGCAGCGATGATGGGAACCCCGGCTGCCATTGCTTCCACGAGTGGAACTCCGAAGCCTTCGTGCTGGCTTGGCAACAGCAGAACCTCAGCGAGGTGATAGTAGGGCTCGATGGAGCCGACGCGGCCGGTAAAGGTCACGTTCGACGCAAGGCCCAGGCGATCAATGAGACCGCGCAACCGCGCTGTTGTCTCACGATAGGCTGTGGTTGCATCGGTATCCCCCACGATCAGGAGGTGAGCATCCGGATACGGCCCTCTCAGGCGTGCCATGGCCTCAATTGGCGCTTCCAGACACTTGTTTCCGGCGACGCGACCGGTGTACAGCAGCACCCGCTTGCCCTCGACCTGCCATCTTCTCCGCAGAGCGCCCAGCTCCTCTGCCGTTGGCTTCTGCCGAAAGCGCGCGATGTCTACTCCCAGGGGGACAACCCGGATACGCTCCTGAGGATAGCCGCTGTGCTGCTGCAACTCGCGTGCGGTGAAAGGGCTGGCGGTAACCGCAAGATGGGCATACCAGGCCAGCTCGGTGCCTGCCTCTGATCTTTCCAGCACCTCGCGCTCGGTTTCCGTACCCCACAGAGCTGGTGGCGTGACCCCATGATACCAGAAAACCGCGACCCCTTTGGCATCTCGGAACCGCTCTGCCAGTGGGAACCAGATCGGATACTGTAGGATGGTCAGCTCCGGCGAATCCTGGTAGTCGCCTGGAAGCGTCTGTGTGGTAATGGCCCGGATATCCGCAGGCAACGGTCCGGTGGGGCCGTTGCTGTGGATCGCGACCGTCACGCCTTGCTTCATCAGGAGTCGAGCCAGATCAAACGTGTGGTGACTCGCGGCATCACCGCTTAGAATCGACCCAACCAGGAAAGCCGCTGTCTTGGGCTGCATCAGATACCTCCGAGGTGTGGAGACTTAAGTCCAAACACGGTGTCCCGGGTATTGTCCAGGGACAAAGAACTGGCCGGGGCACAGGGCAGGACACCTATACCAGCCAGGCCAATCATCCCCCCGTCTGGAAGAAACACCCGCATCTCGACCGAGGTTGCTCCAGCCGGATCCCCTCGAATGTCAAATGGCACGGCCACTTCTTGCAGTGCCGACAATGGCCGTAGCGTGAAAGAGACTTCGGCCAGGGCAGGCTGGCCAAATGGCGTCACATCGATCCTGACCTCTCTGTCCACCGAGTCTTCATTAGCCAGCCAGAAGCGGGCCACATAGCATCCAGGAGGGAACTTGTGATAGGGCCCGTAGCTGAGATAGCCAGGCTGCCCCTCGCCCTTCAGCACCAGGCCAAGCGCGTCACGTTGGACGCTACCGACCCGGGTAAGCAGGCTCCCGGGCTCGTAACGCATATCTCCTGAGCCGGGGACAAGCGCCCAGACAGTAAAGGAGAGGTCAAAACTCACCACTTGCCGGGGAAAATGATCCAGA
>JAEAME010002197.1_pt1 | contig 11800 bp, 11 predicted proteins | sample 8958731 | NCBI WGS metagenome assembly JAEAME01 (sample SAMN16933194, study PRJNA681113) | bioreactor sludge metagenome | isolation source: anerobic bioreactor sludge (Control) | place: India:Bengaluru | collected 2018-10-24 | reverse complement strand
TCTCTGTCCATAGTCATCCAATCATTTATTGTAGGTAATTTATTTTCCATCATGCACCGCCCGTGCTATTTCTCTACGTATCTTGCGACAAGCGGGACATCTTTTTGGTGTAAATAGTCCTTTTTTTCTATAGTATTCTAACTCCTCTAGTTGCAAAATAAAGTCTTTGCCACAGTCAACACATGTTAATACATAGTCTTTTTTCTGTTCTATTTCCAATTACTACTCCTTTACAATTATTTAGTTTTATTTCTACTTATTTAGTATACTATATTTTTATTTGTGTGTAAATAGGGTACGGGTTAAATTTTGGTTAAATTTTTGTAACGAAAAGGTTAATAGAGTATTATTATATACTATTATATATCATTATATATTATTCAGTGTACCCTGAAAACACATAAACACGTGTTACATGTGTTTTACGTGTATTGTGTGTTTTTTGTGTTTTGTGTGGTTTTGTGTTTTCAGGGTATAGATAAAACTAAATAAAACTAAATAAAACTATTTACAGTTATAATTTTATACAGTATAATAAATAAATAAACTAATAAATAAACAAAGGTTGTGTAGATTGCCAATGCAGAAGTATTGTAAATGGTGTAAACGTATTAGGAAACACTGGTTATGTGGTGTTTTTCCTACTAAGAAAGGACGTAAACAACGTCTAAAATGTACTGAATGTGGGACAACGAGATATAATGATTAGAGGATAAATATGATTAAGTATATAGTAAAACGAGGAATTTCAGGAATTTCCATTGCATTATTAGCAATCATATTTATAACATTATTAGCTTATGCTTTAACCGGAGTATATACATCACACTATACAATTGGTAATACTACGGCATGGTCTACATTAGGTAATGGAATGGCATGGTATACTTTAGGTTATCCTATTAACTGGGGAGCAGGACGTGCTAGTTCCTACAATCTGATGGATACAATATTGCCAATAGTTGTAGCAGCTTGTACGGTAATTGTAATGATAACTCATTTATTTGGCACAGAAAATCCAAATATAAAAGTCACAATGTCAATAGGTATCGGTGGTGCAATTCTTACATTAATATTAAGAGCAATAATAGTAGCATTATAATACATACTAAAGGAGTACACAAATGAAAACACTTAAGAGATTCATGGTCAATAACAAGATTAAATTACTAACTATAATATCACTTGTATTGTTATTAAGTACTATTATGCTAATACCAAAGAATATTACTCAAAAGACAATTACTGGATATTTGTCAGTGGCAAGTGCATTAGGTACTGCTGATTATGCTCTTGATGGTACAGACGACAATGTACAATTTAAAACTGCTTTAGATGCTCTACCAGCTACAGGTGGAGTATTACAAGTGGTTAGTACGGCTACTATTAACTGGCATGATGGAGTAACAGTTACTAGAGCTATTCCTAATGTGACTATTATCGGGACTGGAGCAGGTACATATTTTGATGGTGATGGTGTCACAGCAATATTTACAGCAGGCGGTAATAACTGGAGTTTTGAGAATTTTAGAACTGATGCAGGTGGACTAGCCTATGGAGCTACTACTGGATATTCGATTAAGAATGTCATGGTAGGGACTACTTATCTTCAAGATAGAACAGGTAATGGAACTTATACTTCAGCAAGTGGAACACCGGACTACGTTGTAGGAGTCAATACCTCTACTGATGATGTTCCTGGAAGTACAGGATACTGGGTAAAGAGCGGAAGTACGGGACAGGTATTAAGAAGTACAGCAAGTCCATCAGATGATGATATCCAGTGGGCAGTTGACCAAGTTGCTTCCTCTTCTATTGGTGGGAGAATTTTACTAAGTGCTGGAAGATTTTATGAATCAAATCCAATAAATTTTGCATCAGCTACGGGTAAATCTGTTGTCATTGAAGGGCAAGGAAAATTAGTAACGATTATGAATCAAACAGCAAATATTACGTCTTTCTTTTATAGCTCGGTGGTACATAATGCAATTCAGATAAAAAATATATACATAGAAGGTGATAAGGTAACTTATCCTGCAACTATAGGAATTGATGGTACTAATTGCCAAAATCTCAATTGTTGGGGTGTCCAAGTATGGACAGTAGGTTCACATGGCTTTAAGAATGTATCGTGGGTGGAGTATTGCTCGGCTATGGAGAATGGAGGGTCAGGCTTTTACAATGATACATGGGGTCTGAATGCTACGTTTGTAGAATCTGCGAAAAATGTCCAGTATGGTTATAGATTATGTACTGATTCTGAGTTAGATAGTTTTGATAGTGCCGAGAATGGAATAGGTATATATTTACCAGATGGACAATTTCCTATCTTAGTCAGCAATGGTGAAATTACAATGACGGCCACTGTTCCTAGCACTGTCGGTATACAGCTAGCTGGCGGTAATCCTAGTTATATATTATCAAATATTAATATAGATGTTGGGATAGATGGAGCTAGCGGAATTAAGACCACGGCAAATTCTGTGGGTTGTCAGTTATCAAATATAAATATTAGAGGTCGAACCGGAGGAGGTTATGGTAACCAAATCTTATTTGATTTTACTAATGCTTTTACCCGTTCGGTTTTAAATGGGTTCACTGCATCCCAAACTGATGGGATTGGGTTGAAGTTAGATTTAGGATGGGAATCACTTGCTTCAAAAAGTTATTTTGTAAATGGTGAGATTTATAGCTGTGCAACTCCAATAAACGTTGCTACTGGTACTGTAGGTATTACATACGAACTAAGAAATATACATACTAATGATGACGTTAATGAAAAATTTACAGAGAACTCTGGCACTGCGACAATATTAAACACTGCTACCTCAGTTGTAGTAACTCACGGACTTGCTATTACTCCAGATGTTAATAAAATTAAAATAATTGGCAAAGAGAATCCTACTAATGATGTTGGTACTATTTGGGTAGACACAATTACTGCTACTCAATTTACTATTCATGTCGAAAATGACCCAGGCGCATCTAACTTTGATGTAGGTTGGAGTTATCAAGAGTAAAATAAAAGGATGGTAGTCTAAAATGAGCATATGGGTATTACTACCGCTATTAGCTTTATTTGCTACATTAGGTGGTTATGGTTTGAATCGTGCTGTACTAATGATAATTGGTGCTGGATTATGGTTTGTAGCTGGTGCTTATGAATTTACTAATTATGCTAATCAGTGGGACATTACATATATACTAGGATTTGTGTTCATTGGCATAGGATTAGGTACTCTTATTGACTCTATTTATATATTAATAAAACAGCAGGGACAAGAGAATGTCGAAGAACGTAGAATAGAACGTCAAGAAAAGATTGATGAAGCTATAGAACGTAGACATGATGCTAGTCAACACTATACACCTATGGAACAATTACGTATTAAACAAGGATTAAATCCTAAAGTGTTTAGTCGCAATAAAGCTCGCAGAAATGGAGGCTAACTATGCCGTGGGGACTGATAATAATAGCTCTTTTTGTATGTGCCGCACTAGGATTTGGACTACCTAATATAGTTACAGGTTCTACTGCTGCCGAAGTAATGATACAAAATAACTCATGGCTATTTGCTAGTGCAATTATGATAGTTATAACAGTAATAGCAATATTTGGGAGTAGACATTAATGAAAAGAATAATAATAGGTATAGCAACTGCTGTTATAATTACTATTATTGCTATTGTACCAGTCTTTGCTATTGACCCACCTACAACAAGTAGTATTGACAACACTTCTGTATATGAGGACTTATTAGAAACTGGAGACATGGGATTTCTTGTCAAGTTTACTAACTCGTATACTACATATCCTACTGAATCGGCTAATGAAGCATTGATAATTAGAGTATTAGATAATGGCGCAGAAGTTAAAAGCACACAGCCTGTAGCTAATCCTTACTTTTATAGTGGTTGGGGACAAAATACAGTCTGGATATACTTTAGTGCTACAGAAGTTGTTGACTATGGCTTAACATGGGGTAGTGCTAATATAACAGTAGGTATGTATGGTAATCCTGCGCTATCATGGAATGGCACAGCACCTAATGAAGTATTGGGAATTACAAGTTGGAGTACAGGTAGTACAACATCATTAGGTGTAAAAATAGTAACACTATCTGCATCATTTCAATCCGCATGGAGTACATCATTACTTGATAGTGGTACACTAACTGGATATGGTGAAGATTATTGGGTTTCCGTAATACCTGACTTGCGTTCTATGTGTCCACAGGTATTTAGTAGCTTTGTTACACCAGCAGAATTTCACGAAAGACAACATAACTGGACTAATGCACTTACATTACGTAATCAATGGATAGGTACTTGGTTAGACCTTACAGATGCGGCAGCAGATTGGGGAATAGATGCAATATGGTTATATTCTCTAATATGGTTAGCTGTAATGGCAGCAGTAGGATTAGTAACAGTAACAGCAACAAGCAGAATATCTGGAATGTATAGCGGTGTTGCTAATAGTTCTATTGATACTAAACCATTAATACACGTTGAATCATTAACAATAATGTTTGGTGGTTTGATAGGATTTCTGCCGTGGTTAGCAGCAGTAGTAATGTTTGTAATATATGGTATTATCATAATCAATGGTATATTCTTTGCTAGGGGATACTAATATGAAGAAATTGTTATACATAGTAGCAATAATAGGAATAGTATGTACTATAGTATTACCTATTACAACTGCATTAGCAGCATATATGATTAGTTATGATTTATCTAATACAAGTGGTACTGACTATAATATGATAGCATTAATATCATCCGGTGATACTAACGCAGATAACAATACATGGATGGCTAACAATGTATTCGAGTTAACTACTGGTCGTGATACTGAAATGTCTCAAGGTGGTACAGTTACAGCACATATGCTAACAGATAATAAGACATTAGCTGCTGTTTCAACCAACTCTGGAACGTCTGATACTATTACAATGACTACTCATAATACCGCTACTGACCTTGATATACTAACTGGTTACAATGGTTACTGTACTATATTAGATGCTGCTGCATTAGAAATGGGTGCTAGTTTTGAAGAAGAGATAGATGGTTATGTTGATACCACAGATGTTGGGGCAGACTTAATAATCAAAGATGGTGCCTATGGTACATATGTTAGTGCTACAAACAACATATCTTCATATATAATTGCAGCAGGCACTACTACATTTAATATACTTCCTGCTGGTGTTGGTGATGCAACAGACATAGCCAATGTTATAGGCTCTGCAACTCATTGGGGTGCTGTTGATGACCCTGTAGGTGCTCCAGACGATGCTGCAACATATATATCTCATCTAATACCAGCAGGAGAACATTTTGACTATTATACTACTACATATGCCGATGATATACATATTAAAGCTAACATATCATCTGTAACTGTATATTTTAGATACCGTTCAGATGCAGGCAATACAGCAAAAGTAAGACCAGTATTAAGGCTTAATGGTGTTAATACATTAGGTACACAATTAACTCAAAATACTGGTGGTGCTTGGACTAATGCTAACGAAGTGTTAGCAAGACCCGGAGGCGGTACATGGACTGAATCAGATATAGATGATTTACAAATAGGTATAGGGCTTGAGCAAGGTACTGCTGCATCGTATTGTACTCAAGTATATATAGTAGTAACATATTATGATGCAGCACTTGAGGTAACAGCCGCAGGATTCCCGCCTGATGATTACAATATAATAACTACTGCCGATGGTGCAGATTTCAAGATATACATTGATACAATCGAAGAAGATACAATAGCACTAGGTGGTGTTAGTGTTAAAAATAATACTTCAAACTACGTACTAATGTCAAATGCTACGCCATATCTTAATGAATATAATCATTCAGTAGGCGGTGTTTTAATAGTACACTATGCACCTAATGATATAGTACATGGTACTGCTTATGATACTGGTACAGTTACAGTTACTAATGGCGATGCTACTGTTGAAGGTGCTGGTGGTATGGCATGGTTAGACTACGCTATAACTGGCGGTATCTTTGTATCTGCCGATGGTGCATATTATGTTATTGATAGTGTTACTGATAATGATACACTAGAATTAACTACAGTATATGCTGGTGGTACACTCGCCGGACAAACTTATAATGTCTATGGTAGACTTATTGATAGAGAAGGTGCCAGTCAAGATGCTGCAATAACATGGGGAGCTAATCCCGCTAATGTTGATATGAACATAGTATCATTTGAGACAGTAGCTTCTGGTGGTGGTATAGGTATATTAATACCAGATAGACCAGATACAATACAAGACATTAATCCAGACTTAGACCCAGTAGGTGTGGCACCTAATAACCCTTTGAGTCCACTGTTTGAAATGTGGTCTGACTTATGGGATGTACCAGACATTACAGGTTGGTTAATTGCAGCTATGCTAGTAGTAATAGGTTCATTCATTCTATCATACGCATACTTTCGTCATTTAGGTCTTTCAACAATAGTATCTTGTGTATTCTTAGGACTATTCTCTTTACCTAATCTGCATGTACTACCTACATTCGGATTAATAATAGGCGTGGTTGGTCTTATAGCAGGAATAGTCATGGAGGCTAAAGGTATATGATAAAAATGATTGCTGGACTACTTATAGCTGCTATACTGTTTACTGTAGCTGATAGCTTTCTTACAAGTGGTGATGGTATAGCTGCAACTTCATTAACTGTAAATATGAATACAACTGCTGTTACTGCCAATGTTACAGATACAACAGGATTTCTTAATACTGGCGTATTGTGGATAGGTGGAGAGAAGTGTTATTATGCTGGTACTACCGCTGCTGCATTTACTGGACTAACCAGAGCATACGAAGGTACTGAAGCAAAGATGCACGTTATAGGCGACCAAGTATATACAGAAACTACTGGTGCATTAAATAAGGCAATAGGTTTTGATGTAGGAGCTTTAGCTGCAACATCAGGATGGACAGCAGTAGTTATGATACCATTTGATTTCTGTAGATATACACTACCTAAAGTAATTACATGGGACTATGACTTCTTAGATGGCGACTTAATGATGATAGTTAGAATAGCCTTAATGGTTATTAGTGCTGCCATTACTATAGGCTTTGCAATACAACTAGGTAGTATGATACAGAACATACTAAAGAGGTAATATATGAAATCTATAGGTAAAGCTATATCAGTTATGATAGGTGGCGCATTTGTAGGCTACCTTGTTAAGACAATAAATCCATACTTCATTACAGGTACAAGCGCAGCAGAGAATATGTATACATGGATACTACCGATTGCAATATTTATTATGGTAATAGTATTAGCAATATTCGTACTAATAGGTAGAAAGAAACGTGTTAAATATTAAGTACAGATTTAACAAGAATAAGTTATGGATGTTAGCACTACTACCATTTATAGTAGTACCTGCTATATTACAATTGATATGGTCGTTAAATCATTTGACACTATATCAAGTCGCAATATCATTCTTAGACTTAATAGGATTCTTTTTTGCATGTAGTCTAATATTATTTGTTATATATAGACTAACAAGACGATTCGCAATAGTTAGACGTATATATGATAGAACGTATGGTAAATACTATGAGAGGTATAACAAATGCCAGAATATGAAGAAGCAATAGACCCATCAACAGGTCAAATTATCATGGTTCCTGTGTTAGAAGAACCTGCTGAAACTCAAGACATACAGCAGGCACAACAAACACAAACTCAACCACCACTTGTAGTAAGTCCAACTGGTGAATACACTGAAGTCATCGACCCGATAACCGGCCTTCCTATGCCTGTACCTATTTTACCACCTGGTTATACTCCACCAGCAGAACAGCCACCAGCGCAGACAATTAATTATCCTACTGTAGATGATTGGCGTAAAGCTGGTAGTCCATCGACTACTCCAGATACACGTATTACAATTGGTGAAGGTGGTGAGTCTGGTGCTATTGTTACTAATCCTGAAACTGGACAAAAGACTGTAGTACCATTTGCACAATATAAACCAGAAGAAGCATCTACTTATATTCCTACTGCCGAGACATACCAAACTAATCTTAATAACTATAATAGTCAGTTAATTGGATTTGAAGATAAGTGGAAGTCTTATATACAAAACAATACTTTTATTGGCGACGATGAACAATATAACTCTTATCTAGCTGACTTATCGTCATTAGAAAGTAGACAAGAATCATTAGAATTAGAATATCAACGACTAATTAATATATATGGTAAAGAACGCACTAAACAAATAAACTGGGAACAGGAGTTAAAGGAATCAGACCCCAAGTTATATGAACTATATAAGTACCAGCCTGATAAATATAATGCAGAAATTCAAAGAATTAAAGAAAGTTATATGACACTACCAGATGGTGTTATTGTATTAAAAAAAGATATTAATAATTTAAAAGAAAGCAATCCTGTTGCGTATGATATTATAATAAATAAAGGACTTAATACATATAACTCAGAAGTTAGTAATGCAGAGCAATTTATTAAACCATACATTGATAGTAATAATAATATAGATGTTATCAAATTATCTAAGGATACAAAAGAAGATGATTTAGAAAAAGTTGAACATTATATAAACATATTAATGGATAAGAAAAATGCAGATGATGTTATAAAGATAATTAATGAATACAAAGAAAAAGAGAAGATATGGCAGGACGCAGTTGATAAAGAAATTGCTTCTCAGTATCCTATAGACTATCCAGGTGCTATTGAGATAAAGAAAAAAGCATTTGAAGATGAGATAAAAGGTACAAGCTGGTTTAATGATTTTGTTACACTTGCTAAAGGTTATCCATATGCACAATATGATGTAGAAAAATTTGTAACACAGCAAAAAGAAAATATTGCTAAACGTACTTCTTCAATGCCAAAGTCTATACAACTACCTACTAAAATAGCAGAAAAACTTGCACTAGGGATAATAATGGTAGCTCCATATACTTATCAATTTTCAACTGCTGTTCTAAATATAGCCAATCAAGATAATATAACTGGTGTGCATACAGCATCGAAAGAATTAGCAAAAAGCATAGTACAATCGGTAAAAACAATACCGTCAAGTATAGCTGCTGACCCATCTGAAGCCGCATATTATATCGGATTATATCTGGTTACTCCAGAATTAGTAGGTAAAATTATAAAAGGTACAGTGTCTAGGTCAAGCCCATACTATATATCAAATCAAGGTATGAGATTTAGTTTTACAACAGCAAAGACAGCTATTGCTGATATAACTGTAAAACAATTACTAGAATCTGGTAAGATTCTTGAAACAGATATTGCTAGAGCTATAGGAAAAGCAGAAGAAGCAGCATTTATAAATCCTAAAGGTACTGCACTTGCCAGAATAGGTAAATCAAATGTATTTATTAAAATAGAGCCGACACCAATGTCAAAAGGCATGGGTTCTGTACTTGTTCATGCTACACCAGAGAAAAAGCCTTTTGCAGTAGAAACATTTGATGTTATAGGAAAACCGCCAGAGCCAGCATTATTCACATCATTGCAAGCTGCTCCAAGATTTGCCATACAAGCAGCAAAAGAAGGTAGTGCAACTCATCCAGCATTAGTTATGATATATACTAAAAATGGTATAACATGGTTTCCACGTAATATACAAAACATATCAGATATTAATGCTATGACAAAACTTGGATTTGAGTATCTTGGAAGTGGAAAAGCAAAAGCAGGAGCATATCCGCCAATTAAGACATATAGTAATAGATTTGAATTAGAAGCAATGATAGCACCAGGAACTAAGTTATATAGAGTTAAAAACTTACATTCCAGATTACTAGGCTGGAGTGGTGCTGGAGAATTTGTAACTACTATTGATGGTTGGGTAATGCCAATATATAGATTTGCAGAACAAGGAGCAAATATACCAAAAGTAACTCCAGCAACAATAGCTGCTATGAATATACAAACTGCTATCCACTCAATTAAACTTATGCTATCAAGACATAAGAAGGATATGATTGTACCGCAGTCTACCGCAGATATAATGGCTGGTAAGTCTGGTTTTAATTATCAATTATTTAGCGGTATCAGTTATTCAAGTATAGAAAGAATAGCAAACGAAATTAATAGAATTGCTGAAATATCAACTAGAGTAATAACTAATCCATTCAAACGAGATGAATTATACACAAAGAAGATAGATAAATTAACATATGACATCATTGAAACTATACTTAGACTTAATCCAGACCTTGAAAGGCTTTATAAAAGTGATATGAAGTTATTTGAACGTGATTACTTAACTACACTGAACAGGAACTTTTCTAAATATTACAATGTACCTGAAGAATACGCATACTCAGGTATTGATGAGCGCAAAGAAATCAGTTTGCCAAGAGACTTGGAAAGAGAAAGTGTTATAAGCTCACGTATTATTAGAGAAGATGCTGAAAGAATGAATGATATGTTAAGACAGGTTCGTGATATAATTCCAACATCAAGACTTATACGAGTACCTGATTTACAGCGTAATATAAATAGGATACCTACAGTACCACGATTAGAATTACCTAGAGGAAGTGAACGAGAAATTACTCCACGCCTTGAGCCTATAAAAGAAACTACACAAAAATTAATAACTATACCGCAAGACCAAACCGAAAAGAATAAAGTTACTGAAGTAATGTATCCTATTGCATGGCATCAATCAGACATTGCTGGATGGATTACAGTGTATCCACCTTATAAACAAAGCAATATAAAAAGAACAATAGAGAAACCAGAAGGTGCAGTAGAAGTCAAAGGGCAAGCTGAAGCATACAATACAATACAGTCACTAGGTGGTAATTCTAATGTAATACTTGATATAGATGGTGGTGCATTTGATATTACAATTAGCAATCCCACTAAAAAGCCGGGACGTAAAGGTGCAATAAAATATAGAAGAGATAAACATAATTCTACTACACATCCATTAACAGTTAAAGGAGTAAGTTTCAGATGAGTGCTGGTGAATTAGCATATTGTGTTGGACTTCTCATACCTACTATTGGTATCATGTATCTCTTTGACAAGTACATATTAGGTAGTACAGTACATAATGCTACAAAGGCATTAATACGAAAGATAAAAGGAGTTAAACAATGACTCCAGTACAGTTTTTCCAATTTATACTTGACAACATGCTAACATTTTATGATACCTTTCAAAAAAGATACTCTAGTAAAGAACAGCTATACGATGATAGTGAATTTATAATATATCTTAACTAATAGGTGGTGTTAAATGTTAATTTACTTGTCCATTATGATAGTCGCCGCTATGCTAATACTCTATTTACTACTAAGTCGGGAGAAAATAAGAAGGAGGTGTAAGCAGTTAGAGTATAAGTATGACATAGCTCGTTTAACCATCATGTCGGGAGGTGACACCTCAGAAAAGACAGAAGCATTATAGTAGAAAGTTGCAATTCCCATACGCTACAGGGTGCGATAACATCAATCCCTGTTAGTGTTGTCTAGTAAAGTACACAAATTACAATGCGTACCCCTAGTATATATAATAAATATAGTATAGATAAGGGGGGTAGAAACCTACTTTACATAAAAGTAGATTCCTTGTACAAAAAACCTATATTCTAACAAACCTGACTAACCTAACTAATCTAACTAACCTAACTTACTTACTTTCTAGGTTTGTCAGTTTTGCCAGATTTTAGCTTTTTTAGGTAGATGCCAAGAAAGACGAAAAGGCTACCATGAAACGACTTGGAATCACCAGTGACCAG